>Ga0209208_10001041_pt1 | contig 38555 bp, 35 predicted proteins | sample S1TSphfallax_3_FD_187694 | JGI IMG/M metagenome (GOLD analysis project Ga0209208, IMG submission 187694) | Host-associated microbial communities from peat moss isolated from Minnesota, USA - S1T2_Fd - Sphagnum fallax MG (SPAdes) (version 2) | ecosystem: Host-associated > Plants > Peat moss >... | reverse complement strand
GGTTCATGAATGACAAGTGCTGAACGAGCAGGGTTTTGTGCACAATGCAAGAGGGACTTATGTTTGCTTGATATTTGGTGCTGATTGGTGGGTGCTGATCAGATACAGCAAGAGTGCTGTAGCCGTAAAAGAAATCTTTCCAAAGATCCAAAACTTGCAATCTATGAAGTAATGAGGTAGGATAACTTTGTGGCACCATTTGTGGTGCCTAGGGTGGTGGGAAGACAACAACAGCATGGTTGCGACACATAGGCTAGAGGTAACAACGTTGAGCAGTATTGATGGAATTTCTTTTACAGCATTGTCAGGACACTTCACAGCTAAAACTCAATAGAAACAGGGCTGTGATGAACTTTATGGATTTAGAGATCTATTTTGGCACAGGCTGCATTCATATACTTGGTTGCCTTCCAGGCATATACACAGTTGGAAAAGGACTAATGTTATACCAAATGAGCATTTGGATCATTCCGTTTGCAAATGCAAGTAGCTCACAAAATACCATCAATTGAGCAAGCATGATTTTAGGAGGGTTGGAGCATGTATAGACCTCTTACCGTGAGGAGTTAAGCATTGATGAACAAAGGTTCATTTCAAAATAGAAAGATCTTGTTTATTGAAATCATCTGATAACTGTTTGATCAGTTCTAATTTCAACACGTGCATTATATATGATATTATCCTCAAGTGCTCAACTGAATTGAGATATACCTTAGTGTAATGAGTTGGGTCAGAGTTCCCAGTTGCTACAGTCAAATTTGACATTGTTTAGCTGATGATGTTTGCCTCAGTCAGAACATCTTGATTGTTCGAAATTTTTTGTTTTCATAATGACAACACATAATCTCTTCAGTTGGAAATGAGGAGCTTATGGATTAGCAGTCGTGAGTAACAGATATCAATGGGATTGTCATTTGTAGGCAACCCTAATCCTAGACATGCCTACAAAAAATGTGTACCTACCTTACCAAAAGACCATAGTTGGCATATTTTGGTTGCACATGCAACTATGAATATATGCATATCAATGATATACGATGATACATAAAATATATACGGTGATATATCACAGATATCATCCAAAGGTTGGGATGAAGGCGATCATAGTTGCACCATAGTTGCATACACACCCAAAAAGGGGGCATAGTTGCAAAAATAGTTGCATGTGACAGGCAGTTGCATCCTAGTTGCAAAGGGTGTGGTTGCATATGACAGAATTTCTAGTAGTGTGAGGAGTCTCCATTTTGAAATACCCAAGCAAAAGCCTTGGATTATGAAGCCATTATCACAAGCATGGTTGGTGAAACACATGAACCTATACATCATGTGTTCAAAAATAAATTGGGTGAGGTTGAACACATGACAAATTTCAAAAACCTTGTTAGTGCACAAAAATCCAAGTTTTCCACATTATTGTTTATGGGAACAAAAGCATTCATGCATGCTACAAAGAAAAGGGATGCATTTTTTATTTACGCATTTCTTGTAATAGATGTCGAGCCACAACAACATGAGATTCCATCTCAATACAAAGGCTACAAGGATTCAAATGGGTTTTCACCTAGTTTTAAAGGTTTCATAAATGAGTGAAATAGTAGTCAAAGATTACACTAATGAAATCTTATAATCAAAAACCATATCCATATGGATAATATATAAAAACATGAGTTAGGGACTCTTGGGAATCCCACATCTACCTAAAATGAGCCATTATAGCTTGCATTCACCCACTACATATTTATTCCATAAATTAAATGAGGGAATGAATGGGCCATGTACAAGTAGAAAAACCGTAAACAAGAAACATAGTGATTCACAACAACTAATTCCCAATTGTGGTAGGTGAAAGCAAAGATTAAAAACAATAAAATAGGAATAATTGCAATGGTATCATCATGAATTATTGGGCTTCAATGTAAGCTACTATAAAATCCTTACACATGTTGAAGTTTAGATGTGATTATTTGAAAATGTAAAAAATGACTATTTGAACAAAATGAAGTGGTGTTAGTTAAAAGTTTGGTTTTGGGCAATGATCATGACACATTTATGCAACAAAATTTTAAATCTACCTAGAGTTAGCTTTCTTGAATTTTCATTAAATTAGTCAATTAACTTTGTAAATGCAAAAAATAGGATCAAATTTAGACCTATTTTTAAAAAAATGGTATACTTAAGTTTCCTATTCTTGTGTGCTAATTGTTTCCTATATTCTTATGTGTTTGAAGTCAATCTACATGTTGTTAACTCCCTTTCTAAACTTTTTTATTTGATATTTTAGCACAATTGTGCTTGATTTTAAAAGGGTTCAAGTTTGTGCATTAATTTAACATAAGTTGAATGGATGGGTTTTGTGTGTGAAATTTTTTTGAGATAAAATTGTTTATATCTTAGGAAAGTTGGTGGCAAAATTTTCTTTCTATTTTCAAATGTGGTCTCCTTTTTTGATTTGCATCATCACCCACAAATTAGAGCTTGTGGATTTGGTGGTTTGCTATTTGTTGCACTTTGGGAAATATAGTTTGCTCATTCCAAAGATTAAGACATGTAAACTTCTTCATGTTTTCACTAAAACTATAACTAGTTTCAAGGCTTCAAGAACGCAAAGAAGGAGATTTTTGCATGAATTTGGGCATCATCTTAGATTTATCAACATTATTAACATTCAAAATTTAACATTATTGACACCTTTGTTAATAATGTTAACATTATTGACATCTTCAATATTAATGTTTACATTAATAACATTAAAAATTCTATTAATGATTGAATTATAAATTCTAAGCCAAAAGTCCTAGGCCTTTAGCTAAATGCCTTCAACCTTAAACCAAAAGTATTAGGCTTTAAACAAAATGTCCTGAGCTTTAAGCCAAAAGTCCTAATCCCTAAACCAAAAGTCTTAGGCCTTAAACCAAATGTTTTAAGCCTTAACCCAAAAGTCCTAGACCTGAAGTCAAACACCTTAGGCTTTAAATCAAAAGTCTTAAGTTTTAAGTCTTAAGCCAAAAGTCCTAGGCCTTGAACCAAAAGTCCTTAGGCCTTAAGCCAAAATTCCGAGTGGCATTAATGAAAAGTTCACACAAAAACCCAATTTAACAATCTTAGACCATTGGTGAAAAATATTAGCAAACATTTTGAGCCAACTATCCTAGGCCATTGAAAAAGTCCCACAAAATATCTTGAACCAAATGTATTATAAAAATATTAAACCAAAAGTCCCATGAAAACCCTAAGTTAAATGTCTTGAAAAGACATTAAATAAAAAGTCCCATGAACACCGTAAGCCAAACATCCTATGTAATAGGCTCAAATGTCTTACAAACACCATGAACCAAATGTCCTTGCACCTAGTGTGAAATCACCTTAGGCCATAGAAACAAAAACATGAGTTAAAAATCAATGTGTTTTGGCTTAGTGTTGAACCTTAAACCATAAAGTTGAAACCAAAGCCAAAACATGTTTTCATTTGAACATTTTGGCCTAAGGTTAAAATATTTTGAAAATTTTGGCCGAGGGTTAATTTATATTTTTTAGCATTTTGACATAAGGTTGGCATCAATTTTAGTGTCTTGGTTTAGAATTAAAATATCATTTGGCATCTTGGCTTAAAGTTGGCCATTTTGGGCTACTACTAGAATCAATTGTTGTATTTTTTTTGCTATTTTATAGTCCCATGACTATTTCTATAGTAGAACTAATTGCTTTATGCTCATTAGTATGGTAATCAATATGATAGGTAAATAGTAAACATAATAATCCTTGGATAAAGAAGTTACAAATTGCCACATTATTTTCTTATTACCTAGGGTGGGTTTTATTTTTTTTAAAGTTATAAATAATTGAGTTTCAAATAGTTGGTTTTCATAGTAGTGAAAACTAGTGGGTCGGTGGTTTTTGTCCTAGGTACCATTAAGGGTGATACTTAATGTTATTTAATGTGATAATTTAAATTGGGATAATTGTTCATGATTTTTATAAATAATGTTTTTTTTTCATTCATGGCTATGGCTATGATTGTGTGATCACTATTGTTTCTAAAGAAGAGGTTCTACAATTAAACTATGGGAAGTGACACTGTAGTAGGATGAAAAAAAAATTGTGTACGAAGCTTGCAAAATCGTCTATGTCCCTATTACTATCACCGTTGCATCAATGAGGTGTTGTTCACCTCTTGTAGAAGAGGAAGGCTCACAACTAATTGTTGTTGTTGGGAACCCATTGGTATAACATCCTTGCCCAATGTTTTTAATAACTTATCAAACTTGTTATTATGCAACCCCCCCTGCCCCCCTCTCTTGGTTGCATCGCCATGAACTTTAGTTTAAAATGTTCCAAGGTTGTTAATTATTTCAACAACTTAAGAAGATTGTCAGAATTTCTTCTTTTTCAACCCAATGTTGTTGTTGTTGCAAAAACAATATTAACAAAAACAAGAAGCACATAAATACTTATACATAAAAAAATATTTTTGTAGTAGAGTGACATTTTTTTTGTTGATTTCATGCAACAACAATGATGAAGAAGAGGGGTAATGCATGAGAAGTGGTAGTAATAGTGATGTGTGCAAAGAGAAATTCAAATTTGTGCATCATCCTTACCCATGTAGATGAATCCATCCTAGATTTAAAATCAATCAAGATGTAGATCAAGTTTGAGTTTTGGTTCATCTTTTCCTAACCTAAGATGTTCAATGCAAACTTGTTGAAGCTATAATAAATGTTATCTCCTCTATATCCTTTAGCTCTTGAGGTAATTGTCCCCCTTTGAAGTAATTCCATTCTTCCCTAGGTCCTAAATTAAATTGTGTGCTTTAGATAATGTAGAATCCTAGCTTTTGGTTTATATTGTTTTCATCCCCTTTGAAGGTGTAGGAACTAGCTTTAGGGTCTTTTTCTTATGGGGCTTCTTGTTCAGTGCAACACCTTGTGCTCCAATTGTGGTACCTTGTTTTCATAATGTGGCATGGTTTGTCACCAAGGCATTGTTAGGCTTTTAAAACTATTTCCTTGCTTGGTGAATAGGGTCCATTAGATTCCTTTTTGACCCCTTTTCCTTCACCTTTGATTTGGGCATCAACTTTGCACCCCCTTGGAGCTTCCACTTGGGTGTTTTTTGGCTTCATTTGTATGCACACATCCCTTCAACTTTGAGGCAAGAAGTGTAGTTATATTTTTGTGTTCCCTTATATCATTTGGCTTATGACCCACCCGATGTAACTGCTTAACATCTAATCTTGTTATTCTCATAGCAATATCTTTTCCTCCCCCCTTAGGGTGGTGGAGTTAGTTATATTTTAAAGGGAAACAAAGACATTTATAATGGTTTTTAACAAATGATTGGGAGGAACATTAGGTGAAGCATGTTTTTCAAGGCAAGTGCTAGTGGTGACTTTGTTTCCAATTCAAGCCCCTTGGCTAACATTCCTTTAAACACCTTTCAAGTTTTGGTTTTGTTTTTACCACGTTAATTTGGACGGAGTCTTGCCCTAGGATGTGTTTGTGTTGGATGAGGATGTTTGCCATGTAGATTCATTTTTGAGGTTAATAGATGTCAAAGTAGCTTTTGGGATCCTTTTTTAATGTTTCACACAAAAACATTTTTATCTACTCCATTCCTTTTTTCTTTTACTATCTTTTTGAAATTAGTTCACCTCTTTTGACATGATGCCCATGCAAATTTTAGGATGTTTCTTGGGACTGGACTCTTTGGATTGCCAATGAGCCCCTTTAATGTGTCATTAGGTTTCCTACCCCATTTTTTTGTAGGCAAAACAACTTCATTTTTGTAGAATTCATTGTGTTACTAACCTATTTTGGGAGTTAGGCACTTGTTGCACCTATCATCATCATTAAATTCCATTGGATAATCATCCATTCTTATTGGAGGTGATAGGTGTTAGTAATTCTGGTCTACTCCCCTTCTAGACCCATTTGAGGTTGGTGCATGATCTCTTTCCCCCATATGTGGTTATTTGGGTTCCTTTTTTTGTGCAATTTGCAGAGAAAGGGAATAAATTGGTTTTAGGATAACATTATAGATAAATTACACAACCATTTTTTCTTTAACATAATTTTTGACATAACTTTTGATTTGTATTGCATGTGTTCGAGGTCTTATGCAAACCTTAAGGTGGGTGTTTGACCTTTTGCTTATTTGATCGTTCCATCTTTTCATTTGGTTTTAAAAGATTATTCCTCTACATTGTGCAACATGTTGGGCTCCCCCCATCCTTTAACTTTTGGGTTCATTTAATGCATTTGTAGTCAGCCTTTAGATCCATTAAAGATTCATTTAAGATTCATTGTTCCCATGATGGGGAATGAAATACATCCCATGATGCTGTTCAAGATGTCTTTATTTTCTTCACAAGAAATGTGGGGTTTCATGTTTCATTTGAATGAATTCATGTCTTTCTACCCTTTTTTAAAAACTTCTCACTGATGGGTTGACATCATGTTATTGGCTAATGGCATTTGCATTTTGGTCAATGTTGTCATTGTTAATCCCATTTGAATAACTTTTTTTTCGCATGTTATTTCATTTTGAAAGGTGGCCCGAATGGTGGTGGCTTAAACAAAAGAAGGATGCTACCATGATTGACACCTAGCGGGTGCATTTCTTGCCCTTCTTGTAAAGGTTTTTGGTTGCTTGCACCAACAAGTGAATAATTTCTTTCATCAATGTGCTTACATGGCATGGTCAACAAAGGGTTTTGATGGCCTTTTCTAGCTATTTTGCATGTTTTTTAATAGGTAGAGGGTGTTAATAGTTTTGCAAAGGACTCAAGTGACCTCTATTTTGAGATTTGCTATCATTTTAGGTGAGGGTTTTTCTAAGCTTATTGTTCTTTGAAATTCCTCTTCTTTTTTTTCTTATATGTTTTTTGGGATTAGTGCAGGCTTTAGAACATGATTTGTTTTGATGCCCCTTAATGACCCACTTTGGGTTCTACTATTTTGATTTGGATTTGGGTCCTTTTTTTTGTTCCTTTGTTTCCCCCCTAGTTGGGTGAGTTAGCCAAGGTGTCATCAATTGAAACCTTGATCGGTTCTCATTAGTAAACACTCTCCACATAGAAAGAGTTGTATTAAATTATTATGAAATGTCACCTAGAAGGTGCTAGACTTATAATGCTATCTTTTTCATTGTTCAGTTCTATGTTATTTCTCACCTATTTATGGCATGGTATGCAACATCTCACCATGTACATGCCATAGAGAAAATATAGATCAAGTAGATTATTTGTGTAGATATATGCTAGTTCTATTGTAAAACTATGTATCTTTTCTTTTTTTGAATCTAACATGGCCTATGAAAAGACGTTCCATTTAACAACCTACTAGCTAGTTAGCACAACTTATCAACAATGGCTTTCATTGGCCCAATGATTTTGTAACCCTTTTGCTTCTTGGATGAAATGCCATGGCCTACTCTCTTCATAGATGAAAAAGGGCATCTTGATTCTCACGATGGTTGATTATGCTTCATAATTGGCTCAAAGACTTACGTTACCCAATCCATTGCTAACTGTAATAAAAATTTCAATGCTTTAATTGGCTATCATGTTACGAGCAACCATATGCTATAACCTTCAACATGTGTTCCATTTAGTGACCAAATAGTTAGGACAAGGTTCCAACATCAAATTTCATTGGCTTAATGATTTGGTAACCCTTTTGGTTCTTGGATGAAAATATCATAGTTGTCTATTGATGAAAAGAAGGCATCTTGATTTTCGTAGTCGAATCCAACTTCCGAACAAATGAGAGAAAAAACCTTCAAAATGTGAATATTGAAAGTTTGCCAAGAAAACCTTCACCAAGAAAACAAAGTACAAAACATCCAAATCTTGGGTATGGCACATGAACCATGTATACCTATGGTGCATTTACACTTGATCTTCAGTTAGTGTTAAATGAAAATTTAAGTAGCATCCTTGGTGGCACCCAATGTTAAACGAGTGATAGCTTAATGTTAAGCGAATGTTAGTTTAACATAAAATTTTCATGGTAAGGAGGTTTAAGTCATAAATGACTAACATTGTGGTTAGGGAACTCAACACTAGAATCCCTAATGCCAAGTGTGAATGCACCTTTATACACATATATAATATTTCAAAGTCGACCATTCCACAACAACATGTTCAAGGTTAATCGTTACATCAATTAGGAAACCCTAAACCTAAAACAAACATGATGACAAGAATGAGTGCGATCATAATAGGTCTTCTACTGTCACTCACAAAGGATGAGACCATAAGTTTTAGACCATAAGTTTAGGGTATCATCCATTACAATCTAGACCACTGGATGAACCTCAACTTAGTTAATATTTTGGTTTTCCCTTGGTAACCCATTTGAGTAAGGAGTAGGTAGTAAGTACTATGTAAAGGTGGATAGGTAGGAAAATAGGTGACTACTACTAATAAGTAGATGATTTATATACACATAGGTAAGGGCTGTTTTTCCTACCTGCCTACAGAGCAGGTTGTTGGTAGGTAGGTAGTAAAGAAGACCAACTGAGCTAACCACCATGGTTAGCTAGGGAACCGGAACCCAACAGAAAACTGTTTCCTGACCCACTTTCCCAATCCATCCTTTGTTCTGTTGGGTGCTGCTGGTTAACTCTGGCGTGGAGATTTTTTTGACAGAAAATTAGTTTTTCATTCGTTGATATGATTGGGGAGTCGTTCATCCACTCTTACGTGTTGAGGAGCTTTCTCAGGATAGGGTTTTAGGTGTAAAAGGGGTTTGCATATGTGGGGTTCTGGCTCGCTTGTTCTCGCGCGCTCTGCCTGGCTCTCTCTCTATCTGGGTCTTTTGCGTTTTGTGTTTTGGTGAGAGTGTTTTGTTGCATCGATCCGTCGTCTTTCCGACGCATCCAACAGGAGGAACGGCAGTCATGGCGGCTTGTGCTATGCTTGCCAATGGAGCTCTGGGTTCTTCTATCTGTCGTGCTTCACCTACGGCTTCTGTTTCCGCTTCTTCTTCTGTATGCTTCTTTTTCTCTCCTTCCAAGCTCGCTCCTCTCTTTCCTTTGTTGTTTTCGGAGGTTTTAGGGTTTTTTGTTCGTTCTTTGTGATGCTCGTCTCAGGTGGTCATGATGTTTTTTTCTTGCTTTCCGGTCGTCTGTTCTTTCGGGAGCGGGCCTCGGGGGTGCTATGGGTGGGGGCCATGAGATAGTGAGGTGTTCGGGTTGAACGGACTCTGTGTTTGTGTGTGTGTTTGGGTAGTAGTCTAGGGTTTCCTGTTCACCGCGTTGAATATTGTTAGGTTTTTTTGGATTTTGTGGGGGTCGGAGTCATGAATGAATTAATGGCTTTTGAGAAAGGAGGTGAAGAACTGCATCTTTGACTTCACTACATCTTCCAGCAGCTAGTTTTCTAGCGACACTGTTGTTTGTGTGCAAAACTTTGAGAATAAACTTGCATCGCTCATAGTGATAATCTCAGGAAAGCTCTGGATTGATTGTTCCTTTGTTGGTGATTAAACCCCTTTGCGTTTTTACCTTATTGACACTAGCAGATGAAGAAGGTTCACAATTGCAAATGAATGAGGAACTGTGTATTATTGGCCAGTCTAGTTGTTGAGGTTTTGTGGGCGGTATAGTCCCTGACCAAGTGTGTTATTGAATGTAGCTGAAATCGAGCAGCAGGATGACAGGATTTTTGCAAGGACAAAATCAGCTTGCTGGGCGGATTTCTCAAGGAGTTTCAAGACAGCATGAAAGACGAGGAGGAAGGCTTGCAGTAAGAGCAGATGCCAAGGAAATTGTCTTTGGCCAGTCGTCACGAGCTGCCCTTCAAGCAGGAATAGATAAATTGGCTGATGCTGTTGGTGTCACACTTGGACCTCGAGGTAGACAAACATATTCAATGCTGAGCTTTCTTTTATCAACTATTCTTTCAGTGTGAAGGATATCCCTTTCTCTTTTGGTTTTCTGGGCAGTAGGAGCAAGAATTTCCTGGACCTAAGGAATGGGGTAATGTTGGTTCAGGTCGCAATGTGGTGCTTGATGAGTTTGGTGCACCCAAAGTCATCAACGATGGTGTCACAATTGCTCGTGCCATTGAGCTGCCTAATGCCATGGAGAATGCTGGGGCATCTCTCATTCGAGAGGTGAGATAAAGTTTGTTTGTTTGACAACAATCAGGTCCTGTGCCCATGAACATTCCTCACATCTCATCAGGATGAGGTTCAAGAAATAATCTGTGGTGTTGTTGGGTAAATGTTCATATTGGTTCTTGCGCTATATTGTTGTTTGCAGTAGGAAGGTGTGTTTTGCATGAGAGACCAGTTATGCAGGTTGTCATTCCTGTAGCCCAAGCCAACATTCTCCATCTCTTCAGTAATTCCAAAGCTTTGTAGTGTTGCTCAATCATGTGGTTAATTCTCCGAAGTTACATGGGTTTAATGGCTTTATGGCACAGTCCAGGCTTTCTCTGTGTTTGCAAGGCTAATGTGGTAGATTGCCAAGTTCTAAAATGCTGCACAGTCTTTGAATACTGAAATACTTTTTGTACTAAGCTAATGGGAAAGTGGTTAGAAGGTTCATGCACCTACTTTATTGTTGAATCTTTCAGTCCCTTAGTCATAGTTAGGTTTGGACCATCTGTATGTTTCCTGGACGCAATCCAATTCAATGTGATGCACACATTCAGGTGGCCAGTAAGACGAATGACTCTGCTGGTGATGGGACAACCACAGCTTGTGTGCTTGCCAGAGAGCTCATAAACCTTGGCCTCCTGGCTGTGACCTCAGGTGCCAACCCTGTGGCTGTGAAGAAGGGAATTGATAAAACTGTTGCAGGTCTTATTGAGGAACTAAAGCTGAGGGCTCGTCCTGTGCAAGGCCGTGAGGATATTAAAGGTATGTGCTCATTAAAAACTCAAATGCCCTTAAGAGCAACTCCAATGTCTAATAGCAGCCTGCAGAGCAGGTTCTTACATGTTCTTATCATATGGAGCCACTTGGTCCAAATAAAGGTGATGACATTGCAGGATAAGAGCACATGTCAAGAGCTATATTGGAACTTATGTAACAAGAAGAGCAACACTGTTGAGTGGGAGATTGCTGTGTGCAGCTGTGGCAACAATTTCTGCTGGAAATGATGATTTTGTTGGCACCATGATTGCGGATGCCATTGACAAGGTGGGGCCTGATGGTGTTTTGTCCATTGAGTCTTCTTCTTCATTTGAGACAACAGTTGACGTGGAGGAGGGTATGGAGGTAAGCTTTTCTGCAAGACTTTTGTTGCCTTTATGTGCATAGTGGTGCTATCTCCTGGTTCTGTTGCTACAGTTTGTCTTTTTCTTTTCCCATGGCCATGTCCAGGGTAAGTACTGCTGTATGTAAGGTCTACTCTTTCTACTGGGTGTTCCTCTTCTCTTCTTCCTGCAGTTGCTGTTGTGGTCTCTTGGCTTTTAGTCTGGAACCTCATGAACCTTAGTATGAGGCCATCTCTCAGTGAGAACTATTTGGGCTGGAGGTATGGAGGGTTTGTGACATTTGTATAGCTATATTCTAGGGAGGTTTACTGCTCTATGAAAGATCTGTGCACCATGCATGCTATTGTCCTACTTATGTGGATGAGCTGACATTAATCTGTGTAGTGAACAAAAACCTGAGAAGTAGAGGTGGTCTGTAATGGTGATTTGTATTAAAGAAGTAAAGAGATCAGCTGTACTGGAGCCAAGAGTAGCCTGGGAAGTAGAGATGGTCTATAATGGTGATGTGCATTGAATAAGCAAATCATCAACTTCACTGTGTTTGACTCTAATCCTGATTACTGGATTCCTGTGTTGCAGATAGATAGGGGATATATTTCTCCACAGTTTGTGACCAACCAAGAGAAGCTACTAGTAGAGTTTGAGAATGTGAAGGTACTTGTGACAGACCAGAAGATAACAACCATAAAGGAGATCATTCCAGTCCTAGAGAAAACAACCCAGTTGAATGCTCCCTTGCTCATCATAGCTGAAGATGTTTCAGGAGAGGCTCTTGCTACTCTTGTGGTGAACAAATTGCGAGGAGTGCTTAAAGTGGCTGCCATCAAGGCACCAGGATTTGGGGAGCGCCGCAAAGCCCTTCTGCAGGATATTGCAATTCTTACAGGTACTTCTTCACTGGACATGGCTGTGGCTGCACCGTTGAATATTAATATACGTTTACCATGGGTACACAGATGGAAGGTGTACAGAGGACCATAAAAAGTGAGTCTTCTGGATGTTTTAGATTGTCCACATATATGAGAAATTATATGTATATGGGAAGTTGGGACACTGTTGCTACTTTGTGGTCCATGCATCAATTGAAGTTGCATTGCTGCAGGTGCTGAGTTCATGGCTAGTGACCTGGGCCAGAAAGTTGAGGAAGCAACTATAGACCAGCTTGGAATTGCTAGAAAGGTGACCATCAGCAACAACACGACCACTATCATTGCTGATGTTGCCACAAAAGATGAAATCCAGGCACGTATTGCTCAGATCAAGAAAGAGCTGGCAGAGACAGATTCTGTGTATGATACAGAGAAGTTGTCTGAGCGCATTGCCAAGCTATCTGGAGGAGTTGCTGTCATCAAGGTATGGGTGAATCTGATTACCCCCTCGTCAACCTGAACTTTGAACCCTAATCCTGTGTATAGGTCTGAGTGAAGTCTAGGATAAGGGACCATATGACCAACATACTATGTCAGTGAGTCTCATCTTATGAATGCTAGTTAGATGTCATGTTGCTGATGCACAGTAGTTGGATCTGGGAGCTGTCACCTTTATTTGGCCTCTACAATATGGTGTCTTGGAAGGTATCTTTGTCCCTGGTAGACTCTACCTGCTCACTTTCTCTGTATATCCTGTGACCTGGTTTGTAATTAAGATTGATCCAGATGTACAAATTGGTTTTGAACTGTATTACTGGGTCTGGTACAGGTTGGAGCTGCTACAGAGACAGAGCTGGAAGATCGGAAGCTGAGGGTAGAGGATGCAAAGAATGCAACTTTTGCTGCGATTGAAGAGGGTATTGTGCCTGGTGGTGGTGCTGCATTGGTTCACCTATCATCTTGTGTACCTGCAATCAAGAATACAATAGATGATGCTGAAGAAAAGCTAGGAGCAGATATTGTGCAGAAGGTCAGTGATTCTTAAGCTCTGATCCACTGTTGCACTGTGTGGGCTGATTCTTGGAGTTTGACAGATTAGATGGAACTTCTTGCCCTAAGACCAGGGTGGACAATGATAGATGTTCTGTAGGGAAAATATGCTGGTATGTAAAAAATGATTATTCCAATACACTAATCTGGGAGGGAAGTAGCATTGTTACTTCCATCTGAATAGCAATATGGAACTTTTTGGAGAAATGTTTTTGAGGGAGCTTTGCATCTTGTACAAGTATTGCAAATTAACCTGCCATCTAAATTGAACGTTTGGACATAACTTCCAAAAGATGCTCTTTTTCTGACTTTATACCACAGAATGAGAAGGCTTTGAGCTAACAAGTGTGGCCTTTGTCATTGCCGGATGCAGGCCCTAGTAGCACCAGCATCATTGATTGCACACAATGCAGGAGTGGAAGGCGCTGTGGTTGTTGAGAAGATATTGGACAGAGCATGGGAGATGGGTTACAATGCAATGGAGGACAGATATGAAAACCTTTTAGAGTCTGGTGTGATTGACCCTGCAAAGGTTACCCGATGTGCCCTTCAGAATGCTGCGTCAGTGGCTGGTATGGTGCTAACCACTCAGGCTATTGTTGTTGAGAAGGCAAAGAAGAAGGCCCCCCGAGTTCCCCAAGTGCCTGGGATGACAATGTAATTTGCAAATGTGAGGTTAGAGTTGTTGTCTGTAGTAGCAAAGATCCTTGGTTGACATGACATCAAGAACATCAATTTTCCTTGGTATAAATTTGGCGCCTTGATTTTGAGTGAAAAACTCAGCTAAAGGCTGCCCGGGACAAGTGGAGTTCTAACCACAACACTCTGCAGGGAACAAGAAGTTAGATTTGACAAGTCCTTGTATTAGGAACGAGTTTTTAATCTGTGACATGGAACAGCCTCTAATGTTTTGTTGAGCAAGCTTTTAAAAGCATTAATTGCAAGGTCAAATTCTTACATTTCTGCCCTTTTATAGTTTTGGCTATGGACGGCGTACTCATTTCACTTTGAATAGAATCACAGCACTGCAATTTCACTTTGAATAGAATCACAGCACTGCAAGAGTGTATGGAATTGGATCATGTGCACATACATGCTCATAGGTACTCAGGTCTGGCTCTATGTATGTAAGTACCAGGCTATCTGGAGACAACTGATCTCCAGATCTGATACTGGAGCTATGGGTGGCAAGCAGGAACAAGCAGAATTGCTTGTTTTGCAGCCACATCTGACTGCATTTTGTGTCAGTGAAAAAAATTGTATTTTCAGGTTAAATACATATCAAAATCTGAGATCATGACTCCAGTGTCTGGTTGATATTCTCTCATTGCCCTTGCTGGTGATGCTTTATGATGCAATTAATACTCAAGCTCCAATCATTGTGTAACAACCATTTGGAAAGTGGCAAGACACTACTGACTAGTCAACGCGCAGCTGAAAAATTCACATTGTTCAAGCTACATGAACTTTGGAAAAGCTGGACATGGTGTGCACAGCTCAAAACAATTCCAGCTACTTGAGCATCATCCAAACAAAATGTGTATAATTCCAATTGGACCCACACAGCAGCTGAAAGTGAAAGAGCTTTCAACATAATCAAGGGTCTGCAAAATATGCACTTACATAGCACTTAACATGGCCATTCACCTCCACATATGCAGACAACTCTTGGTTGCTGAAAATGATGATGGTATCTGCTTAACATTCACCCTACTATTTCTTTGCAGCAGAATGAACTGCATAGAGATAGATTGTTTGTACTACCATCCTCCAACGCAAACATCATAGAGTATGTGTTCCTTAACCCTCGCCCCTCCCAATTTTTCCCACGAAAAGAAACTGCTATACAGTTTTCTCCTGTGCAATAGGGGGTGGCTATCACTGGCTTGACCAAACATGAGTCTTTGAAAAACAGGAGAAAGCACACCCTCTTGATGCTCCAAGCTCTAAAAGCTTTTGTTTATGGAACATGACTATACAGTGTATGACTGACGGATGGTATCAATGTCTAGATTCTTCAACCTCACTACTGACTCCACATGTCCCTTCAGTGTGTGCAATTCCCGCAACCTGCATCACCACACATACCACACCTTACTGTGGTGTTACCAGAGACAAAAAATTTGTGGGAGATTTCTGAAACCTTACTTTCCAAGAGGAAACTCTGCAATGGCAGAGCCATTATCTGGTTCAAGGGTTGCAGTGGAAGAATGTACCTAGCTATTTCAGCCCTTCGCTTGGCCTGATCAGCTATGCCACCAAGTTCTCTTGGACTTGTACTTCCAACAAGATCCCCTTTCAGTTCAGGTGGATGTAGCCCATGCAACAGTCTCTGTGAATGTGCCCACTGAGCTTCACGAGCCTCCTTACCAAAGTGCCTCTGCCTTGTGAAGGCAGTCTGTACAAAGCTCCGGTTATGAACACCATAGTTCAAAATCCAACAAGACAAAAATGTTTCACTCAAGCAGTATTTGTTGCACCTTTACTGATTGCAGCACATTTAAAAGCTTGCTATATTGCACAGACAGGAGAAAATCTTACACTACTTTCTGGCCAGCCAGATTAACAAGGAGATCTTGACAGATCTTGAAGGTAATTGACAAAAGCATTCAATTGAAATTCTGTTACTGAAGTAAGAGAACGGACCTTGCGATCCATCATTTGTTCCCAGGCCTTCCCACTGAGGATGTAGCGAACAGCAAATTTCAGAATGTCAAGTGGGAAGTACGTGACCAAATCATAAAGCCATATGACTCCAGCCCACCCCCACCCAATACCCCGGATGTTGGCAAATCCCCAATGAGCATAAACTGCTATGAGTGTTGCAATCTGCAAAAGCATTGAAAGTAAGTTATTTTATACTGTCTCTCTCACTCTTCCTATCACTGACAACATGTGTAGACATTATCCTGTCTCTCTCACTCTTCCTATGACTGACAACATGTATAGGCATTATCCTGTCTCTCTCACTCTTCCTATGACTGACAACATGTATAGACATTTTGTTGACATGCCAAGCACAGATTTGCAAAACATTGATGTTCTAAGATGCTGTGCCCTTGTACATGTTAAAAGAAGGTGGAGAAAAAATGCATATGAGGAGAAAGTGGGAGAAATACCAATTGAGCAGCTATGAAAGCAAACACCAGTAGCAGACCCGGTCGCTCCATGAAGGACCAACTTTGGGAACGTGTGACAAAAATCAATGCTTGGCTTATAATGCTCACTTGCAAGTACACAGCAGCTACCATCTGGCTTTGACTGTACCTGATGTCCTTCACATGGAAATATTTCTGCATACATGTAGCTATCCACATGGCACATGAGCCTCAGCCATCAAAGATGTTAGCTCAAACATGATTTGCCACATTTCACTCAAACAGGTCAGATTCATATGCATATTCATACCAGTAGAATGGTACCCAAAAGAAATGATCCAATACCAATAACTTGAGGAGGGATTGCATAAAAAAGAGGAACACATGTTCTAAAGAATTTCTCAGATACATCTAATTTTCTGAGCATTGTATTCAACTTGTTTTTAGTTGGAATGTAACACCCTACAGCAGGGATAGATTGTACCGGGAAGAAGTCCGTCTCATGGATCAACCAAAAGAATATCACAGTGCATAATGCCAAGTAACAGCCAAGAACAATTCCAGTTGCAAATATCTCTTTCAATTTCCAGCTGTCTGGCAATGGTGAAGGCTTCACACGGTCCTTTGCAATGGTCATGATTGTACCTGTGAAGCCCCCAAAAAAGGGAACTAAGAACTCCCTGTGAACTCCAAATGATTTGTCCCAATCCCAAACTCTGAAAAGGGGTGTATGGACAATCTTATATTCTTTTACACATTGCAAGGTGTGAGAGGCTGGTGGGGTGGGAGCTTGAATACACTCACCATCATTAAGAATTGCGATTATAAGAACCATGAAGGGAGAGAAATCAAATTTCCAGATCAAGGCAAGCAACATAAATCCTAGCTGCAAAACCACCACTCAAATCAGCATTCATGTGAGCAATAATACTAAACCTTTTCACAAATTGTAAAAAAAGAACTGTACTAACCAACCCAAGACACAGCATACACATCAATCAATAGTATTATCTACCTCTCACCCAATGTGTAAAACGCATCACAGAAGTGAGTCATAGAGGACATGGCACCATTATGTTGAGAAAAGCTGTAGAAAAAGAGCATGTAAAGGACATAACAGAGCAGGTAGGATACTGAGCTAGGCTTAAAATTAAGCAGTTGTGAACCAAACTCAGGTTGATGCCTTGCATACTTACCACCATACGGATGGTGATAGACACAGCATAGATCTGCAAAATCATACACTGAAAGTCAATATCAAACATCAGTGTGGCAGCTACAAATGCAATCAATAATATTTCAATTTCAAAGGGATGCTTCAGCTACTATATGCTAGATTTTATATGGTTGGGTTGAACCTGGCAGATTCAGAGGCTACATCACAGATGCAGCTGACACCCTGGGAACAAACATGTACCGTGTAATTCTTCATCCTCTGGAAGATGGATCGACTTGTCAACACTGCACTAACAATGACACTAAGGCCAGGTTCAGTGAGCACAATGTCTGCTGCACTGCGTGCAGCATCAGTTGCATCAGCTACAGCAATTCCAATGTCAGCCTTTTTTAGTGCAGGAGCATCGTTGACACCATCGCCAGTCATACCACAGATGTGCTTCCTCTCTTGCAACTGCCTGACAATCTCATACTTGTGCTCTGCAACCACCTTGGAACCTTGAGCTTCCAGCAAACTGGGAACAAGATGCATATACCCAAAAACAAGAACCCTTGGTTTTCAGCCTTTTGACTATGTAGAAGCATGCCTCAGCCTAAAATGCAAACTGATTTTGAAACGGCAGAAAGTCCATGCAATGAGATGGCATACTCAATTGTGCATATCCTTCAGCCCACCCTTCAGCATTAAGTATTTGATAAGCACGTTTTTCCAGGAATTAGCTCCTCAGATAAGAGCAAAAGCAGTGTTGATCAGGAATAGAGATATAAACATGGATCACCTGGGAAAACCCCAGCAAAGCCATCTGCTTTTTCAATCAATTCACCTACAGGCTGGGCTGCAAGAAATTCATCCTTTCGTTCTCCAAGCAGCAGCAAAGAGGGGTACATATTAATACCCATGCCCAGTCGCCGCCCTGTCTCCTTTGCAATTGCTAACTGATCACCTGATTGACAACAAAATGCAGATCATGCTTTGCAGTGCATGATTCTGTTGACCATGTCCTAGAAAGAAACAAATTGAGTTTGGGACTTAGCCCTGTAGTTCACAGAATATCTTATAGCAAGCTAGTGACATCCCAGTACCGGTGATCATCTTGACATTCACTCCGAGGTAAAGAGCCCGACGAATTGTCTCTGCACTGTCATGGCGAGGGGGATCAAAAAGAGGAATCAGTCCACACAACTCCCACGGTCCTGCCACGTCCTTGTTTTTGTCTGAAACTTCCTGGTCACAAGAAGCAAGTTGCAGCACTATGTGAGAACTTCCTACAATTTCCAGTTTCCAAAACATGCAGCAAGGAAATATGATCTCTCCAGAGCCTACAGCTTACTAGATATCAACATGTCTGAACCCCATGGCCATGCAGAACTTGATCAAAGTATGTGGTACCGGCTAGTATTACAAATGGAGCCAGAAATTCCAAGCACTGAGATCATGCCTGCTGGGCAACAGCGAGTGAACGAAGACCACGTTCTGCAAACTTATCAATCACTGCATGCACTTGGGCAGTGATTTCCTCCTTGTTGTAGGCTAGCTCCAGTATCTACAACAATCCTGAATGAAATCAAGCTTGGCCCAGGACATCATACAGCACCCAGAATAAACAGATACAGGTCCCAGTTCAACAACTCATCAACAAATCAGAAGGGTAGTATGAAGAAAGGGTCCCAGCCCTTTAAAAACAAGCAACAGAGCTAGCCCTTGATGCAACACTTACAGATGAAGGAAAGAACTCTGGCACATATTGACCTGCATATCAGGATTGAAGTAGATGCATTCATTTGCTGTAAACGAGGATCACACAACCTTCACTAAATAGCAAAAACATTTCATGGACAAAGTGGTGAAAGCACCTGCTCAGGAGCTCCCTTTGTGGCACGATACATTTTCCCATCATCATTTCCAATATATGTGATAGCTGTACGCTTATCCACAGGGTTGAAAGGGAAAAAATGAACCTCAGTGATGTTTGCACGAGCCTGCCACAGCAAAGACAGACAACCGGGCTTCAGTCTCCTATGACTCATGTATGTACAATGAGGGAACCCACAACTTCAGTCACCATGACATTGCATAGACTACAGCACATGCTGCAAGAATGCTTCCAGAAACAAGGAATAGACTTTAGAGCTTGGTCCTTAAGCCTATTTGTCAGACCTCTTTTGGATCAGCCAACACTCCAACAATGGCTGCATCAATGGCATCTTGATTCTCCAATCTAGAAGCTCTGGCTGCCAGCAAGCATACCACATCCTTATCCATCCCTGGTGCAAAAACCTGCAAAAAATTGAATGTACACATCTCAATATGTTCTAGACTACATGTCAAAGATACTATGAATAGACATATCTTTTGACAAGTTCTGGTGCCAAAATGTTTCTGCTGTACAAATGGTGAAAAAACTGTGTCTGGCATACAACCAGCTGCTCACACCATCTCTGTGAGAAAGGTAATATACTGTTGTAGACTTTTGTGCCAAGATTCAATATTCCAGAATCACATCCTGTGTCTCCTCATCTGGACAATTGAAAATGTGGAATCTGTATTTGGTGATTGTTTTGAGGCACTTCCATTATCATCCCCTTGACTGAGACATATGCAAAAAGCATGAACATGTACCTCAACCAAATTCTTGTCAACACTCAGCTTATTCAAAGTTAAAGTGCCTGTCTTGTCACTGCACAGAACATCCATGCCTGCCATTTCTTCAATTGCTGTCATGCGCTTTGTGATTGCACCCTATGTTTTTCCTCCTCACACCACCAGCGCATTATGTTAGACCCAATTCTGGGATGTATGTTCAATCTCCTGAGTGAATTTCATAAAACCAGTAGCATCCAGTAAACAACTAAACCTACTCAAGAAACAGCAGTGGTTTGGCAAAGATAATAACAAGTTGAGTTTCTACACTGCATACAGTAACCCTCTCCAGGACGCCTGTAGACAAATATTGTTCAGCTTGGGTACAAACAGACTACTGTAAATCTCTTTGACAATGATAAAAACTAGCTCGTGTGGAATCAAAACAAAGTCTATCATGTTCAATCCCAAATGTAGAAACACAAGCAGAAGATGCTAACCTGTTGTGAAAGGCGATGGGAACCAATGGCCATGGTTACAGAAAGCACAGTGGGCATGGCAATTGGGATGCCTCCAATGAGAAGCACCAGGATATTGTTGATTCCTTCACGGTAGGGACGATGCTGGATGCCGAACATGACGATAGCCTCAATCACACAGCCTATAACAATAGAAACTATGCAGAAGTTTCCAATTGCAGTGAGCACCTACAACATTCTCAATACATCAATGTCAGTGCCACATCTGTGCACCCGAGTGTCCAATTGTCAATTCAGTGCCAAATTGAAGCAATACTCAATTGCTCAAAACCAATTCAAAGTTTACCTTGGATTGTAGACAGCATGCCAATTAGGTCAAGAAGACAGGGTCAAGAATGAGCTTGTCAAGGTTTAAGCTTAAGAACACCATGCACCTTAAGCTTTCCAGTACACACAAGAATTATAACATCAGAGACCGCATCACACAAACCTGCCATGAATGATTGTGTGAATAAAGAAATGAGTGACAGTTTTTACCTTCTGGAAGTGGCCCACATGGCTGGTGGAGTCAACAAGGTGAGCAGCTTTTCCAAAGAAGGTGTGCACTCCAGTAGCAATAACAACAGCTTCAATCTCTCCTTGCTTACATGTGGAACCAGAAAACACTTCATCTCCTGGCTTCTTATCCGCAGGCATCGACTCCCCAGTCAAAACTGACTGCAAGATAACATGTGAACTGAGGGTTGGACAACAGCATGAATTGCACCACAATATAGAATATCCAGACTTGCTTTCAAAAAGAGTTTAAGCACACGTGTGATTAGGTCAAGAAGTTCCCTGAGCTGCTAGAGTTTCTGTGCACAATTTGGTTATTGCAAAAGAGTAGCTCCTCCTGATTTTTAGCAGTACTTACCTGGTCAACCTTCAAAGGATCTCCATCAAGGAGTCGAGCATCAGCAGGAATGATGTCACCCAATTTGATACTGATGATATCCCCTGGTACCAACATGTCTGCATCCTGCTCTGACCATCTTGCGTTTCGCAACACCTGCCATGATCCATGCAAATCCGTACTAGACTCTCAGAAAGCCTGGTCACTTCTCTAAACCCTTGAATCTCATGTTGATCGAAATAGCATATTGTCATCTGTTTGGATTTCACCTCAAAATCAGGGCTCATGTATCTAGCTAGCTGGATCTGCTCAATTTAACGTAACACACCCTCCTCAAGAAGGAGCTCTGGTCCAGGATCTAGTACAGAGTCCTGAGAATCTTGACCTTGGTTTTGAGTGCAAGTCGGGCCATAAGTGCAGCAGCAGCATTTCCCGCATTGTTCTCCTCAATGAAACTGATCGTTGCATTGATCAGCAGAAGCACGATGATGCCCACGAAGTCTGGCCAGTCTGGAGGTTTTCCCTACAAATGCAAACATGATGTATAACGATAGGTCACGGGCCCAGAGCTTAATCACATGAACACCTGATCACTCAGTGATCACCATGGGTCTCACAGAGCTCTGTTTTCAACAGATTTCCAACTGTATGCAAGCAACATCAGATTCTCCATAAGCTAAAGAGGACTGCACTGAAATCTGCTGTGTCAAGACAGACACTGTGTGCATAAGCTCGTTCATACAAACTTGTAGCAGTAGACTATGGAATTCCATGGTCACCTCTGAAGAATAAAAAAGATCTGAAAATATTACAACAGTCTAAGGTACTGGCCGGTCTGAGGATTGAGAATATTGTCATACCCCTCCATTGGCTGCAGCAATTGCAATGATGGCAGCAGTCCACATCACCCACGAGAGTGGATTCCACATAAACCCCAGAAACTTGAGGATTTTGTTTTCCTGCATCACAAGCGTGAGATCATCAGAAGAGCTCTAAAATTGTTAGCATCATGTATCATGCAACAGTTGTAGTCTTATGGTCGAACCCCGCTTGTACTCCTCGAGGGTGGTTCCCACAGCTCAACGGAATCATAGATATACAGAACCCTACAGAAATTGTGAAAGGAGGATCCATGCCTTTTGCATTCTGTAGAGTTGCAACAAACTGGATGCGGAACGTTTTCTTAAAATTTGGTTGAAGCTTGATCTTGAAGCAACAGTACTCAAGAGCTGCAAGAAGAAAAGCTATAATATATTCTCCAGAGATTATGGACGTGGTTCCAAAAAATTACACCTACCGGTTTCTCCTCGAGCTTGTTGAAACCGAAAATCTCCAGGCGGATCTCGCCCTCCTCGGTGGTCAAGCCCTCCTTGGAACATCTTAGCTGCTCGAAAACCTCGTCTAAGGGTATGTGTTCCTATGTGACCCAGTCAGTGTTCACGCATCAAAAGACTCACACTCTTGGATCAAAACCCTCTGCAATCCTTGCATGCAAGTAGAAGAAGCGATTCCAGATCCTGAAGCAAGACACGCAAAACATCCAAAAGACAACATTCCTGCATGCATGCACAGAACCGGGATCTCGAGAAGCTGCAAACAGACAAAAGATCTAAACCCTAATATTGTGTATATACATTACGCAATCAATCGTTTTGCATACATGCATGCATGCATGCAACACGCAAAAAAGCCGGAAGCAGCAGTAGGAATTCATAGATGTGTGGCCAAAGGTGGTAATGTAAATGAACGTGGTGACCCAGCAATTACCAAGTCCACAGTCTCGGAGTTAAGAGCTTCCAAGCCCTGCAACGACGACGAAACAGGGAGCTTGGTGGGTCCTGCTGCGCCGTTGTTGTTACGATGTTCATTGAATACAGCAGCTTCCGAGTGGTCCGTCATCACGTTCACAGCTCCCGAAAGAACAAAAGAAAAAAGAAATTTAAAAACGAAGCACAGCCACTACTACGTTATATAAAATTGTTTGTGTAGTAGTATATATATGGGGCTGCAGGTTGTGGAGCCGTGGAGAAATCATCAGCGATATATACAGACCGTCGGCACAAAAGCAGCAGAAGCAGATGATCAGGAGGGATTCATGATCGTTGATGGCCTGAGAAGTTTTATACAAGAAAGAATGATTGCAACGCAGCCGGCCTGCTGCTGCTACTGATAACGATGATGATGAGAGAAGATTGCAAACTGGTTGGGAAACGGCAGCATTTATATATTCAGTAGCGAGCATGAGTAGCACAGCAGCAGCAGGAGCGATGGAAGAAGAAGAAGAAGAAGAGCAACAATGTTGCTATTCGCGGCAGCAGTGGATGGCGGACTCGCAGTGGCAGGGAGGAAGGAAAGCAGGCAGGCAGGGAGGCAGGCATGACCACCATGCTAATTACGAACTTAACGCACCATTAGTCAACCCTAATTACTCACCCTAAAACAGCCAGCAGCAACTGCTGAAACATTGAGTGATTAGTGACTAATGATACCCTAAAACCCTTACTCATATTTGACACTACTTAATTAGTTTTGTACCTAATATTATTAATTAATATTAATTAGGACTTACAAATTTTTATTGTTTAACATTAGGTGTTAACATATCATAAGGGAGCCAGTTGAGAAAAAAAATGAAAAACTAAGAACAATTTATCAAAATTCTAGAAATTGGAACCCAATTCATAATGGTTTCAGCATACATGCATAGTGTATTTTGAGGGTGCATTACAAGGCTCAATTGTCTCACTGATTTGGAGTAAGAGGTTTCTTGGAAGTAGAAGAGAATTTTTTTTTATAAACTTATTTGGGCTGTCATTTTTTTATGCAGGGAAAGTTTGTGTAAGTGCATTTGAACTTTCAAGCATAATGGAGCCAGTGCTTTTCACTCTGTATCTCAAGTTTTGCCTTCATTACAAGGTGAAAAAGCATTGACAATAGTTCCTTCCCTCCTACAGATCACTTTGAAACTTATTCATGAACTTAACCTACTTAAAGACTATTGTTGAAATTTTGAAATATTCAAATTGGGATTGTAGGACATTATCTTTTTTCAAAATAGTAATTATTTTGACAAGATTTGTTAAACATGAGTTGTAACTACTATACCAGCCTCCTAGGCAAGGTTTTTTTTTTCTAATAGGAGAAAGGTTGGGCTAGAGGCCTTATCATGCATAAGGTTCCAACAATTCTCATTGAACCTCCTGTGCCTGCCTGACAAAGTGTGTCAAAATACTCTACTAAAACGACACCAGGTTTTTTATTTTTCAATTTTGTGATCTAATTAAAGTGATGATCATCATAAGACAATTTAGCCAGATTTAGTGACAACAAAATATGAAAGTAAACAAAAATCTAGCATCTTTCTATATTTTTGGCTACATATTAAAACTTAGGATGGAATTTGGTGATTTTTTAATAAAGAAACTAGATCTCTTTTTGGAAATCTGGTAACTAAAAACCTCAAAAAAACATTAATTTTTCATCAATTTGAAAAAAAGAATCGCCATTTGGCAAAATTTTGCCCATAAAAAACAGCTTTGAGTCCTCGGTATTGAGTGCACCAGCACATGCTTGTTGCTTATTGTGATGCTTAATTTTACAATATTACCTATGCATAATACAAGCAAATATCATACCTATGAGGCAAAACTCAGGTTTGGCACTAATTATTTCCTAAGAGGGCCAGCTGAAAAAATAGAGAACATTAAACAATACTTTAGAGGATTGAGCTCAAGACCTAATTAATGTGTGCAGCAATTCAAAGTGCTAGCATACCAATACAGCTTTGAAATTCAGTGGCTGACCAGCGTACTTAACAATTACAATCAAAATTCTCAAATATTCAGGTTGGGGTTGCTAGACCCTTTCCTTTAAAAAAAAATTTATTTTGACAATTTTTGCTGAACATCAGTTGTAGGGATAGTGTGTGTAAATTAAAGCTTAAAACTGCCAAGTTACGAATTTTAATTGTGTTGCTCAAGGTTTTTTTATTTCAATTTTGTGAGGTAGGTGTAGACTTGGTGATCACCCACAAGAGGGCTTAGAAGGGAGGTAAATTTTTTTGGGATTGCCCCTATGTTTTGGTGACAAGAAAGACCCTAATGTCCAAATATGATGATTTTGCCTCCAAATTTGGAGGATTTGGCAAAAAAAGTTCAAAAACATCCTTAAGGCCCTTCATACTCCTTTTTTGTGGTCACCAAAAGTGATGAACATCCTTCACAAAATAAAAACATCGGTTAGGGTTAGCTCTGAGAATGAATACACAACATAATGGACAGCAAGGTGCCTTTCCTAATGTTGTGTTAACATTTTCCTAGTGTTGTGTTATTCATTTGGCCTTGAATTTTGGTATAGGAGAAGGTTTCTTTCATTCTTGTGTGGGTATGTTGTTTTTGATATATCCTTGAATGAGGATATATAATTTGTTTCAATTGATTTACTCATTATGTAAAGGTATATTAGAAATCTAAGTTTGTAGTGGGTTTAATTTGTAGTGTGATTCATATTGATTAGTTGGGGGCAAATATAGAAATATTCTTTCCAAACATGCACACAATTTAATTTTCTTGGCCCTAGAATCAATTTCCTAAATGGTATAAGTATGAGGTTCACTTAGGATATGTTCTATGACACAAAGTCTTCTTTTGATACAGACTTTTTTGTTGATGGTACCACCCATGCTAGAGACATAGATCATAATCTAATTTTTAAATTCCACATTCTTTAGATTTATTCTACTTTTGCATGTTTTGAATTTAATGTGACCTACTTAGCCTTTGTGAGCATCTTAGTACAAGTTGCTTTGCTTTACTAAGAAAATCAACCTTAACTATTTTCATTTCTACTTTCTCTTGTGTAAAATATTAGTCTAGATCAAAATGGTTTGTTTTATCCTAAAAAAATGGGTTCTTATTTAATAGTGCTTTGGTTGTCACACATAATTGTCATAAGGGTGCATGTGTCCAATCCAAGTTCGTTTATTAGTTGACGAATCCATACCACCTCATAACAACAATTTGCCAATGATCAATACTCAAAATTCACATGTTGAACTAATGGGTAAATGCAAACTAAGATGGATCAAAAAGTGGCATTTGAAAACATCACCAAAAGTCCATTTAAAAAAAATAAAAATTTAACTTTAAATGAATTATGCAATAAAATAATACTCCATCAATTTCAAGCAATGCTTTTATTGAATTTTAAATGCACCTAGAGATAATGTGAACAAACCCAACATAAAATGAACATTTTTTCATAATGATATGGACTTTTGAAGAGACCCCTATTTTTAATGTTAACAAAAAAAAAAAAAAAAACATCATTAAGAATAACCTATAATTGACATGCATCAAATGAAAATGAATTGACAGTTTTAATGTATTATCTAATGAAAACTAAATTATTAAGAATCATAACATCAATTATTGGACTATTTTGAAATTCATATATGAAACTTGTTGTTTAGGATGCATGAATAGGTGAAAAAACATTTTAGGGGGCCAACTTGGGCACTTTCATGGCATGTGTGTAAAATATATTTTGTACACATTTCCATTTTGAGAGAATTAAAAAAAAAGTAAAGTAGAGTCCTACATTCATGTACAAAAGGTTATTTTTGGAAGGAGTAGGTTATTAAATATTGTGTCAATCAATATGTATTGTATTATGTTCATTAAGTGTTGTAGATTTGGTAGTGGGAAAGCAATTGCAGGTAGGATCTAGTTGTGGGTCAAATTTTCCAGGTTCACAATTTTGAATCACAAAGTGTGAAAATTGTGGGTTTTGTTTGAACTCACTAGAAGAATATGGGGATATGCAATCATCTAATTTGTGACTACATACGATTATGTGTCGTGACTACTTTTGCAACTACTTACCAACTTCATCAAATTTGGGGAGGATTTGTGACTATACTACGATTAATGTGCAACTATTATCCTTTTCATCCTCCTATGTGAATGCTTTTAAGATTATATTCATCCACGAATAAGTTCCAATGCCCATTAGTTGCATGTGTAACCCAAATTTAATTGCAAATTGATATACAATGTATATTATGATAAACATACATATTTGGGGTTCTACAATAAAAAACTCTACTTATACTATAATAAATATTTGTTATGAATGTTATCAACATATCTATTGGGTTTAATATAAATTTTTTGTGAAAAATACATCAAGGGTATATTAAAGGTGTAAAATTTGTAATTTTTTTCTTATCAATAATTATGATGTAATTAATTAATGCTGAATAATTATTTAATTAATTTTAACTAGTTATTATTAGCTGATAAATAGTAATGAATAATTAATATTTAAAAATTCGGAATTAAATATTAGTCAAATTCAGTATTAAATTAATTTTAATATATTCCATCTTTAAAACTAAATATGAGTTAATAAACTAGATTTAATTATTCATTGCTTTATATTTAATCATCAATAGATTATAATTATTTATTATTATTTTTTCATTAAATAAAAATTAATTATTACATAATTCAGAATTTTAAATTATTTAGAATTTTAATTTTTTATATTAACCAATTATGAACTTAATAATAATCAATTAATAACAAGGTAGAGTTTAGTAGTCAATTATTTCTAATCAATAATTATGATTATTATTATTTTTTAGTTAGTAATATTAAATACTAATAAACTAAAAGAATATTAATTGATTGATATTACATATTAAATAACTTAGTTAATCATCAAGATTTAATTATACTTAATAATTAATTAATTAGTCATTATGATTAAATGTTACTTAATAAACTAAAAATAGTTATTAACTAATTATTTAGTCATTAAGATTAAATATTATTTAATAATCTAAAACTAGTTATTAATCGATTGATATTATTTTTTAAATAAATTATATTTATTAATATTAATTATTAATATTAATTATTAATTATTAATTATTAATTATAATATTCTATTAGTTAATAAATAACTATTAATTGATACTGAACATTCATATTAATAAATTTATTAATATTAATTATTGATGGATATTATTAATTAGTTAATGAATGAGTTATTATTTATGGAATTGACACACTTGAAAGAAAAGTCAAACAACGTGGGATAAAATTCTATTCACAACCTAGTTGCAACTAGATATTTTATCCCATGTTGTTTGGCTTCCCTTTCAAGTGTGTCAAATATATAAATAGATGCATTGTATACATTAAAATACACAAGATTTGCCAAATGGGATGAGCCAATTAAAGAAGTTTAACCCTAATTTGGTTAAATCCAAAATAAAATAAAACAAATTAAAAAATGTCCTTAAACTTATTTACCTACCTACCTAAGCCTACCTATTTACCTATTTTAGACTTTTTTACCTACCCACCTATTTTTATTTTAAATGTTTCAAAAATCATAAATGTTGCCATGTGGCACAAAATTGTTTGTCCATGTGTATAAATCAAAGACCTTAAAAAACGTTGAAATAAGAATTTTGGTAATAAATTTGATTTATTTAATATTCTTTGAATATGCTATGTGGCAACATGACATTGGTCAATATAAATTGGTCATTAGTTGCATTATACTTGCATGTGTTATATGATCAACAAATGAAAAATACAATCAAATCAAATACATACTTCATCCATTGTCTATTTGATGACATCATCATAACGTCATCATTTGTAACTAATGTCTTATGCAACTTATCCAAGACAACTACAAGTCATTTTAGTTGCAAATCTCGTTTGCATTTAAAAATTAGTTGTAAATTGTAGTCGAAAATATGCAAATTTCTTCTAGTGACTTGCAAAATGAAATGTTGTTATTATTGCAAAGGCATCTTGTAAACTATTGTTGCAAAGTCATAGGAAGTTGTTGTGTTGGTGTTGTTTAATGAAGTTGAGACTTGCAAACAACACCTCCACAATCATTGAAACTAGCACAACACTTTGCAATTATTTGTAGGTAAGTTTTATAAGTATTTATTTTTTATATTTGGTCCCCCAACCTCCATTGCTACACCCACCTTTGAGCCTCTTAGTTTTAGGTTCTTTTGTTTTCCTTACATGGGCTTGAATCCAAGTTCTAAAGTTTTGAGTTGCATTGTTACACTTCTTTAAAGGCAAGCTCTTTGTGATTTTTTTGCCCACCCTAGGGGTTTATTTTTCCTACGATGTAATGTTCCCTAGTTATTTTTTCATCATCTAGATCTACTGTAAAGTGTTGCTTTCTTTTCAACATTTGTTCAAAGGTTTACAACTAACTTTATATAGGTAAATTCCTTGGACACTTGTTTTCTTGGGTTGTAGAAAGGACATTGTGGGTACCAACATTAATTAAAAGTTTTAAGCTTGATAAAAATGTTTTTATTGGATTTTTAAAATGTTGATGAACTCTTCCACAACTCCTCACATTTATTATGGTTGCTCTTTCAAGATTGTGGTTTTGATATTTCTAAGTTGGATTATGATTATGTGATATAGTGAATGGGAGTTGTGATGGTTGAAATAATTTTTCATACATTAATTTTGAGTTAGGTTGCTCATGTGGGATTTGTATGAAGTAGAAAGATTCATCATGAAGGACAAACCTAGTAAAGAGCAAATTGTTAATGATGATGAAATAGAAATAATGCAAATAGTGGAAGAAAAATCCTTGGAAGACTTGGAGGTCAAAATTGGCAAGCTTTTCAAAAACTAGCCTCCTCCTACAATTGGCTTCCATGAATTTAAAGAAAAGTTTAGGTTGCCATTTGGTGGTATCAACCCCCATAGGATAAGGGCAAAGATTTTGTTGAAGTAAACTTGAGAAAGGTTTTCAAGGTAACTAGGGGAAGGAGTGGTTTAACTCCTTTGTTGATTGTCATGATCTTATAATATTAGATAAAATTAGATACATCTATCCAATTATTTATGGTAAGGATGATGTCCCTAAGAATAAGCAAATTGGTAGAGGAGTGTCCAAGGGTTATAATACTACATGTTGTGAAAGGGAAGTTAGTGAACTAGGTTGGATTTCGTCATGAAATTAAAAAATAATTTTATGGCTTTCTTGGATGGAGAAATGTCTTGAGAAGAAGGGATCATTGCTTGGACCTAAGATTGTAACTCAATTGAAAATAAAAAGTTATTGCGAAATTGATGAAATAAGAGAAATTAAAAAAAAAAAATAGTTCTTGAGCTTGAAATAAATGTTGCAGCAACAATTAGTAAAAAGTAACCCTTGGGTAGAAAAAATAAAATTAGAAGTGGTTGACTTGATCGGTATTGTTTGAACAAGACTAGAATCTTGTAGGCTTGAAATTGTTAAATTGAAAATTGAGGAAGAGGATTTGGCATCTAAAGTTGGTAATGTAGAAATGGTTTTGGATTCCATTTAATCCATTGTTGTTAAAGCATATAAGAAGTTGCAAGATATGCTTGCAAAGCTTAAACAAGATCTTGATCATAGTGGGTATTGAATGCAAAAGATGACATATGAATGTTATGTGTCCATGATGAACAATACAAAAGTGGATTATGAAGGTCTATTTTCTAAGCTCAACATTGATGAGGGTCAAATAGAGAACTTTGTTTAGAGACATGCATTTTGATGCATTAAACTCTCAAATGCTACTTCTAAAAAAAGGGACAAAGGGTTAACAAATTAGCTTCATCCTATGTGCAATGTTCAAAAGGTGACATTTGATTATGGCTCGGAGGCTTTAAGTGTAACTTGTACATTTTGTGTTTGCCCATTTCCATTCCATAATATTATTGTCTATAGTTGTTGCCACCTATACCACCCATGGTGTGCCAACATATGGTTCAAGAAAAAAATTCATTGTAAAAATCCCTTGTGTGAAGATCTTGTACACCTAGATTGGTACATGAGCTTTGGGTTTGCAGAATTTGACATTCAACTACATGATAAGTACATAGATATGGATTGTGAGCTTGCATGTTTTATGATTGCACAACAAAGGTGAATTATTGCCGTAGCTCACCTCCCCACCATCGGTAAGTTCATCAATTTGCTTGCATTTTTTTCACTTGAGTTAATGTTGAAATACTTTTGCATGGATTATAACTATCAAACATTAGTTATACTTGTGAAATTTGTATTGAAAGGTTGGATTACGCACAACTAAGTACATTCATGGCTAGGGTACACAAAAGGAATGTTTCACCCCAAAATCTTTCTCAAAACATTACTTTGAATGACCATTACATTTATGAAATAATTTATTTGGTAGATTTATTTTTTCATTAAATACTCACATACTTCTTGACTAAATGGTGGAATTTTTTTGTGATTTGAATGATAAAAACGTGTCCTCAAGTGTCTTAAAAGATGGTTTAGGATCAGCCCGTGTTTAGCCACTACACAATTTTATAAAAAATAACTCAATAGGACTAGTAATGTTTGTTCAAATTGCTCCATATTTCGACCACAAATATAATAAAGTATGTTATATATAATGGCACAAATTTTTAGTATGATAAATCACCAAATTTTATGGAATTGATGTTAGAATCTTGGATTTTTTCATAAAATGGATACATTGATAAGGACAATCCAATTACGTTTGTTAGTTACAAATTTACATTCCCAAGGTTTGGAAAAAAGTATAGGAAACATGGGTGTGAAAAATAGGACATTATTTATTTTTTTTGATAGGGTTTTGGTTCTCCAAATGAAAGTATGTCATTTTGGAATGTCAAAATAGTCCTACATTCCTTTTTTGGTTTATACTTGAATAAGACATTAAAAATTTGTTCAATTGATTTGAATCATTCATTATAACATATCCCCCTTTCATTGTTAGCATTTTAGAACATTCATTTTGCTAAGTCCTTGCTTTAGGACTCATGACAAATGGGTGTCATGGTTCATGTCATGGTACCATAATTGTGAATGCACCCAACTACCAAGTGTTACAATGATTTTGTTGAGATTATAATGATGTGCAGGGGTGCAAGTGAATGTTTAGACTAAAATGTATTCCCCATAATTCATAAGTTGTCATATATTGTATGTTCTTCCATAATAGAACACATATATTTTATGTTGTGATGTAGTTTATGTATGGGGTATCCATGTATGTAGCTATTGCAATAGCATTTGCAAGTGATATTTTTATATTACCTTTGTATGTACTTTAAAGTTATGTTATTTGTTCCCACATTATATTAGACTTATTGTATTAGTGATTTTTTTTCAAATATAATATATAATATGGAATGCATTTATACTATGTGTTGTTTGTTCAATGTATGTGGTATTGAATGTATACATATTGCAAAAATAATTATAGATAGTATAATGTTTATGGAACATGGTATATAATCATAACCTATGTAATTTATGTATTCTATGTAATTAGTGATGTCAATATTGGAGTCTATTGTATGTTTGAACAATTTTATCATAACATGCACATGTTGTATGTTTTTTAGTTATGTATCAATTGTGCATTTCATTTGTTATGTTGTGTTGTTGCATTTTATTTGAATTGTTGTCTACATAATAAGTTTTTCTCTTATATGTTACCTATTATGCATGGAATAACATCAAGAAACCTTGAACATATATGTGTTTTCTTTTTTCTTTTTGAGGAATGTGAATTTGGGAAACATTTTTTTGTAGCTGAATTTAAAAAATATTTGTGCTTATTATGGTGGTCAATATGTGCAAGTGATATTTTCAAGGTACATACAAGCTAATTGTGGCAAGGCCACCAAATGAGTGGGTACATTGAACAAAAATTTGGAATTTTGTTTATGCATTAGGTCATCATAGGAGGTTTTCAATCCTCCATCTTTTGCATGCACCACCATTGTCAATGTCAAGGAAATTAGCAAAGTGGGAGGGCCACAAACCCAACTGGGTGCAAGCAAGATATTTTGCAAATATTTGTTACTTTGTTTTCTACTTGAAAACATAAAAAAATATTCTTTTAAACTTCTAACCTTCCTTTAACATTTCAAAACAAATGAAACTTTTAGTTTTTTTCCTGTGCATCTCTAACCTCCCTCTAGCTTTTAAAAACAATTTGTGTCATATCATTTGGACTTGAAAAAATACCCCAAAAGTATCCCCAACAATTACGTCATTTTTTAGGGGTTGGTGATGATTTTAGTTAGGAAAACAAACTCGATTAACCAAAAACATTATATTAGAATGTTCACCATGTCAATATTGAGGTGCACCTTGAAAAAAAACCAAATACTTGTAAAAAATTTGAAGTATTTGAACTTTATTTTTCAAACTGCCACAAATTTTAGGTCCAATTCAAGTACTTGCAAGTTGTTTAAAAAAAAACATGATTATAATAATTTAGTTTTTGAAGTCCATGCAAACAAGAGTTAAGAAAAAATGTACTTAAAAAATATTTTATCCCCATAAAATCATTTATTTATTAGTCCTTTTATTTAGGGACCTTAGTATTTTGTTGCTTACATTACTAAATAAATTGTGTATATTTTACCATGATTTAATCCAATTGCCATATTCTCTTCGAATTGTCACCTCTCTTCACCTCAAGTGAATAGTTTAACATATTGTTGGGTGCAAATGGGTTAATCAAACCCACTAGCACCCCCTTAGGTGACTACTTTTTGGGGACTATTTTTAAAATATTTTCGAAAAAAGTCTTAATAAATTTCTTTGTATTATTTTTAAAAGGTTTGTGTTAAAACTTTGCTCATGAATATGTCATTTTCAAAGTTTTCCAAGTCCATTTACAAGTCTTTTTACTACTTAAAAGTAGTGGTTACAAATCCTTTTACATTACTTTTGAAGGTCCAAATTTAATGAAATAATTTCATATTTTGGACATTTATAGAATAAGACATTATATTTGATGATGTGAAAATATATTAACTTATTTTCAAGTTAACATTCTTTTAAAAAAAAATTGGTGTAAAAAACAAAATTAAAGTAATGGTTACAATTTTTTTGGCTCCTATTAGCATGATTGCACCATGTTCCACTTATCATGACATCACCAAGACATGCATTTGTTGAGTCACACAAACCAAAAAATGGAGTTCCAGCTATATCGAAAAGTCTTCTAGGTCTACTTTGAACCCAATATTGATAAACTCTAGTCAACTTGGTGTTTCTCCCTATAAAGGTAATAACAAAACTAAAGCTAAAAGTTCAACTTCAAATGATCATGATTTGAGCAAGAATTCTAATGTTGAGGTTAAGGATGAAGCGATTATAGATGTTTTTTAACAAGGAAGGTGATGACAAGACAATTGATAACAATGAAGGGGAGGTTAAAGTCTAAGAAAAACCTCTTCTATTGAACAAAACTACCACTGTTATGAAAGATGGGAGTTAGAAAGAACTTCAAGGAAGTGATTTAAAAAGAAGGGAGTCAAAAGGAAAGGAGTTATAAAGAAGGGAATCAAAAGGAAGGGATGCGAAAGGGAGGGAATTAAAAGGCACAAATAGTAATTAAAAGGAAGTGAGTCAAAAATTTGAAGTGAGTCAAAAGGAAAGAATTAAGGGTTTTGAAGGTGTGGGTTTAGTTGGCACAAAACACATATATGGCAAGGAATTTGAGCACTTTTTAAGGCCCATGGCAAGTGGTACTACTAAGGTTGCTAAACCTTGTGAAAAGGCTAATGTGGCTTTGGGAAGGCTAATGGATTTCATGAGAAGGACAAAGGTGTTGATAGCCCACACAATTTGGAAGTAGTTGATATTAAAAAAAGTGATGGGAAATTTGGTAAGGGAGAAAAAGTGGTGGGGAGAAATCAAAGGAACAAGTGATGTTGAAGACTCGAATTCAAAGTCCAATAGAAATATATGAATTACAATCTTCAAGAAAAAAATTGAAAATAAAGGGAAAGACTCAAGGGAAATCCCTTGTGTGCAATGAAAGCCATTAGTCACCAAAGAAGGTATCAATTAAAAAAATAGATTAAGGTATGACCTTGGACCTTCAGCTAATAGAAATTTGGACTAACATAGACAATAGAAATTTGGGCCTAGTTATGTAACTAATGGGTGACATGTATATTAAGTGACTTGAGCATGCCATTTACACCAATATATTACACAACTACATCAATTATATTTTGATTTTATTTATCAAATGGTGGTTAAAACCTTAATGTTATTTATTTATTTTGATATGGATGCCTAGTTGCAAGTTTTTTGTTGATTTGCACATACATCTATTGTTATTAATAGAAATTAGCCAAAATCTAACCACTATATTTGTGACTACATATAACTATTATTCATTTGTGATTGCCTTTGAACATTTTTGCAACTATTTCTTGTGTTGGTCATATTTGCAATGTAATTGCAACTAGTTTGTAACTATCATGGTTTTCATCTGAGAAACAAAACTTACATCCCATTAGTTATAAATGTGACTAATTTTGTTGCAACCTTATGAATATACAAAGGTGTATTTTGTGTATTTTAAAGGGTGTAGTTAGATATATTAAAATTTACAAATGTATATTTTGGATGTATATGAATGGCCATATTACATGTATATTGAGAGATTATTATTAGCATTAAATAGTCTCCATATCCTGGTTACATTATGTATATATTTTGAGTATATTAAAGTTCTATGTAAAATACTGATTAAATATATTGTGGCCATATTATAAGTTTGTCTAAAGTTTTTATTATACTTTTTGAAATTATTACAAATGAAATTATTATTATTAAATGTTGATATTTATAGTTTTACAAGAGCTATAATAATTTACATAATAATTTTAATTATTTCAAATATTTATTAAAACTATATTTTAAGGATTAATGTATTTATTAAAAATTATATATTTCCATTTTAATTGTACATTAATGTAATTCACTTGATTGATTTATTTTATGTTTTGTTATTAAGTACATTGGGTTCCACATTATGAAGTTCGCCCTTGAATACTATTTCACTAATCACAATGTGGTCGGAAGGAATTTTCTACCAATTTTGAAGACTTTTTTCAAGATGATATTATACTGGACATGATTTGAATTGTTTTTCTAATACAATTGTTGCATGATGTTTTTGTATTTAACCTTGACATCATTAATGTATGCAATTATAAGTCCAAACACAAAACATATATTAATTTCAAAATTCATGGATTTTTTTTGTCACTTTATGCTTCATCAATTTAAAATCAATATAATAATTTGATATTGAATATAAAAATATACATGTGTGAATACATATATAATAACTTTCATCTTTGAACTTAGTTGTATTTTATTTTCATTGAGGTTTCAAATTGAGATTTTGGAGATTTCAAATGATTTATCAAGTTGTTATTATCATCAAAATTATAGATTCTTAATGTTAATATTGTATTGTTTTATACTATTTATGTTTGGTATAAAATTTAGAACAAACATGCATGACATCATACAAATGGGATGGCAACACATCATTAAGCAAAATTTGTTATAATGTATGGGTTTTTGAGCTAAAAATCATCAAAAATAATTTTGCCTACATGTGTGCAAAAATTTGAAAAACATGGAATAGGAAGTTTGCCTTCCATTCACATGAAAGTTAAAATGATTTTCATTAATAATTACACCTCTTGGTGGCCAACATGAATATGGAGTGTGGAAGGAGGTTGCAGTTGCATCCATTGAAATGAGTGTAAGCGCTGGTGGGTGTAAAAAAGGAGAAGTTAAGTCGAAGCTTGGCAATAATAGTGCCTTTGTTGCCCAAAGGACTTTGATGATCAAGAAAAGAACTTTGTAAGATTGGTAGTGGGTTGATAATGTTGTCATCTAACAACTCCTCTTCATTGTAATTCTCTCTTATTTATAATGGAAAAAACATGGAATTGGAGTTTGGTTTGGTGTGAGCCATGGATTATAATACCACAAACTGTTAAGCTTTAGTTCCATAGTTTTCCTTAGTATTAATGATTTGAATCTTGATAAACCTCCAAGTAATAATTATTAGGAGTTGGATTAGCCTTTGGATATTTCAGCATAGAGGACTCTTTTATTTAAATTGATGCAAGGCTTAGTTAGTTTTAAGACCTAATAACCCTTTTCAAGTGCATTATCCTTTTAGGTTGTAGAGAAGGGAAAAGGGATGTAGAATCAGATGTGATTTATTGATATATTGGGAATACAAGCCCATAACTCACAATAACATTTCGTCATGACAATATTAAGTTAGTTTGTAGAATAACCTTTAGGCACGAATGATGTACTGGAAAGATTTCTAGGATGCAATCTTAATACATCTTTATTTAGTTTTTACTTATATCAGACGTTTAGATAGAATCAAAAATCAAGCTTAAGTATTAACATTTCCACCTAAGTGGCCTCAAGTGAATTACAACTTAGTAAACAACTTGAAGGGAATAGGTCACAATTGCAAAAACTCCAGAATGCGACGGATGGTGCGAGCTAGGTATTCGACTCAATGCTTTATGGAAAGGGGGTTAATTGGGCCTCGTAGCCAACGGTAATGGCCATCACTAGGAACCCACGTTCGATAATGGAGATGGACATCATCATCTTCGCATTGACACTCTTCAAACCTTTCTGATGCGGCTCCATGAGTAAGAACGAATTCTAAGTAGATTGTTAAAGCATGTGGGTTAGGAGACAATCGATGATCCCATGCCGAATGATCGACTCGAGTGCGCACCACTCGCCTGGATGGTTCTTCTTCGCGCAATCGTTGAGAAACATTCACGTCGAGCGGTGTTTCTTCAAGCTCTTCCTATTCTACTGGTGCAACTAGAGGATTCAAAGGCGTAGCGACATCAACCGCCATGACTAGTTTTCACTTGCATCAACAAAAAACCAAGAAAGTAGTAAAAACAATGTGGTACTTGCATTCAGAAGGGGTCGAGGCTTTTTATTTTACAAATTAGGGTAGGCGAAGGGGTGGGAGTGACGGCGGAACCTCATGAAAACTCGAACATCCTAGATCTAATGGATTCATCAAAATTTCGACAGTGGATCTAAAAGTATGTGGGGGTTTTTTTGTGATGCAAATTTTAATTCCAATTTACTATGTACTACATAGTTAATTAGTGCATGGTAAAATAAATAGGTAGGGGATATCAAAAGAATAAATGGTACACGGGGATGTTAGTTCAACCATTGAATTAATCAAGTAAAAATTCAAGGATGTTACTGGTTACTATTGATAAATTATCTTAATAGTTAGTTACTTGAAGTAATTAGGATGAAGAAGT
>Ga0209208_10001040_pt1 | contig 38575 bp, 34 predicted proteins | sample S1TSphfallax_3_FD_187694 | JGI IMG/M metagenome (GOLD analysis project Ga0209208, IMG submission 187694) | Host-associated microbial communities from peat moss isolated from Minnesota, USA - S1T2_Fd - Sphagnum fallax MG (SPAdes) (version 2) | ecosystem: Host-associated > Plants > Peat moss >... | reverse complement strand
TCAAGCTCATTCTTGAAAGCTTTTTCGAAGTTATAGGGATGCATACAGCTCCACTACTGAATTGGGAGTGCAATTTTGTGACAAGATTTTGTGGAGTTTTGTTTTGTGCCTAATCATCTATAATGGGAATCCAACCTTCAATTGAAACTTAATGGAAACTTGTGTAGTCTTGGAAACTTGTTTAAATTGAACAAACTTCAAAATGTAACTAGGGAGCCCCTTTGCAGTTTGCCCAAGTATATTAAACCTTTTGTAAGGTCACCCATCCCCATACTACTCCAATTGAAATGGGCATAATTTTTAGTCCATGCTTATGAAATTTGGCTAAATTAAATTAAATCAAATCACATTAAAATTTCAAACATGAAAATCATTTTAAATTCAATAACTTTTTGCTTTCATCATGGTCACATCCAAACAAACAAGTTTGTGCCTATATTATTAATAGGTAGATTTCAAAATGTTTACATGAAAAATATAATATTTGGTCCATTATTTTTTTATATGTGTCATTTGATGTCATTTGAATTTCATATCCTTTTCTATCCAAGTTTTGATGGAAGCAAATCAATTTGTTAACACATTTAGTAAAATACCAATTGTTTAAGAAGTATTAAATTAAAGATCAGGTTTTAATTTTGACTTACTTTATCTATATATATATATAAAGATATATAATGGACACATACTTAAAATATCCTATATTTTGATCAATTACAATGAATTAGTTCAAAGTCATTTTCAAACCTTTGATTTATCTCAAAGCAATATTTTGGGACAAAATTTGAAAATAAAAACTTATTACATTAAAAACTAGTAAGATAATTTACTATAGGGGTCTTTTTCCTTCTTGATGATATATATATATATATATAAACAAATGATTTTATCGTTCATCATTTCAATTTTTTTAATGTGTAAATTTTGTTTACTAATTTATTGTAACAACTTTAAATTGTTTAAATAAACATAATTTTTCTATGTAAGAAAAACTTGGTGTTATTAGAATATCTTGAATTTGTTCAAATTATATGTACTAACATGTCTTGATTCATATATGTTTTCCTTGGTTTGAATATGATGTTTAATATTGAAGTTGTTTATTTGATATTTTAAAATTGCATTCATTGTGTGATGATCTACTTTTTTGAAATACAAACTTGTCAGTTTTTACTATGTGAATATTTTATATGAGAAATAATTTTTATTTTGATCTTTTGATTTGTGAATTTTTTTTCAACGAAATCATAGTTTTTTAGAATAAATAAAGTTGAAATAGAGTTATATTAATACAAGGGATTATGTCCATTCGACCCATGCATTTGTGACTATAGAAACAAATATCTTCCTTGGTATTTAGTAAAAATTACTTATAATTGCATAAATGTTTACAAAGTGGTTTGCAATTGTATATGTGGTTTAAACTTGCAACTAACATGTGAAAATGAGAAGTACATTTATATCATTCATTTTAATTGGCATCTCAAAATAAGTGAAAATGTATCTAATTGGTATTTTGACTTGGAAGGTGTTCATAGGCTACTGAACATTACGTGACATCTTTTCAACTTGATTTGTGGTTATAAATCCTAGTTGTAAATATAGATGGAATTAAATGTGAAAAAAATGAGTTTGTTAATAAAATTGTTGGATTTAATGGTTAAATATTTTTCTTTTAACTTTCTTCAATGATTTAATCATTAAATGTGTAGTAGGGTTTGATGGGACTATGAAAAATTCAAAGGACCCATGGCAATTAATAATAGAATAAATTATTTTGAAATTTATAGCATTATAAGGTTATTCATAATTTGTGATTAGATGCGAAAAATACACATTGATGGATGAAAACATAATTGTTTTTGCAATTAGTCATGTAAACAAATAATACTAGGTAGCAAATAATAAAATAACGTTAGGTATTAAGTAATATGTATGTGGTTAAGTAGTATGTATTTTGTCATGTTGATATGTCATATTGTTTTTAAATTACTTAATTAATTAGCTAGGAAACTTAATATGTAAGTAAACTAATTAATAGAATTATTTTATTGTGTTGAATGAAACAATGTTATGTTTAATGAATTAGACTAGATTAGGTAATTAATCAATTAGTAAATTGTAAGTTGTATGGTAGTAAATAGTTAATAGGTCAAATGTATGTGAGTTAAATAATATGTATTTTATCATGTTGATATGTGATTTTATTGAATTAATTATTAATTAACTAAGCAATGTAATTTATTTATTGAATTTATGCTAGGTAATAAGTAGTTTGGGTAATTCATGAAAATTTTATAAACATCATATAGTGAATAAATTATATATCATATATTTATATTACATTTTTTTGGTACAATTATGATTTATTGTAAAAAAAATTGTATAATATAATTTCTTAAATCAAATAGAGGTTTGAGATGTGAAAATATATAATTTAATTTTTCATAAATTTTTTATCATAATTTAAGTAAAACTTAAAACTATTATGTGTGTAAAAGTAATAAACCTTATAATTCCATAAAATCAATTAATTATATGTCATTAATTAATATCTAAAAATTAAAATTGATTATCTAGATTAATCTTTTACATCAGAAATAATATGTCTAACATAAAAGTTTATTTTTATCCATTTATTAATTTTATATGTGAATAAATGATATGTCACAATTTTAATCTTAATTCTATTGGTTAAAATTATGATATATAAAAAAATTGTATAATATAAGTTTTGGAACCAAATGAAGGTTTAATATATGAAAGATACATTTTTATTCATATTATATAATTCAATTATAAATCATGGGTTTCAGTTTTTTTTTTCCAAGGAATGGTCATTGAAATGGTATTCAATAACAAAATTCAAAATGTTTTTTCTTCAAATCATATTATATTTTCAACATTATTGAAAGAACTTTAAAATTAAACTTTAACTTTGTCATTTGGACAAAATCTTGATAAGATATCAAATATCAATAATGATGTTTTGTGTAATGTTTTAAACAAAGTAGCGTAAATCAATTGTAGACTACAATTTTGTCACAAATCAAGTGGCTTGGTTGTAAAGGAGTTGGTTTCCATTCTTGGAGTTCAAGGATCAATTCCTACAAGTTATATAGGTTTTGGTCAATGGTAGGATGTTGACCAAATATTCCCTAAAAACACCTAAATGCTTATTATGTGTGGTTAATAGATGGCCTACCTAACAAGTTAAACTAGTTTTTATAAAACCTAAGCTAGTTAATGACATGTGTCGACATGCTATATGTTGAAATTAATGAAATTACAAACAATGTATATATATTATAATAATTTTGATTTTAACATCTAAATAATAAGATTTTTTAAATAAATATAGATAATGTTATTATATTGTTTAGTCATAAAATCAGTCGCAAAATGATGATGTTAGTAAACTGGTTTGGGTGGATGAAAAGTTCGTGTAAATCACATTTTCAAACGACTACATTGTGACTTGGTGCCATGTATTGTTTTGCCACTAATAATCTAATTAAAACATCAATTTAAAATTTTATGCAACTTTTTCAAGGTGACGAGGCCTTACAATTATCACATGTGGTAATTACAACTAAAAACTAGTCATTAATTCAATCATTGATTTGCAAATTCCTTGTAGTGTATTATGCTCAAAAGTGTTTAATCAAAAGTAAAATAATCTAAAAATAATTTTTTTGATTTGCAATTAAGTAATTTTTCAAATTTTGTTTGAATATTTTTAAGTATTGGTATTCTTTTAACCATTGGAGCATTTCCAACTATTGGAACATTTTTAGATATTGGTATTTTTCAATTAGTAAATTAGTTTCAACTATTGGTAGTTCTTCAATTATTAAAACACTTCCTTCAATAATTGGAGATTTTCCAAGTATTGAGATATTATTGGTCATTGGATTTGTAATTTGTTTATTTGCAAAACTAACACAATTTTCTTTTTGTTTTCCTTTCACATGTATTGAGTATGATTATGCAGTTGAATTCTAGTAACATTAGTATTACATGATGAATTTAATAATTGAACAATGTATTCTAAAAGTTCATTTGAATAAGTTTCTGAAAGGTTTATCAAAATAAAGTCTAAATCATTAGTCCAATGAAAATGTTTCTTTTTCCCCAAATCTTTGCATTTTTTGCTTCATGGGTTTGAGAGTGTTGGGTAATTATTTAAATTTATAAATGATATTGGATTTCAGATTGGAATTGAGAATTTTCTAACATCACATGTATATTCAATTGGTTCAAAATGTCGATTATTATAAACAATATTTAAAAGATTCATTTGGTATTCCACATCTAAGCATATTTTATTTGAATTTTTATTGCAAACATAGATTGGTCATTATAAATATAATTTTGCTATCCAAAAAATTGTTGTAAAATTCCACCATAAGGTTCCTATTATAACACTTTGGGATTTTTTTCATCGGTGTTCATTGGAAACTTGATGTAAATTGTATAGAAAACTTGGGATGACATTTTTATGTTTTTTGTGTATTTGATGCCAAACATTTTTTTTAAAATGTTGCATGTACTATTTTGTCTTATTTGGAGGGATGTTAATGAATACTTCAATAAATAAAATATGAAATGAAATAAACAATTACCAACATCATAATTATATGAAGATTAAACAAATACAAAATATCATTGAATGATGTAGATGTATTATATTACATATTGACCATTTTTATATTAATATGGATGGATTTAGGGTTTAGAATTTTGGTTTAGGCTTAAAGGGTGTAGGTTTAAAATAAAAGTTTCAAATAAAGGTAAAGGTTAAGGTGTAAGGTGTATGGTTTAAAATCAAGGGTTAAGGTTTAGGTGTAGAATTTTTAATTAAGGTAAAAATTAATGGTAAAGGTACAAGTGAAGTTTTAAGATTAAGGTTTAAGATTAATGTGTTCAAGGAAATGATATTGAAAGATTTTATAAATCTTATAATTTTACAAATATTGCATCAAAATATTGTGGATATTGCATCATTAGCATCAATATATATATATATTATAAATCCAAAATGTATATGTATTACTTACATGTAGAACTTTACAACACTTTTGAATAACCAAAACTTAATGAATTTCAAAAAAATAAACATTAACTATCTAAATTCCAAAAAAATGAAAACTTAGTTATTCAAATTCTAAAGAAATCAAAACTTAATTATCTGAATTCCAAATAATCATGCAAATATCCATTGAGCTTTTACATAAGTTTTTATTTTGGTTACCCTATTGATGCCTTCTACAAATATGGTAGTCCACCATCTTTTAAATTAACATGACCTTGGGCAAATCACTATTTGTATTTATTGGAGACCTTTTGCATTTGAAGGGTATCCTTTGGTTACATAATCATAAATGAAATGAATGGCAACCAAGGGATTTTTTTTTCAATTTTGTGAGGTAGGTGATTTAATTGCCTCTGCAATGAGAACCCATTGCCTAAATGATGTTTGACTAGCTTTGTTTGCTTATCCATGCACTATGCGCCTTTTTTCCTTCCTCCTCATAACCCAATTGTTTGCCCTTTCTTCTTACATTTTCACCTTCACACAAGCTACTACCTTAAGTTGGCACAAAAGCACTCAGGCTCCCCTTGCACTTGCCTCCTTGAATGCACTCAAGTTTTGTAGCAATTTCTTTGAGTGCACTCAAGCTTCAAAGCATTGAGCATGCAATTGCACCTTGCACTTATATGCACTCAAGTTTTGTAACAGTGAGGAGACCTAAAAGTTTGAACATTTTGATGCTCTAGAGGTGCTAAAGCTAAGCACCCTCAAGCCCAATGGCTTTAAGTTTTGATCATAGTGGAGACTTGATTATACATGTTGTCATGTACTCTAAACTCTAAACCCTGCACCATACCAGGTCATGCCATTGCTTTGCTCAATCTCTTTTTTCGTGTTATAAGCCTTTTCACAATTCTCTTCCCTGAGTCTGACCCTTGCACCTTCGTCTCTTCCTGATGTAAACTGTGAGATTGGGGGAAGGGCAGAATCCGGGTCAAGATTTGAAATGGGCACATTGTGATGTGTAATCATTGCTAGCCCACATTATGAATGAGTGTTCCCTTTTGCTTCTAGAGATGCAATAGAAACTTAGGAAAACACATGTGTTAGCATAGTGGTTTGCCTGAAATCCGTGACAAAGATGAAGTTGTGTGCCCTGGACAATGCTTTCTTGCTAAGATCTTTTCAGTGCCTCTCCTTGTGTTCTTCTGTGCTGCTTATCATGCCCTGCAACTTTGAGTTGCTCACTACATCTTTTTCTTACATTGGATTGCTTGTCCATCAACTATGTGAGCTGCTCATTGATTGATCAATATTTTGGTCACATCTGACTGCTACCTTGTCATTGCCTCCTGTGTTCTCTTTGTTTTTGTTCCCATCTCGATCCATCTCTGATATGAGTATTTTACTCCAGTCCACTCCTACATAACAAATTATCACTCTTATAGTCACATGATTGTCACTCTGAAGAGATTCTGTCATTCGCTCTAAGCTTCCTACAGTCAAACTGCTCTTTCAAATACATGCAAGGAGCAGACATAACATCATGAGGTCTAAGCAAATAGTCTACAAAGTTCCTAATGTGGCAGGATCTCTCCAATTACTTGGCAATTCCATTAGATAATTGCTGTTGATCAGGCCCAGAGGTCAAGGCCACCTGCCATCCACTCAGGATCCTCCCAATGGCCATTACTTAAAACATACACATTTTGGCAAGTAGATTGTGCGCCAGAGTGACAGCAGAAACTCAGGCCTCATTCCTGTGAAATGCATATGAATCCCCATGGATTGCAAGGTAAGTACTTGCAGGTTTTGCATGACATGAGATGTTGTCTTGACCAACACCAATTGTCAAATTTTGTTGCCATTCAGCAAAATGCCAAACTCAACTTGGTAGGCACTACAACAGCTCCTTGCAGCCCTAGAGATCTCATCCCAGCACTAAAATGGTAAATGCTTGAAAAGCCCTTTGCATCAGGTGCATGAGAGAATAGAAGCATCTGGATGTCAAGGAGGAGTTAAGCAGGAAAACTGCATTCAATCCAGTCACTGCAACAATAGAGCAAGCCAGTTCAAGGTGTGAAGATGCTGCTTTACCCAAAAATGGCTACCCAAATTTACACAAAAGTAGCATTCCAAAACCTCCCTCTAAGGCAAACCCTCAATGCTGAAAGAGAAACTGAAACTAAAACAGATACATCTGCAAAGATGAAACTAGATAAAGAGATCAGAAAATCCTGCAGAAAACTGCAAGACCATTGAAGAATTGCAAATGGAATTGCAAATGGAATTGCAGTCTTCAGCTTCAAAGAGAAACTAAAACAAAAAAATAGATACATCTGCAAAGATGAAACAAGATAGAGATCAAAAAATGGTGCTGAAAACTGCAAATCAATTGAAGAATAGCAAAGATTGAGAGATGCAAGACAATTTCATTTTCAGTGTCAAGGAGAAACTAAAAATAGAAAACAGATACATCTGCAAGGGTCAGCTAACTCTTCATATGCAATGTACACTAACGGTTTGAGAGCAGGATCTGCCAAGCAATGAGACTGATAGACTGTACAGCAGAGTGAAGGGGGGAAGAATTGTCTAACACCTGAGCATCATTCTTCCCGAACTGGACGCTTCTTAGAGCGAGAATTAACTACTTGGTTTTCGAAGTCTGTGGGTTCCAGCTCCTCCTTCCATAGGCCTTGCTCTTTCAGTTTCTCAATCTCAGAACTCTGCGAAACAAAACCACACACACACACACACACCACTGTCAAAACCTTCCTGTTCTTCCAGACCTTGCCCACCAAATAGATTCATCATCCGTCTACAATCTGATCTTACCCTATCCCAGACACTTCCACAGCAAACCAAACCCAATCCTCCTCGGCTGTGTGAACAAATGCAAACCAAAGCAGCAGAAATTGTGCTCTACACAACTGTTTTTCCTCTCTACAATTATTCAATTGCTATCATGTAGACCATAGAAATTCTTCTTCCTTTTATCTTTCTTGTACTGCAGAGCAATCGTCTAATTTTGGCATTGATGTGAGGCCAAGTTCAAAGATGTCCATGTAACAGTGCTTCAAATTTTGCAGCAAAGCCTTTTCATGACCTAAATCATCAGAGAGCCCAGATTGCACTCTCTCTGCAAACACGTTGTTTGTATGTGTGTGTGTGTGGCTAGTTACCCCAAATCCAGAAAACTAGGGAAGCATTTGAAGATGGGTTTGCCAACTCTTTTTACCTCTGCAAGGGCTTCATTCTCAATTGCTTTGGACAACAAGAAGCCTCCAAAACCAGCAGCAGCTGCTAACGAAATTGTAAGTGCAACAGCAGAGACTGCTGTCACCCACAGTGTGTCACCATCGCCAGCTCTTGTAATCGCCACCAAACCCCTATCACAATTTCCCCTTTCGCAAGCCTTTCTCCCACCGAAAAAGCTTGGAACGGAGCTGCTCAACCGTGAGCATCGTCCCTGTGGGAAGCAAAACCCGAGTGTTCCGTTTGTGGAGAATCCGTCCCTGGCATGCTTTGCGACAGAAAGAACCTGTTCCTGGCGCCTTCCGTTGTTGTTTCCTGGACCTCCGGAGATACAAGCTTGATTCAAACTGCACAAGAGAGCATTTGAACACATGATGGATAAAGTGATTCTGATGAAGAAAAGCAAAGGCAATAGGCGATTGTGCGGCTTGCTCTTTCTGAGAACCAAACAACTAGCGCTGGAGAACAACACTACTGTGCACCACCACCTCCTCCTCCTCCTCCTCTTTCACACTCTCCAGCAACTCTACGGACATCTCTACCAAAATACATACACAAATCGACAATACGTATATCTCTTTGATAATACGTAGGTGAATAGAAAAATATGTCCTTATAAAATATGTACATGTATATACATATATCAATGTATTTGTAAAATACGTAAATGAATCAAGAAAATATATATGTCTCTTTGAAAGTATGTACATGAATCGAAAATACATACCATCTATCTTGGAATTACATTGGAGTTTTCATTTGATATCATTTTGCAAGTCAATTTTTATCTACTCATCATATTATGCATTATGTTAATCACACTCATAAATTGAAATAGTTTGAATTTTTTATTTTATTTTTGTGCATCCAAAGCACCTAAAGAAGTTTTTTTATTAGTATACAAGTAAGTAAACCCATTTTGCAAGCAAAATGATAGGAGAAAGGATTGACAGGACCTTGAAAATTATTTAATTAACAGTTTTAAGTTGGGACAATTTTTGTTTGATGGGACAATAAGAATTTAGGAAGCATTCTGTTTTCAACAATCGCATGTCATGAACGTAGCTTCCGTTGCAATCATTTTTGCATCCAATGTAAGGAATTTCAACCTGTGATTTAGATGTGGATATTCCAACCCATCGAGAAAGAAAAGTACGCAAGAGATAGAAAAGAATGATCATCGCAACAATTTCGTATAAACAACATTGATCGTTGTCCTACCATTCGAGTAGAAAACAGAGACGTCATTCACACACATAGCTCGTGACAAAGCTACATACAATTGGCCATGGGTGAAAATAGGTTCATGCAAGTAAATGCCAACAATTTTCATGGTCTGACCCTACGCCTTGTTAATGGTCATAACAAATGCCAATTGTAAAGGGAACTGGCACCTTTGTAAGATGAATGGCCAATTTGAATAGTTTGTTGTCATGGTGATGCACGATATGTTGACAATATTCCCTGCATGCTCACCACCAATGATCTGTGTGACAATCAATTTCCATGCCAGGTGCCAAATGATTAGATAGGTCCCATTACAAAATCTAGAGGCCGCATCAAGATTTCTCAATAAGATAACAAGGACGCCAACTTTGAGGGCCAAGCGATGTGGTGGCATACCTGCTAGAATAATGGTGTTGAAAAATTTTGTGCCAATCACCATAGCCTAGTCACCCCTTGTTTCCACCAAATCTTTCGACAAAAATACGTGCTTTCGCTCGGGCACAGCTTTAGCAATTTAAGTGTTGAGAGAGTTCACAACTATATTTTTTGTTGTCAAAATAGCTCGACCATCCATGTATCCTTGGTTTACGTAATTGATTGCCAGGGCCAAGAAAACAACGTGGATGAAGGTATCTATAGATGGCACTTGATGGATTTCCGGGTATAAGGCGACTTCAACTCAAACTGAAGGCTCCGTGTCGGCTTCTAGTGGAAAATGATCAATGATGGAAGACTTTTGGCAATGATGGAAGACTTTTGGCCATTACCGACTCTCAAAAGGTACTTAACATACAGCTTGGAAAGGGGATTGGCGCACAATCTCATGTTTTTTGTGAGAGTCAAAACGCGCACTTGACGCCACAAAACTGAACACAAAAAGGCCACAAAACGATTGCTGCCCGAGAGCCTCTAGACACCACTAGCGGACATTGTCGAAAATCACCCACGAAGACAACCACTTTACCGCCAAAGGGCAAATCTGGGTGCTACATGATGTTGTGCAAAGTCCGGTCTACTGCCTTGGCATAGTGTCGGTGTTATGCTGGAGCCTCATCCCAAACGATCAACTTTGCTTCTTGGAACAGCTCAATAGAATCGTTCTGCCCAGGTATCGAGCACATTGAGTCCCTACCAATGGTAATTGGGATCTTGAAAATTGAATGTGAGGTCCATCCACCTTCCAATAGGAAAGTTATTATGCCAGAAGAGGCAACCCTAATGGTGACATGTCCATCCCATCGAATCGATGCCAATAACACGCTATATACAAAGGTTTTATCTGACCCACCTAAACCATCTAGGAAAAATACTATGCCTTGGGCTACTGCGTTGAACACTACAGTGACAGTTGTTTCCTGGCAAATGTTGAGTCACGAGAGATTCTAGTCGACATAGCCATGGAGTACGTCTCTATCGTAGTCAAGCTCTGTAGGCAATTAAGGATTGACACATAACATTTCTACAAGCGACAAAGCGAACGACATTTGCAGAAAGTTGTGCAAGCCTTTATCAACACTAATTTGGCCTCAAGGAGTAGTAGGGTGTCGTTGTAGGCATCCTTGGCAGTGCCTCCATTTGTGATGCGTCGATGTCGTGTATTGTGCGACATATCGTCTCAATATCTTTCCCATAACACTTCTGGATTCAAAGGAGAGCATAATAAGAAAAGTCACAAAAGAGATTCCTTAGCCTTTTTGCATCTTGATCGATACATGCTTCTCGCATGCACGTGTCCCATTTTGCGTTGTCCAACAATAATCCCAATGCTCCGCAAGCATCTTGAAACATTGGATGCTCTGTGTCGTCAACAACCCGGAGATGTTCAAAAGAGGTTACGCCCAGTACGATAATAAGTAAGAGGTGGAGGAAGAAGCGTTCAGTAGTGGCAAGTTGTACGAAATACATTCGCCCAATAGTTTTTTCTCCTTGCTGTCGAACCGACCAAACTTTTTCTCGAATTTTCCAAACATGATTAACAGGGAAGTCCGCGTACACCACATTCCGCCCATCCGCATGTTGAGCATTATACGCAAAGTAAGTGGTCAAGGTGGTTCTTTGGTAGGCAGCACGCTCCGCCACAATGGCCAAATCTTCATTTTTGTTTAAAATGACTTTGTGTTGTCTTAGCAAATAAACAAACTAATCGAGTGACTGGCAACCATTCCGTATGTTTTTTGAACGAAAGTAAGGAATCAACCCCTTTAACAATGCTCAAATATTGAGGTTAATGTATTGCTAGATCTCGTTTGTTGGATTGGTAATCACCATTACAACACGGTCAATACCTTTATAAACATATCTAAAAAGGTATTTGACACTCCAAATATCGACACACACCTCAACGTTAATATGTGCATTAAACATCTTGGTAAGGTAAGGGTTGTGGGGCACCACCCATTAGTTGTCATACGCAAAGCCATCTGGAGTCTTTCGAAATGTTCGACCATCGTTTCATTGACAGTAGACAGGGTAACCGTCTTCGCCTTATGTTGTATCCTTGGAAAAAGCTCACGAATAACGTTTCTTGCATGCATCGTTGACCATGCAAGGTGCGTTGGGGTATTCTTGGCCACACGGTTCGTGCAACAAACATTTTGTGACCGTTTCAAAAAGAGGTGTGTTCTCTGAAAGAGGAAGCTCCGCCAACACCAAGTGATCTATGTCTTCGGTTGTGGAAACTTTCTGCTATGGAGGAAAGATAAGGAGCAAATGGATGTGAGGTAGGCCTCATTTATGGTATTCCTTTGTCCAAATGTTCCCAATAACTTTGGTGAACAATCCAATTTTTGCCACTCCTTTAAGAAGGGCTTTCACCTTCATCTGAAATACGTGGGTGACCAAATCTGGATGGTCAAAGGCTATTTGGTTGGGCTCGAGCTCCATAACTATTTCTTCCCAATTCGGGTTGCAAGTGAATGTGACGAAGACATCTGGAATTCCTTTGCTCCGCACAATAACCATCACATCTTGATATGTTTGCATCATGAAACGTGGAGAACCAGGAAATGAAACTAGAAAAATAATTTGCTAACCCATTTGCATAGGATCTAATCGAACATCATGTTTGACCATATCTACCAATCCTTGGTAGAGTTTCGCACGAAGTTGAACTTGGTTTAGCACAAAAAAGTTAAAAGTGTTATATTCTGTTTTGGCAGCAACATCGACAATATACTGTTGAAAAAGGCTACCACTGAGATGTAGAGCGGAAAGTTCACCATTAAAATGCAACCTTTGTGCATAGTAAGCCACCATTGACACCCTTGTGCATGCTTCATCCTGATTGTTCTATAGTCGCAAATTTTCAAACCACTCGTCCTCCTCGGCAAGGAAAAGCAATGGGTATTGTAAAAGATCGTAAGAAGGTGCTAGCTTGTTCATCCGTTGTAAACCACCTCCATATTGTCGTTATATAATGACATCGCGATTTCCAACCTCTCTTGGCTTGCCATGAATTATCATTGCAACTTCATTTGCCGTAAAGACATTGTAACGACAAACATTTCCATTTCCCTAGGTTCAACTAACTATAATGCAAATGTGGACCTCCTCTATAAGGTTTGTGATGAGACAGTCAGCTGCATGAACAAAGACGTTTACATAAGGATTGACGCGCCCGAGGATCATGCAAAGTGTCGTCAAATGCGTCAAGCTTAAATTAGGGTTCTACATCTATCAATTCGGACCTTCATTTGTCGCATCATGCACATAGACCTGAAAAAAGCATGATAACTGCCCTTTTGCGAGTTCCATACCACCAATCAAGTGGTAGAATCCTCCTTGCACTTTGTAGGTATGTACTCCTAGTCCGAGTTCAAAGCCCATACTCTAGACCCTTGTGGACGTAAATGCGAATGCAGCATTGTACGAACGAAAATGTTTACGCTCGGCATTTTGTCAATCTTGTAACATCACCATGTACTTTAGTGAAGTGCGAATAGGAGGCAAAAGAATTTTCCCTAAAGCACAACATTTACTATAGTGTGGTCCTCAAAAAGAGCCCCCCGTGCGTTCTTCAATCCAAAGTGAGAGCCACAATGGTTGCATTGCTCATTCAGGCATCTGAGCACTTGTCCATCTACTTGTGGGTTGGCCAAAGGGTACCGCAAATTTCGCAAGGCCATGTGTTGTCCAACCTAAAGTTGATCTTCTGCACACATGACACGACGTTGTTCAACGTGTCGTGTAGCATCTGTCATTAGTCGGGCTTAACGGGCCCGCTTTATTTCAACAACACGTGCTTTCACATGTTGTTCTACATTTTCTAATCATCACTGAGCGTATTAGTCATACAATATGCTTCCTCATGTTAGGCCCCATTACATGTAGCCCTTTCGAGAGCTATTACAGCGCAACAAAGTCTTTCACGTTCTCGAGCAATTATTTACCTTTCTTCGTTGTTTGCATATCTGTGCAACGTTCCACAGCCTCATCTACGATTCTTTCAGTCAGAAGCAAAATGGAATTAGACTCTAAAAACACAATAACATAACTTCATATTTAATTACCATTACGATACGCACAAGTCTAACCTCAAGGTCATCATATCCACAGGCAATGTGGTAGTCGGCAATGTCCATGTCATGCTCAACGCAAATTGAGTGGGCGTGGTCTTCGTAAAGTGGCTGCATGCAAAGCGGACATTCTATGAACATCTTTTGGTCATAAAGGGCACAAATCAAAAGCAGGTCCACCATTTTAAAAAAGAAAACGTTTTGTTAGCTTCACAGTCTGCAATTTAATTATTTGAAAGCAATTTATATATCTCGGATGTAAGGCAAAGGAAAAACGAAACAGAAAAAAAGGTGTTTTGTCAAGAGATGTTATCCTCAGAAGATCTACACGAACCAAAAATGAGTTAGGTTCAAATAAAAAATGCTTCATGATAAACAATTTGAAAAAAACTTATGTACCTTGAATATAAAGCGAGAGAGAAACGAAATAGAAGAAAAGGTGTGTTGTCGGGAGGTATTATTATCAGAAGATCCGCATGAACAAAAAAGAACGTAAAGAACCCCTGAAATAGGTCATTCATTCCTACCAATTCCACCTTGCATGATTTAGGGACATTAATTGCTACTTAATAGACATATCCCAATTTCAAAACCTACAAATGGTTTGCAAAAGACATTGAAGATAAAAGATTGACCCCTCAACGATTGCAATTTTGCCTACACTAGGCTCGTCAATGAGTAGAAGATTGTTCTTTGTTCTCCGAAACAGGATTTGTATGCAGCGTTGGATCTCCTCATCATGACCTATGACAGGGTCCAGTTTTCCTTACTTTGCCATTTTTATTAAATAAATCCCATACTTCTCCAAAACTTCATACTTCACTTTCGAATCTACCACCACCACTAGGAAAAAGGTATTATTAGCACCACAAAAAAGAAAACCCTAACACTATGTGGATACAATTCAGAAGCAAAAATTAAAACCCTAACAAAATGTGGCTACAATCACATAAGCAAATGCGTGAGTCAGAGTCCATGTGGACTCCCCATCACCAATGAATGTGTCACAACCCTAGCCTTGGGCTCGCAACCAAAGCAAAGGTTTGCAAGGGTGCGAGCCAAGTGGAGTGTGAGAGAGTGTGAGAATGAAGACTCACACTCCCAAGTGAACTCCCATTTTGGGAGTTAAAGTCCCAATGGACTCCTGAACCTTCAAAGAGCGATTACAAAGGTCAAAACACCTTGCATTAATGAGTTCCTTATATCATCGGAAAGCTATTGAAGTGTATATCTCTAAAATGGGCTCGCATGACCCACTTGGACATTTGCAACACAAGTTATGGCAAGAAAAAAGGTCGGGAATTTAACTGTTTAATTCCTGACCACAAAAAGTCGGGAATCAACCCGACTTTCGTGCGTGTAGGTGGCGTGTGATAAGTCATTGGAAAGCTCTCAATGAGAGTTGCAACTTTTCTTTAGACCTCATCCCAATCGGAGGTTTGAACATGAAGTTATAGCCCCGCAAAGTTGCAGGAGTTCCAACTTTGGTAGTTTCGAGACTCCCACTTGGGAGTCTCGGGACAAAAAATCATTTGGATGTGAGCCTCGCGGAGAGGTGCAGAGTATACTATATGGGGGAAGGTGGTGGTTTCCCCCAAGTCCGGGCCGTGATGAGTCTTGTGAGTCCAAAGTCGCCCATGGCTTGTCCTAGCACCAAAGGTGCCCCAACATTGTACTAACCAACTTGTGGTTGGTTTGGATGCAAATTCATGTGAGTGAAAAAATTACTTGTCATTCTTCCTAGTCCCATCCTGGAGCTCTAGCACGCCCCTCTACCCCTTAAAGTGTTGAAAGCCAGGGAATGTGCCCCAAACTCCTAACCTTTCCACTGCTTTCTACCTTAGACTCATCTTTGAGTCTAGCAAGGAGCTTGGGAGCGCGTCATAGAAGCAAATGGGTGAGTCAGGGTCCGTGTGAACTCCCCATCACCAACGAATGATTAGGTGAGAGCAAATTCAACACCGATGAGTGGGTGAATGTGTAGCCAAACCACCTCTAACAGGGGACCGAACTCACCACCTTCAATGCATAGAGTGGGAAAGTTATGTGACATCACATGAAATAAGAACACCATCTTGCTCTTTTCCACTTGTGGCTTCACTGCCGCTCGTTTTGGCTAGGGGCTTTCAAGGGACTTGGCGGGGGGGCTCCAACCAATCACGAATTACCGAATCAAAATTTTGCGAACAAACACCAATTATTTTATTGGGATGTAGATTTAGAGGACACATTCTTATACCCATGGATATTTTGAATGTTTATAAATGTAAAAACTTTATTTTTAACCTATGGATATTTAAAATGTTTAAAATGTAAGAACATGCCCCTTATTCCCTACCTCCCCATTTACATATGATTAATTTTATGATCATATAATATTTTAGGATGGGTAAAATTATGATTAGGAAATATACTTTCAAAATGTTAGGCTAGATTTGATTATTCATTTTTTATTTCATGAACTTAAGTTACTACACCTCATCAATTATAATCCCCATTAATTTTCACGATTTATCTTTTATTGTGAATAGCATGTGTTCATAACCCTTCAATGTGTGCAAGTCAATATGATTTTTCATTGTGTTATTGCACTTGAAAATCATTATTTGTCTCTTCCATTAATCATAGCCAATGCAACTTCGTCATTAATCAATTTGTGACAAACACTATTTTTTTAATTTACAATCTTTTATTTTATTAATGTATTAATGATATCATGATTGTTATGTTTTTTCATGACATGCGTTCTCGTGGATGGGTTGTTTTTGGATGGGTTTTTATTCCTACTTTTTATATATACATGGTTTATTTTCTTATTTTAAGAATAATGTCACACCTTAAGATTTTACATATAATCCACAAAAAATTTCCTAACGTATTTAATGGGCATTTTATATTTGTAATTATTTTTCCTAAATAAAAAGAGGGGTTTTATAGTTATTATTAATGAATGCAAGGGATCTTATACTACTTATGTTTATAATTTAAGAATCAGGGATAACTTCTTATATAATTAACATGAATAGTGATAAGAAAACATTTATCATGATCGAGCACACTTTTAACAGTAGGTCAACAAAAAAACATTGTAAAAAAAATGTCTTTTACACCCAAGAACATGACGTTAATTAACCGGGGGGGAGGGGAAAGTTGCGAATAAAAACACATCGTCATTCAAAAAGTTAAGCAATCTAATTCATGAATTTTTGTTTTTTCATCCTTAATGGTTGAAAATGTATTTGATACCAAAATACTAATATTGTCACAACTCTACTTAGTTCAATAATTCAAAAATTCAAAATCAAAATTTTAACATGTTTATGCTAACTTGTTATGGGAATTGAAATGATATTACACAAAGAAGGAGGGTTTGATTTCACTTTGAAAAAAAATCATTACAAAAAAAATTCAAATGGGCAATTTTGAACCTAATGAAACCTTATGAAAGTTTGAAAAAAAATATCACCCTTTATGAAACCTTAATGTATTCAAAGTGAGAACCGATTTGAAAGCATAATTAATTTTCACCTTTTTCTTTAAACTTGTCTAACATCGGTCCAAAGAAGTGCTTCCAGTACGGAATGTTCAATGTTCCAAAAAAATTGTTAATGGGCCAATGAATAAGGTTTTTTCCAAAAAAAATTTATGAACGCACCTATGAATTAATGAATATGAATCGCATGAAGTAAGGTCTATTTTATATTATTTTGAAAGGATAAAAGGGAAAGATAATTTTTTTTCCTTTTCAAGAAAGGGGAGAAATATTTTATTCCCACTTTATTCCTAATATGTTCCCATCATGTTCTAATCAAATTCTTAAATGGTTTTCAAGATTTCAAGTTCCCAAAGTGTTTTCCAAATGTCCCAAATTCATTTGTCAAAATGTTCTTAATAACAACAAGGTTTTATCCATATGGTTTGCCCAAAATTTAATTATCATATATATAAACTAAAAAGGTGAAATCTAGGATAACATAGTTGTTCTTATTTTAGAATTGAAGGTTCAAAAAGGTGTTTTTATTAGGACATGCCCAATGTTCCACGAAAATTGCTAGTGGGTTAATCAATACGATTCTTTTAAAATGAAAATAAAAAGTTGTGTGCACACCCATGATTCAATTAATATGAATGACACAAATATAATTATTAGCACAATAATAATCCCCTATCCATTCAATCAATGAAACCAACCAACCACATTGCATAAAAAAGATTTCCCCTTTCTTAATGCAAAAAAAATAAATTGATATTGAAATTTGATGGTGAATTTCGATATCATGTTTTTTCAATTATACGAATCATAATTGTAATAAATATTATCTTGGTGATGAATAGCTAATAACTAATACTAAATACAACATTTTATTTTACATCAAATGAAAATTCAATAAAACATTTTTATTTTATTTTTGGTAAAAAAAATGAAATCAATGGACACAACCTTGATTGGTTACCATATTAGCATATAAAAAAAGTGAATATTACCCCACAAAAATAAAAACATCCTCAAAATATTTAAATTATGGTGTTAGAGTGAACCAACACCTTTATTGGTACTTGATATTATAATATAAAAATCCAAAACTATAAGGGTTAATTTTTTATTAAATATTTTCTAATACATAGGTAAATTATACAGTCTTATTACAACATAACATTTACAATATTTCTCACTCACATAATCCTCAAACATGAAACTTTTTTTTTTTAGATTGGGATCACTTACACGTCTAAAGTTGAATCTTTATGTGAAATTTACACCCCAAAGTAAAATTCACCACATGTTTAAATATTTTCCTTTATAAGGATCATTAAGTAAATACTATAAGGTTTTCACAATGGTATCAACAATCATTTTTATATTATATTTATTTGTTTAATACTTCTTTTTGACATATAATACTTTTATAACAACTAACAACACCAAACCACTGATTGCAAATTATAAACTTAAAGGTCCAATCAGTACCCCTTAAATATTTGAAATAATGAAATGGATGAATGGTTAATCACATTCATTTACATCTAATCTTCATTTATAATCTTTTTATGTTAAGTCAATTATCACATGTTATTTATAATTTTTCATTTTTTATGAATAAATTTTACATTATTTGGAGTTCAAAATTTAATCAAATCTCCATACTTGATTTCTCATTATTACTAACTCTAGATGGTTATTTAAAATTATTCATAAACCAAACCTTATGCCCTAAACAAAAAAACTATCATTATAAAGCCAATAAGGTTCAATAGTTTATTTCCAATGTTTATTCATAGTATTACCCAAGTCAATAATACAATTATTTATAATGAAAACTCTCAATAATTAATTTGTTGTTATAATATTTTCATATTTTAAAATAAGCTCCTCCATAAATCAAAGCCTTTTTAAAAAAAATTAATAATAATGATAAAATTAAATAATAATATTTCTCTATTACAACACACTTGTAACCACATTATTATTTCTTCTTTTCTTCCCCCCTTTTCATTTCATCTTGTTTTTTCTATTTTGCTTTGTTTTATCCCCTTTCCTTTTATTCTTGATACTATTATAATTCATGATTTTTTTTACTAGGTTTGTTGATAAAAATAACCAACATAATTAGCAAAATGACTAATTATTTGCCTAATAAACAATGGACCATTTGATTGGGTCAAATTTATGTTTAAATTAAAATCATTTCTTGGATTATTATTTAAAAACTTAATATGTACATAAGTAAATAATAATTGGGTTTAAGTAAATTGAAAAAAAAAAAACTTAAGTAGGTAGGTGCTTCTAACCTACCTAACCTAAGTTCATCAAATTACTTTAATTAAACCTATTTACCTTAACCTTTTAAACATGCATATAAATTGCAAATACAATGAATTGAACTCAAACCTTCACAATGATAAATCAAATCTTTACCAATGGACTACACTATCAAAAATGTCAAGTTTTTTTGTTTTGTATGTTTATTTCACATCACAAAATATAATGGTTAAACTTAAATGACAATTAGTCACTACAATTAAATTAAACATAATGACTAAATCATGGTTGAACCTAATGATTTGATATAATACTTCAACATAATGACTAAACATTGATTAAACCTAAATGATAACTTGAAACTAAATCAAATGCTTAAATTTATTGGTTTAATATAACAGTTAAACATTATAACTAAATATTGACTAAACCTAATGATTAAACATAACGATTAAGCTTAATAATTTGATATATTAGTTAAACATAATAGCTAAACATTGGTTAAATTTAATAATTAATTTTAATGACCAAACATTGACTACACTTAATAATTAAATATAATAGCTAAACATTGACTAAACCTAATGATTAAATTTAATAACTACACATTGATTAAATTTCACAATTAAAAATTAATTAAATTTAATGATTAAATCTAATAGTTAAACATAAATGACTAAAACTTTACTGAACTTAATTAATAAACCTAATGGTTAAATTTCATAGATAAAATTTGACCAAACTTAATGGCTAAACTTAATTACTAAACCCAAAAAAAGAGACATATTCCTTCCCAAATCCAAAATTTGTAATATCTCGCTATTGTTGATTAAGAGACAAATCCAGAATGATAACTGTATAGGTAATTGCCACAGCCAATACTAAGGATAATATTGTGAGAATGTAGTAATAATATTTTGAAAGTGTTGAGCAAGCTGAGGATGTGCTCAGGAAAGTTGGCAAATGCATCAAAGGACAGCATACACATGGCAGCATTATTGCAAAAAGCGGCTGGTTGGGAGAACAAACAAGGAAACCAGGTACTTGCACTAACTATTCAGAATATCTAGTGCCCCCATATCAAGGAAAGAATATCAAAAACCGTAACAGATCAAGGCTTACATGAAAACTTCTCGTTGACCACCCGATGGCTGCAACTTCTCCACTATTGACTACACTGCCAAACTCCTGCAGATGGTGTACCTGCACCCAGTCCCATCTGGGGTCCTTTCACCAGTAGATTTCAAAGACTCGGAATTTGAAATACTTTAAAAGTAACAATAATGCCATTTCCAGCCAAACCAAAACAAATGCAACACGAACGGGTGTCACTCACAAGGTGTTGGTCCATCACCTTGGTCGTGAATAGCAGAGACAAGCTGTTATTACTCCCCTCCACTGACATCATTTGCTCCCAATACTGGGTGTAGATAGGTACAAAATTATCTGCCTAAATATCAGCTAGCAAGTTATACAAGATTCTGCATCCTGAATTGAATTGGATCAAAACATGTCTGCACAAAACATGCACATTAGAAAGCAGAATCAGGCCTGTAATACATCTGGAAAACAATCTCCTGTTCAATACCAAGAATCCAAACCATTGACAGAAGAGCCACACTTCTCCAACATCAGCTTCCTGGCATCATCTTCTATACACAGAAGTCATAACTTGAGTCATATCATTTATTCATGCATATTCTTCAGTTCTTGTAAAGGCAATAAATGGAACTCCAATACAAAGTCCAATCCATCTTTCAATCTGGTGGGTTTGCCCCTCTGTGCTGTGCACTACACAAAAGTCCTCATCACTCACAGTACTGCAAGGCAATAAACCCCAACAGCACATGCTCTAATATATCACCTTAATGTACTTTCTGGCTCCTGTAAATCCTCAGAACAAAAAATGCTGCATTGATGTTACAAACTGGATTATTCCAAATCCATCAAAGACTTAGACAGTGCTGAACGAAGTCAGACCAAATATATGTGACCATTCTCTGGCAGTAACAAATCAAACTAGACAGGCTCTTTTGCATTTTGTAGAGGTATGACTACATGAGTCCTTCAGGCATAGTGAGGAAAGAAAATACAGTGAATACCCCTCATGCAGCTTTGATCAATCAACCATTTTCTTGGCTGTTCTAACAAAATCCAGATGTGCCAGATAACTACTTTCTGCTGGGTCATGTGAGGAGCGCTGACTGGATCTCCCACCCAGATTGTGTCCATCTTGAATCTGGCCCTTCCTTCTGTCCACTGGATCCTGAACCTCAAAATTCCCAAATCAGGTGCATAAACAAATATAACAAGCACTATCTCATCCCATCTCATTAAGTCAAAGGGTCTGCAGAATTGTCCATCAAATATTCCCTGTCATAATCATAGGAAACTTCAAATACCTCCCAAAACATCCAGAGGAGAAATTAGCCAAAAGCAATAGGTAGAGGAAAACCTGTAAATATTCCAGCATCTGTTCCTCAATAGTACCCCGCATAGCCAAAGTTTCAACAAGTACAGGGCGGGTTTGGCCCATCCTATGTGCCCTACTTACAACTTGCTCCTCCATGCTGTTCCAAAAGACAAAACATAGCTATCATGTGCATAAGAATCTCAGACAAGCTTAACTGTAAGATGGTTAAGTTATGTACAAAACCAAAAGCTGCAAACAAATGCAGAAAGACTGTGACCAATCAGGCAAATAAGACTCACCTGCCATCCCAGATAGGTTCCATAAGATAAACATGTGTCACAAAGCTTAGATCCAAGCCCAATGCTGCACTGCCATCCATCACTAGCACTGTGCATCTGGGGTCGTTTTGGAAGACCATTAATGATTTCAACTACAGCCACCAGACACAAAAAAAAAGTAGATATCAGAATGTCCACTCTATTGAATAGCTTACCAAAGTGGAGGTTGAAAGCACATGAGTCTTTGCTGAGGACAAATTCCTCCTGGCTTATGAAGCTTTACTAATCCCAACCACAGGAGACACTACAACTAAAAATCAAGAGTCCAAAACTGACCTTATTCACAGCATGCATTGGGCTGTACATGCCAACATGTTGTATGCCAGCCTTAGTCAACTGCACAGAGAGGAAGCACACCCCAATACATGTCTCTTGTTAGGACACAGCACAATTCAAACTGTGATAGGAGAGGGGAGGACAAATGAATTCATGAAACCTGCTCCATGTCTGCCACTGTCAGAACACTACTCAATTAGCATCTGCTGGTCTGCAATAAAATTACCTGCTGCTGGATCACGTTAATGTGTTCAAGAAACTGTGAGAAGACTATCGCCTTCTCTGGCAGTGCAGTCTGCTGTGACTTGCTTGAAGTAATATGCTCATCATCATTTGTAACGTCACTTGGCACTGGCTCAACATGGGCATCTGTAGCAAAAGAAGTGTGCTGCTGGACATTTGCACCCTCGAGCATTTTCAAGCAGTCCACCAGGTATGAAACCTTGCTGCTGGATGTTGCATGCCAGTCAGGATCCCAGTCATCCTGTAGCAATCCATTGCAGCTAGCAGTTTAGAAGCTCATCAGTTTGCAAAGGCCCAGAAACAACAACAACCAACAGAAGAAATACAGGTGGAAATCTTTTACAAAACTCACCAATGCATCCCAAAACTACCTGAGCATATGATGGTTGCAACTCAATGAGGTCTTGGGGGACAGGCCACTTTGGGTTTGGATTCTCTGAGCGGGCCAATTCTGCAGGGCTCTGCATCTTATATCGGTTATAACACCCTGGACATGTGCACTTCTCAGAATCCATAGCTACACATGATAGACAAAGCAAATGGCGGCATGGTGTTACAATTGGAAGCCTGCACCACTCCTGGCACCTGCAAATCCCATGATGAGCCTGCTACCAGTTAAGCAGAAGCTCAAGTCAACTGCAGGTCCAGAACCTTGCATGCAACTGTTACTATTAGTTGTGAGATACAACCAACTCCTATTACTACATTCAGACAATAAAGTCCAATCTCTGGCATGCAGATCTCATTTCATAGTTGCTTCAAAGATGAGACCAAACTGGAAACTATGTTGTTACCTGTTACAGTTACCTCCGTAAAGAAGAGCATTCTGAATGACATCAAATTGATGTGACAAGGGGTCCATGCCTTGTTCTCTCACAAACACTTCCATAGTCTCCAAGACATCTTCCCCAGCATTCTGCATTTTGATGTGACCTGCAACACAACAAGACAGGCGTGCATTTCGCAAAGCAATGCCCCGAGCTTTCCACTGCTTTGAATTTAGTAAGGATTCCACATGCGAGGGATCTTTCCAATCTGCCAGGAGGATGTTCCTCTGCACTGTTACTACAAGTTCATTGTAACTAGCTGCATGCTGCTCTGTGAAGTCTAGAAGTTTCACCTTGCGTATGCAAGGTGGAATTGTGCACAGATCTGCCTTCCTTGAACTTATCATCACCCTGTGAAGCAATTGCAAGAGGCGTTCTCGCCCTTCTTCACGGCCTGCCTCAAATGGTCGCAGAATTGCAGTCTCCCAAATCTTTTGTTGCTTTCCATATATGCCCTCATGCAAAAATTTCAACATGGGCTGAAGGTGAGCCACTTGACTGTTTGGGGTGTTAGGGGTAGGTGTTCCTGTCAACAACCAGCGTCGACAAGCATGCATGGAAACTGCCATCTGGAGTTTATTAGTCAAACTCAGACTGGCCCCCAATGTATGACCTTCATCCAATATGACACGGAGCCAATGTACCCGCATCAATACTGTGCTCTCACGAGCACTCCACTCAGAACTCAGACGATTGAATGTTGTGATCACAATGTCATGGTCCCATGCAAGAGAGTGTGCAAGAGGAGGCTTTTTATGGTCGGTCCATATGTATACACGCAACTGACCAGGTGTTGTGTGCTTGGCTATCTGATTTTTCCAATGCTCCACCAAGTTGGATGGAACAACAATGAGTGTTGCCTTTGATAGGTATATACGTATAGCATCATCCACAGGTTTCAGCAATGCTTGTCTCAAGGCCAAGGAATCAAACACCAAATTATCAAGGCCACTTGGGTATTGCCACTTAACAACTCCTTTCCCCACACTGCTTTGTATAAGTCCAAATGTCTTAAATAGGCTCTCACAGCTATGGGCATCATCTGCTGACCCAACTCCCTTCATGTCCCTGGGAATGGTTAATCCTCCAGCAGCCAACTTGCACAGCTTGTCCGAGTTTAGGTTTGCAAGCCACCAAACAGGTTTGGCATGCACATCCAAGAGATGAGCATTCTCCTTTATCACATTCATGAAGAAGGAAACGTTCTGCTTCTGTCCTGGTGCTGTCCCCCTCTTGTAAAACCCTGGCAAACTCCTCACCCATGTGTTATGGTCACATATCTGCTCTGGAGTGGTGCAGCTTTGGTATAACGAGTCTTTGTTCATGCTGCAAAACCAAGCTAGTCCTTCCCTTGGAGGTACAGCATCATTTGGTAGCTTCCGCCATTTTCTACAGGCATCACATTGAACCCAGACCTCCTCTTCACTCATGCAAGCTTCCTCTTGAACTATTACACCCTCTTCTGGAGGCTTGAACTGCACTTCCTGCTGGCTCGTTGATGATAGTGCTACAGAGAGATGCCTGCAGTTTGTTGACATCAATCTCAGCCGTTGAGTTCCCCTGTCTCTTGCACTTGATGTGAGTCCTTCATCCAGACAGCTCTCACCTACAGGTTTGGAAGACTCCTCAAAAGATACACTCAATTTACGCTTCAACCGGGCTGAGCTTCTTGTCAAACGACTGTTTGTGCTTGTTAACAAGTCACTTGTCGACACTGGTGATGGGCTCAGGCCAAGTGGTGTCAATGAATTTTCTACCCAGCAATCCAAAGATGGATTTCCCTGCGATTCTGTGGAGGATGGGACTTGTTGCATGGTGCTTAATTCTGATTCAAGTGAGGGAGAAAGAGACCTTGAACACAAGATATCAGCTAGAGGTTCTGATCTAGAATTATGTTCACAATCTGGCTGATGATGAAGAGCCTCTCTGCAGGATTCCCAGCCTCTGCCTTGTTGTCTTCGAGCCTTTAACATCATGGATCTCTTCACAACAGATGCCCCTAAGGGAGTTCCATTGGCCCTGACCACATAGTGACCCACTTTTTCCCCTGACCTGTGTTCACCCCAACACACTTGAGTGCCTGGAGGAGGTTCCGCAACTGCTCCCTGTGTTTTGAGGATGAGAGACAAGGCAGTAACAGTTTTGCCCAGTCCTGGTTCATCACAGAAGAGTCCCCCCTGAAAATCATGCACCTGTGCAGGCATCTCAGGTGAAAGATCACCTGATACCATGTCGAGGAAGATAGGAAAGCCATCCTCTGTTTCCAGCTTTCGGTAAAGAGGATGAGGAAGCACCTGCAGTGCCTATGGCTGCTCAGAAAAAACTACATAATATAGTGCAGAACTGCCTGAAACAGGTATACTCCAGCTCAAGAAAACCTGAAACAAAGAGCTTTTAGTGAACACAGGGTTGAAGCACTTACTGCTGGTCTTTGCTCACGATGCAGCATCCACCGCACCGCAGCCTGTTGATGAGGGAAAAGACAAACATTCATACAGGGCATAATCAAGACTGCCATCAACCGTATATACCGACATGCAGATGCAGCATTGTGCAGATCCTTTGGCAAAAGCCTGCCAAGAATCGAGATAAGGATTTCATCAGGAACATCCCAAATGCCTGCTCGCAAACTAGCAGCATCATCACTGGGCACAATCTTGTGTCCATCAAGCTTCTCCTCTGTCATGTATGATGGAAGAGACTTGAAAAGCAAGTGGAGGTCAAATCTTGCTGACTTCTCAGGGGCATCAAAATGTAACTTGCAGTCAAGCACATGACAGTCTCCTAACTCCCACAAATCCTTGACCCTGAAACCCTCAGCACCATTCTTGACAAGTTCAAGAATACCCCGTCGACAGTCCCAGTCGCAGCTGCACATACCCAGATCCAGGAAATCTTCCACCTCAACATCAGCAGGTAAGAAAACCCAAACAACAATCAAGCTTTACAATCAACGTATTACAATTGTGGCATTTGCAAGCTTCATATGGCCGGCCTTATCGACCTAAACCCTAATCCGAACATTGACAATGCAGAAGGAAAGGATGGGATGTGTCAAGGAAGAGGACGGTGCAATACAATGGATGCAAGGACTGCTGTTGAAGAGGGATCGTCTTCGAACCAAAAGCACCAGCGTGCAATTGCATGATCGTTTTGTAAGCGGCAGAGAAATGACTAACCTCAAATGTGCAAGGGCCGTGGCAGCCACTGCACGGGACTTCCAGAAACCTCCAATTGACCAGACATTAGAAGGCAACCACAAGTCCAGAAGCGCCACCACCCGCACATTTCCTGCTCTCTGTGCAAGCGCCACGACGTGACCTTGGACTTTCGCGTGATTCCGCTGCCGCATCCATTGCAGCTGATGCAATATACTGCCCATACCCGCAATTTTCGTTGTAGCTCGTTTCCTCTTGGCACTGCTCCCATCCCCGCACTGCTCGATTTCTTTCGCAGCCACGTCCGAAACAAGAAAAGAACCGAGAGCCTTCTTCATCCCCTGCAGACAATCATCGCCGTCTTGTGAAACCGAGACTTCGCCACGCTCACCGCAGGTAGACTGTTGTGACGGCGAGAGGTACGACGATAAGCTAGTGGCGTCCATCCCCTCCCCCAAAACTTTATCCACAGCAGCCGTGCCATTCCCCGTTCGACCGCATCCATCTTCCCCGGAATTCTCTTCCTCCGCAAGAGGAAACAGAATCAGAGGCGAGTTCTCTACCCGTATCTGCGGAACGGAACCAGAGCCAGTCAAGGCGCATTCGGCACCGATGAGCTCGCGGAAAACACCGGCGGCAACCGTGACCGTTTCTTCTGCCCCCGCGACGGCGACAAAAGCATTCAAATCGAGAGCGGAGAAACCCGTGCACCCGAGCACCACGCTCACGAAGCCACAGTGTTTGTAGTGCAGCGGTGGAGTCTCGCAGTTGGCCAGGGGCTGCTCCATCAGCGCCGAGACTTCTGTTGCCTCGGCACAAACAACACCAACACCCAAACACAATAGGCAAGACCCGCAATTCCCCACCCCCGCGTACGTCATAGCCGGAGAAGACGACGATTCCGCACGGAATCCGTCACTGCCGACACCACTCAATGGAAAAGGTACCCTTCACGTTCCCCGAAGAAACTTGTTTTACACGTTCTCATATTCTCGCATGTTCCCCGAAGACTTCATGTTCCCTGTCAGCACGGAATCCGTCACTGCTGACACAACTCAATAGCTAGCTAGGTACCTACCCTTTCATGTTCCCAGAAAAAACACAATGTCGTTCCCTTGTTCCCTCGTGTTTCTTTCCTAACGACTAAATGTTCCCAAGACTCCCCCCCCCCTCCAAGTTCATTCGCTAACCATAGTGGTTAGCTCAGTTAATAACCGGCGAGGGTTTGGAAGGCTGGATCATATACCCGCCCGGCACCCGATAAAGGCGTTCAGGTCTCGTTCGTTCATCGGCACACGACGTCGGACGCCGTCTTCGTTCGTCCATCGGCACACGACGTCCGAGATCGTCGCATCACGTGACGTCCGATGTCGTCGTCATCGTCGCCTGCGGCGGACAAGGACGGACGGACGGACGGACGTCGATGACGTAACGGCGACATTCGCGTTTTCTTGCTTCTTCCTCCGGCTTCTTCCTCGGGTCTGTTCGCGTTTGATTCTTGATTCCCTTGATTCCTGATCTTTGTTGCAAAAAAATTACAGAACATCAAATTCTTCTGAAGCAAAGCTTGGTTACACGCGAAAGATTTCTTCTTCTTCTTCTGGTTGTTTTTTTTGGTTTTTTTTCTTGCTATTTTTTTCCCGATTTCGAAATCCTTTTGGAGCCCGGCTTATTCAAGTCTGTTTTTTTCTCTCGGTTTTTCAAACTGCGTTCCATTTTCTTGATTGCTTTCGTTCAGTGGATACGTAATGCCGGAGCTCGTCTAAGTCGTGCCGACGTGGTTTTGGAGAAAATTGAATTTTTTTTTCCTGTAATTTTGCGCCTGAAGAGTTTGTGGACTTCATGCTACTTTCTTTATAATTTCTGTCTTTGGAGGGAACTGGCGGATTTGTTTGTTTGTTTGTTTTGGTCCTTTTTTTTTGGTGCGATACTTACGAGCGTTGCTGTCGAGAGAGGAGTTTTTATCTTGAAGTTGAAGAAGGGCGTTTTGTATTTACGTCATTATCAGGGCCGGAGTGAGGAGATCATAATAGAAAGCTCTGGGAACAATGGCAGGCGAGGATGATGACAGATACGCTACCGACTTGAGGGAGTCGCCACCTCCTCCGCGCAGTAGTAGGTCTTCTTATCAAAGAAGTTTTGAGGAGGATGGGAGAAAAGCAGGATTTGCCGCAGACGTGCGGGATAAGAGAGAAAACGGTGACCGATTTCGACAGGTACCTATCGTCTTTCTTTCACGCATGCATGTAATTGAGAGAATACGTAGTCTATTGTTGCCGTTATGCCATTTTCTGTGCCCCCATTGCCTACACCTCCGATGGACAACAGCATCAGCTCCACATCAAGAAGGAGCCAAAACCTTTTGGATATTGCACATCAGTGATTTGCAGTGATGGATTTCAGTTTTTGAATGGTGCTTAGCACCAGCTAGGGTTTTGACTCTCTTTGCATCCTAGCATTGTTTCTGGCTTTTGACCATTTCACCATGATGTGGAAGGTGGTGGGATGATGGTATGAGATCCCTGGCCGGCTGGCTGGCTGGTGTAGGTGCTGACAGAAATAGGTATAGTCCAGTAATGCTGCCTGATTCGTTACTATTCTTTATTTTTTCTTTTTCTTGTGGCCAGCGTCCTATTCATGAAGAGGAAAGCCTAGGCAAGGACAGAGGAACAGATGAGAATTGTTGCAATAGAGATCAGCGGCGGCGGAGGGATGGTCATGAATCTGACAGAGGCAGAGGTGAAAGAAGTTACAGGAGCTACCGCCACCGTGATGAAGATAGTGAGAGAGGAGGAGACAGGGGTGACCGAGACAGGTACCCAAGTGCATTTTTTTTCCTGTTGTCTCTGTAATTTTTTTGTTTTTCTTAGTATCATTTTGTGAAGGCTGCCATGTGTAGTAGTAACACCTGGCTATTTGTGCAATGTTCTAAGTGGTTGGTCGTGTGCCTTTGTAGTTTCAAGATTTGACCTTTGGCAATGGTCATTTTTGTTGTCCTGGTCAAGTTGCCAATACAGCAACTTTCGCAAATCGGTGAGAAGGTGTTTATGGTGATCACACAGACGGCATGAACATGATGGTGGTGATTGTGAACGAAGGCACAGGCATCGATCTCGGTCTAGATCACAGTCTAGGGACAGGAAAAGGTACATTACGACTTTCCTTCAGCTTGATTTCATGTGCTCACATCTGCAATATCATAGGTGGCTGCATGCCAGGCAAAGGTTTTCACAGATGTTTCTGCTAATGGCCTTCACATATTCTCAAGTGGTAATGCTAGAACAGCAGAGTTTAGTTCTTGAAACATCTGCTCCCTGGATATTGCTGCAAAATGAACAGAGGACACATCAGTTTTGAGAATTCACTTTACTGAACAAATCTAACAGAGAGCTGATGTGATAATTTTGTTGTTACATTCTCAGAGGTTCGTTTACTGTAAACCTGAGATGTTTCTAAACCTTATTCAATGTTGGGTTGATGTCTGGCAGCAAACGTACAAGTGGCTTTGACATGGCCCCTCCTGGTGCCACAATTGTCACAGCTGCAATGTCAGGTGCATGAAGCCAGGAAGTTTATATTTCAGAATGTGGTCCAAGAAGCTTTTAATACATTGGTGTGTGGTGTGTTTGAATTTGTCAAGTTGATCAATTTGGTTGCGAGTGGCCAGTGAGAAGTCCTAGTTTAGGCATCTATAATGGTCATAATTCTTTTATGAAAAGTATATACAGAAGACCTTTTTTTGGGAATTTATCAATAAAATAGAAGGTTTGATTTGACAGTTTAGTACCAATTACATCAGATTACATGCCTTATTTGAGGATTATTTCTGGGCTTCAATTTTGTAGATGGCTCCTAAAGATCCAGAAATCAAGAAAAGTAGCACATGAATTTTCAGTTGTACAAAGAGTTGGAATACAGTTCACATTGATTCTGAGACTAGATGGATCAAGAAAGTGATTTGTTGTATTCTCTTCAATCATCAAGGTGGACACTAAGGATTTGCATTTACTGGTTTTTGTTTTCCTTCGGATGGTCTTGGTTTGTGTCTGTATTCTTGTTTGCTTTGTGGATGGCACCACTTCAAGCCTTCTAGTCCTCTGTGCCTTTCAACAAATGTGTCTGCAAAGGGCTGTTTGGTCAAACAAGGGAGTGAGGCACCCTTTTGACCATCTATCTGCAACCACCATCTTGGCCAGCATGTCACACTGCTTGTTGCAGAGAATTTCCTTATTTCAGGGACAGGATCTTTGGCCTGCACTAGCTGCCAACAAAATCACCTCTACATATTTTCCTACTTTTATAGGGCCATGGTGCTTTGGATCCATCTTAGAGCTTCCAGTGGACAGCTGCTAAGTCAGCAATAAATGAGGGCTTCTGGTAACTGGCCCACTGGCTAACTGTGTATGAAAATAGGTACAATGCTCAACCCACACTCAGGGGATCTGCCATCATCAGCTGCTGGTCCTGTTGGTGGATTTTCCTCACTAGGTGTGTCTCTAAGCATCTCCTTGTTGACATGTCAACCACTTTATGTGGAGACATTTCTGCATGTGATATTATGCTCATGGACTAGCTTTACTTCATACCAGTTAGTCAGTACAGTGTGAAGCTCTTTGAAATGTGGGTACTATGACAATGGAAAGACCACTTCTGAAGGGAGGAAATAAATGGCAGGATATCTTCAGTTGGGATCACCTGATTGAAGTTTTCAGTGAGAAAGCATGTGTATGACCTATATAACATCACAGTCTTAGCTATGAGAAATTTGCTTCTATGGTTTTGCCTAATTTTGTGAAATGTCTCAGGCCAGATACCAGGTATGGCTAATCCAATGCCTGGTGTTTTTCCATCAATATTCCCCTTTGCTGGGGGAACTCAGGTACATTTGCTTCCAATACAGAGCCTTGACACATACCTTAGCATAATGTTTGATCACCTCTCACACTTTCCTAGTACAAGAACTTCATATTTTGAAAGCTCTATTAGTTAGTAGGTTCCACCTGTTTTATTTTTTGATTATGGATTACAATCTCTTGTTTCATATTTGTGACATCAAGACTAGTCCCAGTGATCCCACCTCATTTTGGTTTGTGGGATGGGATTCAGGCAACAAGACATGCTCGGAGGGTGTATGTTGGGGGACTGCCTCCAATGACAAATGAGCAGTCCATTGCCACCTTTTTTAGCAAAGTGATGGCTGCTGTCGGAGGCAATACTGCTGGACCAGGTATGAGGTAGAATTCTGTGTTCTGTGATTGACTGGTGGAAAAATCTAATTGATGACTTGGGGTGCTGACATTGGATGTGGATTGCCTTCGTAAGGTGATGCGGTTGTCAATGTTTATATAAACCAAGAGAAACGCTTTGCATTTGTGGAGATGCGTACAGTGGAGGAGGCTAGCAATGCTATGGCACTTGATGGCATTATCTACGAGGTGATAGCCATTGTGGTCAGCTTCACACATTTCCACTTCTCATCTGGAACTTCTTCAATGAGGAGACATTTGACCTCATTATTGTTACTTAAAATGCAGGGCATTTCCGTTCGAGTGAGAAGACCCAGTGACTATAACCCTTCAATGGCTGCAACTCTAGGACCAAGTCAACCAAGTAGTCATATGAATCTGGCAGCAGTTGGGCTTGCACCTGGGTAGGTCTCTACAGAATGCAGAGTTTTCAAGGCACTTTTGGTTTCAGAGCTAAGGTATCTGAAGACAGGGTTCAACCTTGTTTGTTCAGCTAACAATTCTACCAGTATTAACAGCTGGGTCACTGTCTACTTGCTCAATGTTTTGATCTGCAGGAGCATTTGTGGTCTGCAGGGCCTCTGGTGGTGCTGATGGACCAGACCGGATTTTTGTGGGGGGTTTGCCCTACTATTTGAGTGAAGAGCAGATTGTGGACCTTCTATCATCATTTGGGTGAGATAGTGACCACAAGCAATCTCTTTATCTGGAGGGCTGTTTTCAGTGGGTTTCCATTGTCATCGAAGTCACAAGGGACTGCTGGCCTGTAAACACCTGGAAGGAAAACAGGCTTCAGAATTTCACTCTTCCCCTGGTTTTGTGTTGAATTGACCTGAGTGACTTCTAGTTTCATGAGTGACTTCTAGTTTCATCTGTTTATGCAGGCCATTACGTGCATTTGATTTGGTCAAGGATCGTGACACGGGAAATTCCAAGGGTTATGGCTTTTGCATTTATGAGGTACATATGTTAGTTTCTATATTTTCTTTTGTTGAGAACTTTCCAATGTGCCAGTGACGAAATGGCTCCACGTACTTTGTGGGCAATTTATCCATCAAAGCAGCAGTGCTGGTCAGGGGGATGACTAAGCCACACTTTAAGCAAAACCAAGGATTTAAAATTGTTTAACCATGTTTAATGGTCCAAGTTGGCCTTAGACAAGGGAAATGACATGGCAATGATGTGGGGGTTGTGCGACAGGACAGGCAATTTTCACTCCTCATCTAATTGACATGGGCCTGATGCAATATAGGGGGACCTTGAGACCCAACAGACCACTTTGCTTTTGGTTCAATTCACTTGACACATATCCCCAAGTTTGGGCCCAGCCCCTTTGGGATTGACATTAATTTTAGTGGTTCTGTGGTCCTGAGCATATGGTGGACCTAATGTTCCAAATGAACCTTTGGCAGGATCCCTCTGTGATGGACATTGCATGTGCAGCACTCAACGGCTTGAAAATGGGTGATCGAACATTGACTGTGCGTCGTGCCTCTGCAAGGTGAGAACAGCAGCAGACATCTGTTGTGTCAGCTTCCAAATTCTTGATCGATTGCATAATTGCCATTGCTGAACCTGTTTGCTGTCTAAGAGGCATTCCTGTTTGTATATTTGTGGAGCTGCATAGACATGGCATCTTTTTCTGGCATTCAGCTCCACTCCAATGTTTATATTTTTCCAGGAACACACAACGCACTGCTTGATAAGTTTGCACTAACACTTACTCATGGGTTTCAGTGGGCAGCCAAAACCTGATCAGGCCAACGTTCTTGTGCAAGCCCAGCATCAAATTGCTCTGCAGGTGTGTCAATGGAACTGATCAGACAACCCTTGGGTTTTTTGTCCACCCTTTGCCTGCAATATTACCAAAGGACTGTTCTGGGCAGGGGGAGTGGTTATATCCCCTGTGTGAGCTTTAGACATTTAATTTTTCTATGATATGTCTAATGTGAAAGGCAATCATTTGAGGTCTTAAGGATGCTCATGGTTTTCAGTCTTCTCTTATTGGCTTGGTGATTGTTGGGTTGGGACATGCAGAGATTTGCTCTTTCAGCAGGTGGAGCAAATGCAATGAGTCTTGGTTCAATGGGGATGGGAGTTCCTGGACTACTTTCAGGAATGGGTGTTGGCATGATGCCAAACATTCTTTCAGGCATGGATGTCATGCCCCGGATGGAGGAGCTAACAAGAGTAGTTTGTCTCTCTCAGGTGTGTTTCTGCAGTACAACCATCACTGGCACTTTCTTACTCATAGAAATCAACAGAACTAGAAGTACTTGTGAAAAGTCCATATGTCCTGTCTGTTATGCAGGTTGTCTCTCACGATGAATTGAAGGAGGACAATGAGTATGAAGAAATTGTTGAAGACATGAGGGAAGAGTGCAGCAAATATGGTTAGATTGTTCATACCTTGAGTCCTTTCCATTGCATAGCCAAGGAATTTTCCATCTTTGAGCCATGACTATTCCTGTAGCTCCCTTCTTGGCTGAAGGACTTTGAATAAGGTTTGTTTGCATCATGTTAGTTTGCTGATTGGTAAAATCCTTTGGGGTTGAACAGGGGTTTTGACTAGCTTGACTATCCCTCGGCCAAATGCAGCTGGTGAAGAAGTTCCAGGCACTGGAATGGTTAAGTACTGAACTCTCTTTGTATGATGGTCTATCTTCTTCAAAGGACAATATTTTATGAAAGGAGTTGTGTGACTCCATAGGACCAAACTTAAAATGAAAAAGAAGCATTCCCCCCGGTAGAACCCCTGGTAGGACCCCACTTAACAGAGAAGGTGGGTCTCTGGACCAAAGGCACTCATATTTTTCTACTCAGGACTCTTAACTGATGGTAACACACCAATTAAGAGTCCTCCTGAACTTCATGGATACCTATCAATGGAACAGGCAATAATTGGCAAGTTGCCTCTTTTTTTTCATAAATCTTGCATGAATCCATATTCTACACAACATATGTATCAGCAAACTCAAAAGATTAAAATTGGGTATGGCCAGGTTTTTGTGGAGTATGCAGACTTACAAGGGGCTGTGAAGGCAAAGTCATCATTGCATGGCCGGAAATTTGGCGGCAACACTATAGTTGCTACTTATTATCCAGAAGAGAAATTAATGCATGGTGACTTTGGAGGTTAAGAGGACATTGCACAACCTTTTTCCATGTTGGTGGTTTGTGTTGAGAGTGTATGCACACATATTGTGTGTAACTTATTATGCTGGCCAATGCAATGCATGGAAGGGGGTGACATGTCTAGAGCTCACAGATTTTCCCAGAAAATAACAGGCTTCAGTAGATGCTCTGAGCACTACATTTTGCTGAGTTTCCCTGAGATCTTATGTCCAGATTATTGACCATTCACTTAGAGATTTTTAATTTAGTTTTATCATGGTTTCTAGAGCGGAGAGCAGGAGTTAAGTGGGAAGTCCAGTTATTTGGTTGAAGACAAAGACTTGTTTACAAACTAACAACATTTGTGTGCTGCTACACCATGGCCAAAGCTTTGCTAGGTAGTTTTACTGTGAAGTAGCAAATGTTAGTGCCAAATAAGAGAGAGTTGAATTTGCAGTTGTGTCTCAGCTGCAACAAGGTAGTGTCTTTCATTTGCACACTAAACTTTTGGTGGGTGATATCAAAAACTCAAAATTCAGTTTTTAATGAAATTGGACTATAGACTTTGGCAGAAGGTGTAGTATTTGCACTTTCAAAATTCATTCATTTAACCATGTTTTGGCCTTGGCAATTTGATGCTCTTTTCAGCGGGCATCATGATCATATCAAGCCAAGGGGATTTTATTTCTTTTCTCAATTTTGTGATGTAGCTGAAGTGGTGATCATCCAAAAGGCAGTTGAACCAAGTTTGTCTATAAACAGGATGTGGAAGTAAAAATGTTTAAGCATCCTTCACATTTTTGGCTACATGCTCAAACCCAATACAGAAATGTTGCAATTGCTGAAAAAAACATTGTCAAAATTTGGCAACTAGAAAACCAGATAAAAAGTACAGTATTTTTTTCTGGTTTTCTAGTTGCCGGTCCATATAATCACCAAATATGGATCAATCCACATCCAGAAATTTTTAAGTTCCCAATATCTGGCCTTATACACAACCATTGATTGTATCCTATGTACATGTAGGTTTCATTGAGGTTTTCGTAAGTCAATTTGTGGCCTTTGCAACTTTGCGCTTCTGAGTTTTGTTGAGCCTCTTTGTCAATCAATTGTGGATACAAGGGTCAAGGTTGAAAGTTTTAGGTTTTTGTAGTATCAGTTGCAGGTCACTGGTCGGTTTTCTATTGTTGTGAGCTTGGTGTTTTGAACACATTTGGTGCTTGACAATGCCAAAAGCCTTAGCCTTTCACAATGCGCTTTGCAAGTTGTTGTGTGCTTCTAGAGGAATTGGCATTTTCTTTCAAAACTATATTTTGCTTACACTTCTTGGTTTTGTTGTTTGGCAAATTGGGAAGGAAGGTTTTGTGTGTTTGTTGACTATTAATGTGCATGGATTTTAGATAAACCATGAAGTGTTGAGTTTCTATTGTTGTTCAATGAATTGCAATGCTACTTAGTGTTTGGTGAATCATTGATTAGTTGTTTGGTGCTCAGTGAATTGATGGGTTTTGGTATTCAACAATCTTCTACAACATTGCAACTACTAACAGAAGTAAACTCCAATCTCTAACCATTTTTTGTTTTGTTTTGGGGTTTAAGGTGTTTTTGTTTTTGTTTGTGTGTGTGTTTTTATGTTTAGATTGCAATGGTTGAAAAGGAATGCTATTTTGTTGAAAGTATGGGGGGAATTAATGAAGATACTCCATCAACTGCCCTTTTTCGTATGTCATCTTCCCTTGCTCATATTTCGTTCTCATCATTTTCAAATGTTGAAAATGTGCCAACTCCCAACATGTCAAATGTTGATGTTTCACAACTTGATGTTGTAAAAGCACAAGTTATGACTTGGAAACCTCATAGTTGTATGTTTATATGTTGGGGATTTTTTATTGTCCGCGATGGCCTTCCTATGGATTGGTGAAATCGCAAGTGTTGCAATGCGTAAGTTGTAGATCTAAACAAGCATCTAATGAGGTTGTGGTTCAAAAATCTATTATTTGCAAGGTTTTAATTAAATATAACAAAATTAATGGTATAACTCCCATCATTATCCTAAACTACACTTTGAAGTTGTTTGCTAAAAAGAAATAACAACTCAATGAAAAGGTGGTAGAACCTACTACTCATGTTTAACAACTAAGGAAAAAAAAGACAAGTCCATTTGGTTGTGCAATTAATGCATTTTTTGATGCCACAAACCCTCACGAAAAAAAATGATGAATAACAACAATAATTTCTAGAAGATTTGGTGTTTTATATTTGGAAGGGTTATGGGCCTTTGTCCACTCATGAAAGAATGTTTGGCTTTGAAGGTTAGTTTTACACCAATGCCCTCATGTTCTATTTCCTTTTTAATCTTCTATTATGGAAAAAATGTTGCATGCCATGGTCAAGAAAACTATGGACCATCATGTTTTGTCAAATCTTGCATCTATAACAGTAATGTCTATTCGTTTTGATCTATGGATATCTCACAACAATGTTGATACTTTTGTTCTAATTATCAAAAAAATTAATGGCACTTAGATGCCCATGCATGTTATTGTGGGGATGATTGAAGTGGATGAGACAATCAAGTAATTCATGGCTATACATCTATAGTCTTTGTTGGACATATTTGATCTATTACACTAGGTAATTACATTTGTAAAGGATGAAGGCACCAATTTGATAATTATGGTAGCAACTTTGCATCCCATCATTCATGTGAACCTTTAAAGATTCTTAGGGTTTATGAGGGCATATGCTTTAGGCATGTGATGTCTAAAACATGTTAGTATGTTACAAATGATGACAAAGTCTTTGTGGGGTTAAAAAATGTCAATGTGAAAAAAATTCAAATTAAATTACCAAAACCATTATGTGAACCAAAAAGTTTGGGAAAGAAAAGCAAAAATGGGAACAAGCTTGTTCTAAAAGTGAAATGTGACATTAAAAATTAAAGACTCCCATGAAGACCAAATTTGCTAACAAGGTCATTATGTTTGAAGAAACCATTGAATTTAATTATGTTTTTTTTTTTGTTACATGAAGCAAAAATTTGTTATTTTATAATAGAAAGTACCCAAAGCCTTAATGTGGGCTATCTTTGAGGCAATCACATGTATTTTGAATCCTATTATATTAACATGTTTGATGAATCAATCTAGGGACCACTAGTTGTTATTC
>Ga0209208_10001039_pt1 | contig 38580 bp, 37 predicted proteins | sample S1TSphfallax_3_FD_187694 | JGI IMG/M metagenome (GOLD analysis project Ga0209208, IMG submission 187694) | Host-associated microbial communities from peat moss isolated from Minnesota, USA - S1T2_Fd - Sphagnum fallax MG (SPAdes) (version 2) | ecosystem: Host-associated > Plants > Peat moss >... | reverse complement strand
TCTGTTTGAATTTGCTAGAGGCTTGGCTTCAGTTTTTCTCGGCACTTCGACAGTGGAAGCAGATTTCTCCAGACTGAGACGCGAGAAGGATATTTTCAGGCAGAGCCTTTCTGATTTTGGGCTCGAGTGTGTCCTTCATGCCCAGCAGCACAAACGTCTGCTCCAACTCACTGCCAAGAAGTAATAGTGTTGCTCTATATGGAGTTTGTCTACACTTTAGTACTAGTGCCACTTTGGTGCCACTAATAAAAATCTGGACATGCCACTATTAGCGTAATATTGGTAATAGTGGCAAATGCCACTATTACTCACCCCTGTTCATATGTTTTACAACCTATTCAAGTTATGTAATGTACATTTTGGAGCCAATTTGGTCAAAAAATGGGGGACCTTCATTTCATGCTTCAAAAAACATTATCAAACAAAAGTGAAATGGAAACATAAAACATGCCCAATTGTAAAATCTCTTCTTATTTCATATGGTAGTGGATTTTTATTATCAAAATACAAATTATTGTTTTTGCATTTATTGCCACATAAGTGTACATAAGTGTAAAACAACATTTTTTTCTAAAAAATCCCCAACCAAATTTTTTAATTTATATATGGCCCTAAATTTAGTGGATGAATATAAATATTTTTCACCTTTAAAAATTCATCCAAAAATCCACCCACAACCTTAGTTTTGAATTCCTCCACCTCCTTTTGTTGCTTTAAGATAATTTCCTCTATGTTCTTATAGTCCCTGTGAAGTCGATTATGCTTTATACTTAGAGTATCTTTCTTTGCTTTCAAACCCTAGTAATTGGCATCTGTCTCCTTTAAAGTCTCTTGCAAAAAATCCTTTTCTATTTTGATGCTCTTCAAATTTTTGTTTTGCTTTTCCATGTTATTGATCTTTTGTCTAGTTGCCTTGAGTTTTGCCAATATTTGACTATTCTCACTATTCCTATGCTACAACTTTGCTTTGAGCTTATGCTCCTTCTTTAAAGTTTTGAACAAATCTATCTTTCTCCTCTATAATCTACTTGTTCTTGATCTCCAAATTAAAAAGTCTAATCCAAATATTTGTCATCTATACACTATACTCCACTACATGTTGAAACATATTAGTAATTTTTCTATGTTCATCTAATTTTGCTTCCATCCCTTGCATAAACCCTAGGGTATGAAACCTAGGAGTTTGACCCTTGGAACTTATACTTGAACCTAGACTCTTGTGTGCAGTCCAAACTTCTTTGAATACATTCATGCATGTTACAAAACTTGGTCTCAAGGGCAACTTTCATTCTTCTATGGTGATGGAATAGATTGTTGTACTTTTGATGGATCTTAGTCAAAATCCTCCATCTATGATGTTGTCGACTATTGAAGTTAAGACTCTGATTCCTTGGGCCATCTCTGATGCTCTTGCCCATCTGACTTGTGCTCCTACTTGGGAGAAATGGTTAGTTTTGGTTCAAATTTAGGAGATATGGGTTTTTCCTTATGTCTCTGATTCCGTTATTATTGTTTCCTCACCAATTATGTTATTTTTTGAAGATCAATACTACCTCTCATTACAGTATCCTCCTATCTTTTCTTCCTCTTCTATAAAGTCTCTCTTTCTCTCCTCCTCCTCATCATCATCAGATTGAAACATCAAGACTATTCTTTTGGTAGTCTTAATCTTTGGTTGTTTTTCCTTTTTAGGAAAGATGTGTGTAGGGTGTAGAGGCCTTTTGTTCTTAATAAACCTCTCCCTCAAAAAAATTCTTCTTCTTTTGTCCTCTTTAGGCTAATCTACATGTTTCTTCTTCTCTTATGATTTTCCTCCTTCTAATGGAAACTACTTTTGAAACATAATTTCAAAAACTATGGCAAAATGGCATACATCCTTTTTTGGATCTCTTTTGGCTATTCTTTCAATCATATTTTTCATGAGAATACATGATTGCAACCCAATTAATAGACTTTCCATGATTTGCTCTAGAGGTCATCATAGCAAACTTATTGTTAAAATATTGCACCTTATCTTTCTAATAAATAATTGGCAGAATGGCAACAATTCTATTAACATACTTTGACCTCATCTTTTTTACAACCCACCCTTTATTGGTGTTATAAGTGTCAGGGACTCTATCTATTATTTTTGCTAATGCTACTTTTGCATTAGACATTCATGTTCAATCTGCTTTTGTCTTTCTTGTCTGGCAAATTTTTAAGCCTCTACCAAGACAATGTAATAGTCAAATGATTTTTTGATTCGTCAAACACCATTTTGACTAGGCAAATGCCATGTGGCATTTAAACAATGGCCACCCAAGTTAAGCCACGTGGCATATAAACATTGGCCACCTAGGCTATGCCACATGGCATTTAAACATTGGTCATTTAGGCTATGCCACATAACATTTAAACATTGGGCACTAGGTTATGCCATGTGGCATTTTAACATTGGGCACTAGGTTATGCCATGTGGCATTTTAACATTGGCCATTAGGCTATGCCACGTGGATAGTATATAAATAACCTAAATTAGACCTAAAATTAAATACTTGCTCCTAAGGTTCCTATGTCTAGGAATTTACAACCTAAATTCCTAGGCCTAGGTTTAGGAGCCTATAACTAGCAACTAGGTATAGAAGCTTAAAGTGGGCTAGGGCAACCTAAATTATTACCTTTACTAGGCTTAAATGTACACCACTTACCATTTATATTAAGCCTACAACTAGATGACCTAAGTAGGAAAATCCTATTTCATTTTGAATTTGGCCTTTAAGGTTGAGCCTTTTCAATTGGCTCATCCCAAGTGGCCTTCCTTACTAAAATATTTCTTATGTCTTGGATGTTTATGGTGCATTTATTTATATTGCTCATCATTTGGAAAGGATGACAAACAATATGGGACAAACTTTTGAGAGGGAAAAACATTTTCATGTCCACACAACATTAGAGCCTTTTAGTTCACACAACATTATTCATAAATAAATAAATACATACATAGGTAAATATGTATGTTAATTAAGTTAAAAATAAAAATAGTAATAATTAAAGTCTAGTTATCTAGTTATAATTAATAATAACAACCATATTATAAATCTTTGAATTATATAAAATATCAAGATAGTTATAATGTATTATATTGTTGATTGATCATGACAACCAAATTATAACTGATCCTTACAAATTTGACCTAATTCATTATATATTATCAACAATGTATTTATAATAATTAGTTTAATTATTTAATTACACATTAATCAATATATTCTAGGTAAATAACTAGTTAACTAGCTAGTAATTTATCATAAGTACATAAATGGCCCTAGCCCATATAACTAGGTTACCTATAAGTTAAAATATAAGTAAATAGGTGGAGTATAGGTAAGGCATGTATAAATAAATGCACCTACATATAAGCTATTTGTATTTAGGTTATTTAGTCACATACTTACATTACATAAGTTAAATAGGTGGCTAATTTAACCTAAGAAAAACTAATTATGACAAAACTAATGATTGATAAAATAATAATGCCTAAACCAACCAAAACTAAAGTAATTGTGGCAAAACCAACAATGATTAAACTAACCATGACTAAAATAATTATGGGAAATTTTATGATAATTAAACTAATAATGGCTAAACCAACCAATTTTTTTTTAATAATTATGAAAAAAAACCTTGAATAAATTGATTATGGTTCAATTAACCTTATTTAAATCAATAATGCTTATATATTTAATGACTAAATTAATTTTGGGCAAAATAATTATCGCAAAATCAACCATGGCTAAATTTTATATGGTTAAATTAATCATGAATAAAATAAATATGGTGAAATTAATTATGAATAAAATAGATATGGTCAAGCTAACCAGTGAATACATATTTTATGGTTAAACCAACCGTGGTCAAACCAAAAATAACTAAAACTAATCATGAGTATAATAAATATGGCTAAACTAACCACAAGTAAAGTAAATATGGCCAAGGAAACAATGAATCAATATTTTATAGTTAAATTAAAAATTAATTGAGCTAACCATGAGTAAAATAAATACGGTCAATTAATTAGTGCATAAATTAATTATGGCTCAAATAAACATGAATGAAATTATTATGGCTAAAATAAATATGGCAAAATTAACCACGGTTAAACTCACAATGAATAAATAAATTTTGCTAAACTAACCACTAATAATGTTAATATGGCTTAATTAGCCAATGAATAGATATTTTATGGCAAAAAAAATTATGGATAAAATAAACGTGAATGAAATAATTATGGCAAAACCAACCATGGGTAAATTAACAAATAATTTTAAATTAATTATGGGTCTATTAATAATGATTACATTTATTAGGGTAAAATAATTAATATGCTAAAAATAAATATAGATAATTCAAGTATGCTTATAAGAACCATGGTTAAATTCATTGTGGCAAAACCAACATTGGACCAACTAGTAATGGTTAAATTAATTATGTTAAACTAATTATCATGGCTAAACTTATTAGGGTTAAAACCTAACTATTGTCAAACTGACCATGGTTACATTATTTATAATATTTTGATTACTTATGGCTAAACTAGCCATAATTAAACTAAATATGTCCAAAAAAATGATGGAATAATTAATTATGAATTAACGAATCATAGTTAAATTAAATATGGTTAAACTAACTATGGTTAAAACATATACAACTAAACAAACTATGATTAAATTAACCATTGTTATTGAACATGATTAAATTGACCATGGTTGAATTAGTCATGGTTAGTTTTAATTTTTATTAGTTTTTTCATGGGTAGTCAAGCCATAATTAATTTGAACATAGTTAATTTAACCATAGTTAAATTAACCATATATATATAAGCAATTTAACTATAATTTATTTGGTCATGATTCATTTAGTTATGATTAGCTAACTTTTACATTTTTCAACTTTTTTCTAATTGGTAAAACATAGTCAATATGTTATGTCTAATCCCAAGATACCCAACTAGTATTGGAATTTGTAATTGGCCATTTTGATTAAGCCTACTTAATTAGCCCTATTGATTGAGTATAATATGTGGCCTTATTGATTGGGGCACTTGTCAATTTGACTAGATGGTATTTGAAATTCCAATTTTATTAGATGTCCAATTTGACTAATTGTCAAATTGATTGCTCTAGTCAAATTGATTAGTCAAAAGATATCCATTGTCATTCAAGCCCTCGACATTTAGTTAAAGATACATGTCCTCTAGTCAAAAAGACCCATCCAATTAACTTAGTTAGTTTGGAAAAATATGAATTAAGGTGTAGTTTTTTAAATTTTGAATTAATTAATCTAAGATTGAGAGGATAGACATGTTCAAAAATATTTTTTGATGTTTTTAAAAAAAAAAAAATCTTTCATTGAAACATGAAAGCATTTTGTTTCAATAATATTTCTTGAAGGTATGTGCAATTTGAATACATGTTAGTTTAGGAATTGTAGTTTAAAAAAAAAAAATTAATGTTAATGTACATGTTGTTTTAGGAACCCATTGTTGAAAAAATTCAAATTTGAAAACTTAATGGGAATAAAAAAACCCATTAACACTTGTCATCTTCCATTTGAAAGTGATAGTTTGTCAAAATGTTAATTTACTGTATACTTCTAGTCGTTGTCCCCAAAAACACCCATTTGTGTTATGATAATTATCAAACTTTCACATGGCTCACAAATTTATTCCCATCATAATGTTTAATAGATACTACGAATTACATAAAAACTCAAAATCATTTTAATCATTTTTTAGCATATTTGCATTTAAAAATAAATAGTGACGTACATTTTTTGCCACAAATATTGGAATAACACAATATAAATTGGGAAAGAAAAAAAACCATCTTTTTAATTGAATTATGTGTTATGATCTACCATATTATGTAAAAAGTTTAGAAAAATTTGCTCCAAAATTACGATGGTTAAAGTTCAAACATGGACACCCTTAGAAAACAGTACAATGTGATAACATTTTTGGCCGCATGTAGTGCACTTTCACCCCATTGTTTATTCATGTATGATCATGTGGTAGCTCACCCATATTTGAACACCTTAAACATTGTGGCTTATGACCATGCCATTTTGAATTTCCATTGTGGCAAAAGTCTTTGCGTTCGTTTGTCTTCCAAGTTCATGTTGTCATTGTTTTCCTATTGTTCACATGAAGCAAGTTTTTGTGAGGAGCTTTGAGTATTGTGAATGTGCTAGTGAACAACATGCATTAGCAGTGCCACCACTTCCCCATTGTTGTTCAATTGTGGGAAAGAAGACCTTGATGCTTTCAGCATGAGAACGACATCTTTAGAATGCACTTGGGAACATACAAGCAATTCTAGCTCTATGTTTGGTGATACATACACAATGATGTATGAATTTGAAAGTGAATCAAATTCATCTTCCTCAATAGGAGGGGAAATTGAAATGGGCCGACCTTTTGGCACCTCAACCAATAGAAAAGACAAGTGAAAGTGGCAACAATGTTTAAACCCGTTGGTAGAGTGAATATGGTTTGTTATGTGTTGTATGTAGAATTGTTGTTATTTGTAATCTAGTTGTTTAAGGGTGTTAGGTGCTAAGGATAGTGGGTGTTTTTGTGTGTTGTTTGGTGATTTTAGGGCAGGAAGAGGGAAGACATTATTCTTCACACAGTAAGGGAAGGAACATGCATGACAACTTGGGCATGTTTCATTGTCCACTTGGGTACATGATTGTACCACAACATCCTAATCAAGTTATTAGGACCCCAAGCCCCAAAGAAAGGAAGAAAAAACATAAGGATAGTAGTGGAGATAAAAAGATGCAAAGAAATGTCGACAAGTCTTGAAGGGGAAAAGCCAGTTGTTGTGACAAAAAATGGTAGACTTATCACATGTGCATTCAAGGGGAAAGAGTCATGGGACAATATGATTCGCACGTTCAATAATCGGTATTTAAACCACTTTATAATAGACATTAACCGACAACATTCTACATACATTGAGAAAATTAAAGAGGAGCTCAATAAGGAATTTGAGTGGGAAGGACCTCCACTGTCCTTTATTTGTTTGAAGAAATTTTTGGGACCTTTCATGAAGAAAAAAGAAACAAGGTTGAAATGGCATTAGGTGAAAAATCATCATCCCAATCTCCTCCCCATTGCCCATAATAAGAATGGGAACAACTGAAAGCATATTGGACTCACATCAAGTCCATAAAAAAAACAACAATGAGTTTCCACACCGTTTTACAATCTATTTGAATATGAACCACACAATCTCACTTATTTTTTTTTTAATCTTATGTCCAAGATACTCACAATTGAATGTGGCATGTTTATGTGCGAAACAAATGTCAAAGTGCAAAGGATTATCCCTAATTTGAACAAGGTTGTGCTATTACAGAAGTGGGGTGCAATTTACTATCCTAAATCACTATGGCTCTTTAAAAGTGAAATAAGTCCATTACATTTTACTGATTTCACCTTGGTGAAGTTACTTCATTATAATATCACTATGTAAACATCATGTTTCATTGTTAATTAACATAATTCATTATTATAACTTACTATAGTAAATATGTTTATTTCTATGTTTTTAAAATATTTTATTTATGCTACTTTATGATATACCTTATATTATTTTAAGCTATTTTAGTTATTCTAACTTATATTTTATGTTATTATAAATTATTATAAATTACTGTACCCTAAATTATTATATGTTATTTTACCTTAAGGTATTTTAACTAGTTTATTATAAGTTATTAAGTTATTATAAATTATTTTATCCTAAGTATAATAACTTAAAATAATCTAAAATATAATATAATGATCGAAGGTAAAATACTTTAGAATATAAAATACTAACCCATGAAAAGTAATTTAAAATAGCTTACAATATAATAACGACCAATAGCCCATGATATTATAACATAAAATATCCAAAAATAATTTATAACACAATAATCACTAATAGTTGTAATATAACATATAATAACCAATAATAATTTATAATGTAATAACCATTAATAAAATAATCATCAATAAACACCAATAAAATATATCCACCAATAGTCATTAATGTAATAACCACCAATAACCACTAATATAATAACAGTAATAATCACCAATATCCACCAATAGAATATTCACCAATAACCATTAATATAATATTCATTAATAACCACCAATATCCACAATGGAATATTCACCAATAGCCATTAATATAATAACACCAATAGCCACTAATACTATAACCATTAATAAACACAAATATCCACCGATAGAATAGCCACCAATCGGCACTAAAATAATAACCATTAATAAGCACCAATATCCACCAATAAAATAGCCACCAATAGGCACTAAAATAATAATCATTAATAAGCACCAATATCCACCAATAAAATAGCCACCAATAGGCATTAAAATAATAATCATTAGTAAGCACCAATATCCACCAATATAATAACCACCAATAACTATTAATAGAATAGCCACCAATAATCATTAATAAAATAACCACCAATAACCATTAATAGAATAACCACCAATAACCATTAATAGAATAACCACCAATAACCATTAATAGAATAACCACCAATGATCACAAATAGCCATATATTAAAATTATTTAAAATTGCCAAAAGTAATTTAAGGTGAAATAATTTATAATAAATAAAAGTAACTTAAGGTGAAATAACTTTCAATAGGCAAAAGTAACTTATAATAGCTACAAGTAGCCTAAACTAAAATAATTTATAATAGAAAAAAAAAACATAGAATAACTAAAAAAAATTATAATAGCCAAAAATAGCCTAAAGTGAAATAAGCTAAAATAGCCAAAATAATTTAAAATAACCAAAAGTAGCCTGGGGTGAAATAACCAAAAATAACCAAAAGTAATTGAGAATAGCCATAAATAATGTAGGGTGAAATAATTTAAATTAATGAAAAATAGTCATATAATAATTGAAAGTAACTTAACATAAGTAGTATTATTATATTAACAAAAATCTTATCAATTTATTAAACTTTGTTTTTTTTATTTTAAATGGTCATTGAAATGTTATTGAATAATGATATTCAACTTTTTTTTTGTTCAAATGATTTTAAATTTTCAAAAGGAAATAAATGTAATTATGTAAATTATTGAATTTAAAAAATAAATAAATTTGAATAATTTCATTTGAACAAAATTTCAATAAGATATGAATCTTCAAATTTTATTTTTTGTAATTTTTTAAATGAAATATTTCACAAATATAATGTAATGTAACATATTATCACAACAAGTGGGATGGCTTGATGGTAAGGGTGTTTATCTCCATTCCAAAGGTCAAGGGATCAAACCTCATGAATGGTGTTGTGTGTGGTCAACAATGGTATGTTGATCAAATATTCTATCAAATTCTTAAAATAGGTGCCTAAGTTGATTACGTGGCCTACCTACCTACCTAGGTTAGGTTTTTAACCTAGCCTAGGTAATGACATGTGTTAATAAATCATAGGTTTAAAAAATCATGAAATTATCAATAATATTATATATTAAATAATTAAATTTTAATTGATTTGCATGTTGGTTAGTTAATTAACTAGCAAGTGAATGGTTTGGTAAATTTGTATTACACTGGAAAGTAACCTTGTTTCATTGAAATAATTCATTGTTTGTAACAACTAGTCTTCGTTCACTAGGGGGTTAAACAATTTCACTAAGTAAAAATGTCCAAATTCGTTCAAAATCTAATGAAACCTAGAGTGAAGTAGGATGCATTTCCTAGTAATGTTGGGAGATGGAGGGTAGGGACAATAGCCAAATTGGTAGGCTAATGCTACCCAATGTCTATTTGGTGTAGTTGTAATGCATTGAGGGTTTACAATGTGTGATTGGGACACATTGTGCAAAGACAAGAAAAACAACACTTCCTTAATTGGCAAAAATGGTTAATGAGATGTTGGTACAAAAATCAATGAGTTTCCATTCTCTAGTACAATGGGGTGTTCTTTGAATGTTATATTTTTTTGTGGAGTTATTTGTTGTCCAATTTGTAATTCCAATTGATCTTACAATCATTAGGATATGTTAATCCAAAGTGGAGATGATAGTCCACATTAACTCAAAGATCTATTGAATTGCATTGGGGTGTTTTTACACCATGATTAATTTTGGTGTTGGTCAATTTGAAGGTAGCAATTGCCAACTTCCACATTATGATGGCCAATGAATTGTTTGGTTCCATTATGTGTTCCAAAGTTAATAAATGTGGCCCTAGCTATGAACTATTGGTGATGTAATTGTTGTATGGCTTAGGATGATAATCAAGTTACATGCTAGTCCATAATCATTAGTTGCCAATTTTGACCTTCATGACATGATATTACTTCTATGTCTACAAACAACATTTTGTAGGCATTCCTAACAAAACCAACGAATGGTAGGTAGGATAGGGGTTCGTGAACAATAGGATGGGGACCTTTGAAGGCAACATGATCATTCTCATGAAGTGAATAGGGAAGTGGACAAGTGCACTAAAATCAAGTGTGTATCTCATACGTGACAATCTTCATGATTTGACAAGCTATATGAAAACACTATTATTGCCATCATTAGGCTTGAAACCTTTTGATGCGCAATCCCTACCCATATAGAAGTGTAACATGGATGGAAGGCCTTTTCTTGAAGATGGCAGTGGCAAATTGGCTATTTGGGAAGGGAGTGTGGCAAAGTGGGTGTGGCTAGCAAGGTTGAGGGGGGTGGTAGTGGCCAATTTGGTGAAGATGGGGAAATTGTTAGGGAAGGTAGTGGCAAATTGGGTGAGGATTGCAATGTTATGGGGGAGAACAATGGCGAAATGGGTGTGGATGGAAAGGTTGTGGGGGGAAAGGAAGATGGTTTTTTACTTGATGCAATGATTGATATTACAAGGGTTCTTAAAAAGGCAAAGGGAGATGGCAAAGAAATTTCTAAAAATGCCCTAACAACTTACGCAAATAAAAGTGATGAGTTGGCTAGAATTTAAAGTAGTCCAAATAAAGGTTTCTTTGAGTGTGGGGATGGGGATGCCATCAAGGTGACAATGGAGGAGGGGGAGGCACCTTGTAAAACTCCAACCATGGTTGATGAGGTGGAAATAACTTGTAAAGTAAACACAAAGGTGGGTAAAGGTCGACGGGCTAGTAAGAAAAATGTTGTGATGAAACAATTAAAAATCCCGATGTTGTGAATAAGTTATCCTTGATATGTTATGGGAAGATGAGATGTTTGATGCTCGTATTTTTTGTGTGAATTAATCTTTTGCCATGGCTAATTGTATATTTCTTCTTGAGTTATTTTCTATGACAACTTCAATGTTATAAGACTTGTGGTCATGTAGTCAACAAAAACATATAATTTCCAAAAAAAAAAGGAATAATTTTCAAGCAATTTATGGTACTTTAATTAGATTTTTGATCTATAGTATGTTTTGGGTAAGCTTTTGAGTGAGGGGATTACGTGCAAAGTGGAGAATAAGTTTTTTGTAAATAATAGGTTTGATTTATAAGGTGGGCCAAGGAGTCTGATTTGAAGGTTGGGAAGTCACAATTTAAAAGTCGGTCCCCAAGTCCAACCAATTAAGTTTTGTGAGTGGAAAAATCATACTAGTTCTTTAAACCTGAAACCTTCAAGTGTTTATATAAAATATTTAGCTTCTATGCAATGTTTTTTGTGTTTTTTAAAGTGTTTATACCAAATATTTAGCTAATTTGTAAGGTTTTGCATGGTTTTCCTTCAAATTTTTTATGTAACAACATTTTTCTTTTTGTGTGGAAATTGAGCGTAGGGCTATGCAATTTGAACATTTGATAAGATAGTATTTGAACCTTTAAACGGGAAGGTTTATAATGTTTCCTTGGCATATATGGCATATAGGTATAAATATTATGTTAATTTTGCAAGTAGATACATTGTTACCATTCCTAATCTAACAACTTGAATTATGTGGTGATCCATTAATAACTTGCTTGAAGAGACAAGGTAGACTTGTTTGATCCAAAAGAAAAAAAAAAGGTTGTAGCAAGTGGGGAAATGCAAGGAGTCAGAGGCAACCTTTTCCACTTCAAAAAAATAGACAAAGGTGTATGCAAGGTGGTAGTGTGACACATGACATATGGCAACATTTTGTTGTTTGCACCCAATGAGGATGATTGCCTTCCACCTAAGTTTTTAAGAGATGTGGAGGGGACAACCACCTTTTGGGAGGAGGAAAACTTACTTGCACTTTGACTTCTTAAAGTATGGTAACCTATGGGGATGATGTTTTACATAATCTTGCATGTCATTGGCAAATATGAGATGCATGACTGAAGGATTAGAGTTGAATCCTAGTGTTTGGCATGTCCAAGTGGCTAATATGTGGACTAGTAGAAACCCCCCCCCCCCCTTTACAACTATGTTTTCAACTAGTGTTCAAACAATAAACCAAGTCAAATTTTACATGTATAGTTGCAACTAATTTTTTGTAATTAAGATTATTTTTTTGTGATTACTAACCAATAATGTCAACAAATACAAGTCGAGAGTGAAATTATAATTGAAAATGCATGCCTCATGTCAGCACCACAATAATAGCCACTACGTGCCAGTATTTGTTAATTTAGTTGAAAATTGTTCTACTAATTTAGTCAAAGGATGTTTTCAACTACATTTGATTAATGGATGAACTTCATTCGTTGATTAGGCATGACATCAACTAAAAATATAACTACAATTTCAACTAGGTTGCAAGTATGTAAGTTGAACATCTTGACTATGTTGTAATTATGTAAATTGAACATTTAGCTAGTGGTTTGGTGACATGTGGCACACTCACAATGTTGACATGTGGCACATTCATAAAATGTGGGGTCAGTGATTAATTAAATGACATGTGACATGATCACAAATTTTGGGGTCAACAAATAGTTAAATGACATGTGGCACATGGTAGACCACTTATCACTAAACATTTAACAATTTATCATTATAACATTAGAAGAAAAAGGTCAATATGTGACCATTGCATTTACAACTACCTGCAACTATTTGGTCTTTGTAACTAAATTTTCACTATCTAAGACTAACCTACGACTAGTTTGCGACTATTTTGATTTACATCTATATATGGGTTGGATTTATCATCCAAGAACAACCATTTAAAGTCCCATTAGTCATAAGCAATGTGGTGTTTAATCGTAGTTGGCATATGTCTATAGGTAAAATATCATATTGTATGATTTTTCAGTGAGAGTGTTACATAAAGGTGTAAAATATAAATATGTACATATTCATAGTATTCATATGATAAATTAAAATTAAATTCCTTGAATTTAGTGGAAATGTGGTTTGTGGACTAAATTAGTCATCTACCCAACTTTTTCCAACAAGCCATATATTTTGTTTTATTCCTTGATGACCATATACAAATAGCCAAACAAGGGGGAATATTCAACTCACACCACTAATTTTCTATTTAATCATGCATGTACTAGTCAAAAATGCCAACTTAGGTTTGGTTAAAAAGTACATGGCCAGTCACAATGGACAGGTTCAAAACAACTTGTCCAAAATGATTGGGAGGTTTTTTATACGCCTATCCAAAATGGTTCTTTTTTTACCAAATTTTATAGTAAAAAAAATTAGGAATTATAATAGTGACCAATTTACCAACTTATGTACCCAAAGGTTCTACTCACCAACCACCAAATGGGAGATAACCTAAAGATTCACTTAGAGGAAGTTCACCCAGAGCAAATCCACTTGTTGGATCATTCGAATGGCTAGCACTTGACCCATGCATGAGTATACCACCATGGTATCAACCACCTATTATGCAACTTGTATTAGAACCAACAACCAAGCTACCATATAGGAAGTTACAATATCTAACCTATGTCAAAGACACTGATTCGGATGTTCACATCGAAATGTTCAAAAAGACCATTAAAGCTAATGGTGAAACAATGGAAGTTGACATCATCAACTTGCTTGGTTTTACTCTTAGAGATAGTATCTCTAAATGGGGTGAAAACTTTGTTCAAGACCATCCAAATTGCACTTTTGAAGAATTGAAACATTCATTTTGCAAACGATTCATAATTGTGAAGAATGATGAGGAGGTCTATATGTAAGTGTGAAACATACAACAATAAATGACCAAATGTGTTGAGGTTTATTATGAATGCTTGTTGGAATTAACCAATTGTCATAGGTTAAAACAATAGGTTTATTACCTTACATGCAATTAACAACAACATGAATGAAAAGAGAGTACCTTGATTGAGCACAAGGAAACCATTGTAGCATGTGAAGAAAGTGGACATGTTAGTTTGAGTTATAATGTTCTACTAACCAAATTAGAGGCTAATATAATAGTTAAAGATGTAGTACTTATTGTTATAGCCAAATCATCATTAACCTATACCAATTGTGGTAAAACATGTCATACACTTAAGACCTGTAATAATAAGAAAATAGAGGTACTAGTTGTACCAACTGCCACAGTCAAGTCTATAAAATCTATAGCAAAAACTAAAACACAACCCGCTAAACGAGTTAGAATACATGTTCAATATCCTTTTATAATATGTTATTATGTAGAACATAGATTTGGAAAATGTCCCACAAAGATTGAGTACAAAACATGTTCAAAACTAAAACTAAACTTGTTAGTTCCAATGCTACAACAACACCTAAACCGCTTAAACTTAACAATGTGCCAATCAATGTGGTAACTACTATTACTATTCATAACTCAATAACTAAAACAACAAGTGTCAAAAGAAAGAAATTTGATAAAACTAAAGGAGCCGAAGATTAACAACGAAAAGAACGTCTATAAAATTCATTTATTGAAACTATAAGACAGTTACAACGTGGTGGGAATGAAAAACAACCAACAAAGAGCCACTACAAAGTAACTGAGTTAGATTGCCTAATAATAATACTATGGTTCAATCGGTTGAAAATAATCAAATTCGTGATGTAAATCAACAATTTGTGATCCAATAATAGGTTATAATAAAAAAGATTTTAGAAGATATTCTAAAGGATATTAGTGAACAAGTCTTGGAAACCAAGTATACTTTCAACTTGGGACAATTGTCACAAATGATACTTGATATAAAACATTACATACTTTTAACCTAGTACCATCAAAATCAACTTTATCATAATTGGTGATCACTTTAGTTGGCATTCATCATCAAATGGCAATGATATAGGTTCAAGTAGGAAAAAACTTCATAAAAGATGTATTTCTAGATGGTGTTTATAGAATTAATATCATTACGAAAAATTGAAAATGTAGTTAAGTTTATCAAAACCAAAACTAGCACCATACAACTCATGCATGGTTAATCAAACCATTGTTAAACCTTTAGGTCTAATCAAAGATCTTAAGATTCTTGTCCATGGAATTCCTTATGTATTAACTTTTACTATGATACATAGTAGTGCCCAAGATTTTAACTATTCTATGTTGTTAGGCAATCTTTAGTTGGGAGATGGCAAAGTGTTTCATAATTGGGGCAACAATACTATCATTATATAAGGAATGGGTATAATCAAAACTATACATGTTACAAAGAAACTTGGAACACCAACTAAGCATCCAAAAATGTTAGTTTGTTATGATTTCCATTTTGGTATATCCAACAAGGAAGAAGATTTAATGTTTGTTATCAAACTAAAATTGCTTTCAATAGAAATCATATTTATTCCTACACCAGTCATGTCAAGGCAACATGTTAGTTTGATTTCATTAACATGTTTAAACTTTGTTATACATGTATTTATACATGTTGAATTAATATTTGTACTACATATTCTATATGATAAACTTGTTGAATTGGTATTTGAAATTACTTGTTCAGATAGTTATAACCCCTTGTCTTTTCAAGTAACATTTACCATAAACTTTCATCCAACCTGAAGTCGAAGGAACTAAAATTGACAAAACACCTATTCAAATAAGAGTTCAAAACCTTCACATTGTTGACCGGACTATCACATTGTTGACCAATATCAACCTAGGTTCTGAAAAGAACCTACAATAAGTTAAGGTCAACATTGATTTGGAACTTGTTGTCAATTCCCAATCAATTGAATTGTTGAAAGAGTTCAAAAACATCTTTGTGTGGACTTACAAAAACTTTAAGGGCATACCACCTAAAATAGTTCAACATCAATTCAAGTTGGATATGTCGACACCACTTGCCCATTAAGCAAGGTACTAGTCAAATCTTAACTACACAACCATTGTAAAACATGATATTGACAAATTGCTTGTTGCAAGTTTTATTAAACTTGTTGAAGAGGAAACTTGGCCATCACCTATAGTTGTAATGCCTAAAAAATTTGGAAAACTAAGAATTTGTGTGGATTTCAAAAAGTTGAACACTACCACAAAGAAAGATCCATATCTGCTACCTTTTACTGATGAGGTTATTAATATTGTAGTTAGACTTGAAGTTTATACATTTTAAGACGATTTTTTTGGATACCATTATATTTTCATAGCATCGAAGGACCAATACAAGACCATCTTTGTTACTAATTGGGGGGGTTTTGTATGGGTTGTAATGCCTTTTAGGGTCCCACCAACCTACCAAAGGGTAGTCACCAAAGCTTTTCATGAGTACATTGATGTGTTCATGAAAATATTTTTAGATGATTTTACTATTTTTAGTGACCTGTCCACCCATTTAAAAAAACTTTGAAAGTGTTTTCTAAAATGCAAAGCATATGGCATTAGTTTGAATCCAAAAACATGTGCATTTATGGCATGTTATGGAACTATCTTAGGATTTATAGTCTCCAAAAAGGGGAAGGCACTTGTTCCTAAGAAAATAAAGGCTCTAGTCAAGATGTTAATACCCAAAACACCTTAGAAAATCCAAGTGTTCCATGGAATGGCATAGTTTTATAAATGTTTCATAAAAAAATTTGCTTCTATTATGGCACCAATTACCAAGTTATTCGGGAAAATTGAAGTATTCAAGTGGACTATTGAATGTCAAACTGTTTGGGAAGACTTCAAGAACCAATACATTCAAGTTCCTATATTTATTAATTTTAATTGGGAACTAGAATTTCATGTTCATATTGATGCATCTTAGTTAGCAATAGAAGTGATACTAGCCCAAAATATAATAGGTAAGATAGATCAACATGTTCATCAAAACTACTAAATTTTGCTAAAAGGAAAATTGCACTACTACACAAAGAGAGGCTTACACTAGTTTAGGCATTACCTATTAGGCAACAAGTTCACATCCTTTGTAGACCATATGGCTTTAGTATATGTAATTAACAAGCCACAAGTTTTTGGCAGGTTAGTTAAATGGCTCTTACTATTTTTGAAGTATGACTTTAATATCATTTATAAACTTGGTAGATCTCACCTAATGGTAGATGCACTAAATAGGTTACCCAACCCATTTGAACCTATTGGAGTACCTAATCAAAATTATAATGTTCACATGTTCATATTACAACCTAAGTGGATAAAAAATGTTTATGAGTACACGTTAGAGGGAATCATGCCAAAGAGGTTTACGACATCACAATGACAATACTATGCCCAAAAACCATAAACCATTTGTGCTTCAAGAAGGAGTACCATACATATTTGGTTAAAACAACAAGTGTCATTGAGTTTTACAATTGAAACAAATACCCATAGTTTTTAAATAATTACATGGAGTTGTAGGAGGGCATTCCTCATACATACTAATTCTACTATGTAATATTCATAAGGAAATGGATAGGCCGAGTTTACAAATAAGGCTTTTGGAAACTTACTAACCAAATTGGTTAATGATAATAAAAATGATTGGGATGAACACATGTCCACAATTTTATTTTCATATTAAATCGCCTACAAAGTTGGGACATGTCATACCCCATTTTAGCTTGTGGATGGATTATATCCATTATTGCCCACAAAATACTTGTTACCATCTAGACTTGGTGAAACATGGATCCACAACCTGTTAAAATACAGATTAGTCGGCTATTAGAGTTAGAGAAATTATAGGAGAAAGTTGATTGCACATGATTTAGTTGCTTCTAACTAGTGGAATATGTCATTATAGTCACATAATTGATTCATTGAAAGTTTCAATTTGGAGATTACGTATTATGGTTTCCATGTGTTGTTTTTAAACATGCTCCTAAATTCCAAAAAATATGGTTTGGGCCATACAAAATCTAATATTGTTTGTGCAATAATATTGTTTTACTTGTCACCATTGATAAGTTTGATCCTACCCAATCCTTATTAACATCAACAAGTTGAAGCCATAAGGTTCATTGAAAATAAAACTTTACAATTTATATTAATCAAACCAAGTGACTTGGTTACTAATGAATCTATTCAAACAAACCTAAACCATTACTTGTTGAAAATGGAAAAATTTTAACTTATAAAGTTTGAACCAGTTAATAATTATTTGACACATGGTAGTATTATTGGAACAAATGTACCTATTCACTATTAAAAGGATGTACATGTTGAGTTTAACTATGTACCTAATTGCAATGATCAAAACAATGCATTTAGTGAAAAACCTATAGATGTATGTACCTTGGAAGTCTATAACCCTAAAAGTTGCATTTATTCACAACTGCAAAGTTGTTATCAGTTGGAAAAATATAAAGAACTACCGCAACAGTCGCATCCCTTATTTTTCCTTTTCGTTCTTATTTATTTTTTTGACTACTGGAGGCCATGAGTGAAAGTGCCTTAGACAAGTTGAAAAGAAAAGCAAGAAAGAGATTTTAAGAAGAAAGTTGAAGCAACTCGAATGGAACAAGTGGAGAGAGATAGAGAGAGTGGAGCATGTTCATCTAACTAGAACAATTTACATTAAACCTCTAGCTTCACATTAGCCTATAGCATAAGAGTTTAGAATCTTTGAGTAAGAATAGAAAAATAAGTAGTTCGAAGAAGAATTATAAATAGTTCTAATTTTTTGTAGAATAACTACTACTTTTACAATAGCACTAGAACCACGGGTTATAGTTATTTCAAATTTAAAAGTGGAGGTTGAAATTACTCCTCAACCTATTGTTGAGGAGAAATCACCACAAGCTCTTGAATTAGAGCTTGTGGAAGAAGTTGAGTTACAACAACTTATGAGTAGAGAAAATGGAGAAGAGTTTCTCTAAGAACTATTTGAAAAAAACTTGTTTGGAACGTTATTCCTTAACACATGCAATCAAAAACCAAAGCCATGATGAAAAGAAAAGCCAAAGTGCTTGCAAAAGAACATGTTGACAAACTTGTTAATAGCGCTTGAAGCAAAGGAGACCCAGAAGATGCTAAAATGGATAAAAATGAACGTGAATGAACTCAAATGGGCAAAATGAGTTGGTTTGGAGAGTCTATTCAACTTATAGTGAATTGAACCATGAGAGGACATGGTTCCCGTTATTTGAAATGCCTTCACCAAGAACAACAACCCCAAAAGCACATGTGTCACTAGCCAGCCATAAACAATAAGTTGTTTTTTTCTCAAGAACAACAAGTTGTTTAAGAACAATAATTTTCACTTGAACCTATCACAAGGGAGTAGTTATTGAAGGAAAGAATACCACCATGCTCAACCACATCATTGTCTCTACCAATGCGTCAATTTCATAAATTGAAGACGTGCACATAATTGCTTACACCACGAGATAAGTTAAGTCTTAAACTTGTTACCTCACCACCAAGAAAAAAGTTTAAATACTTTCAAGTCATAGGTTGTTCAATATGAGTAAACCAAGGAAAATTTGTCTGAGACCAATAAAACATGTAGCTTAGAGTTAGCACAAGAGGGACTAACTCTCTCCCTTTTTTGGGTTCATGCAGGCCATGTGTCCTTTGGCCTTTATTTAGCCTACCTTTTTTTTATCTCCCATGAGATGGTGTTGCCCATCAATCTTTTATTGGATTCTTGTGACCCTACTTAGAGCTAGAGATAATGCAACAAACTTTAAAGAATTGTGACAAGTAATTGGTCACTATCAAAGGGGAGTTTATTAATGTTCAACATGAGAACCATAACCTGTCCAACAAGTTGAAAGAGGTAGTGGAATAGGTCATTAGGAAAATTGAAAACCTACAACAAGAATACACCGATTTCAATCAACTCAATTAGAAAACTTGCAATGATTTAAAATGTCTTCAAACTAATTACAAGCAAATGATGCATGACTACAACAAGATGGAGGAGTCTAGCATGCAACAACAAAATACCATAATAGGTTCGAAACAAACCTAACAAAAGTTAAGGGAGTAACAATAGCTACCCACATAGAGTTTGAAAAGGAAAAATAAACTTTAACTGCCCAAATCCAAGATTGGAAAGGTTAGTATGAAATGGTTAAGGTATAGTTAAGCAAACCCAACCCCATTCTACACGTTAGGATGAATAATATGTTGAAGGATTATGAGGAATTATCACTAGACAATATTCTGTTCAAGGTGTAGAATCAAGCCTTTGGAAACAAAAACCCCAAGTGGAAGGAGTGGTGGCAAACTATTCAAAAGTTCATGGAGGAACAAATTCAAGAAACATGGAATTAACCCACTTTAACGAACATGGTTAGACAATACCTTGCTCAAGGTGTAGAATCAAGCCTTGGGAAACAAAAACCCCGAATGGAAGGAGTGGTGGCAAACTATTAAAAAATTCACAGAGGAGCAAATTCAAGAAAGCATGGAATTAACCCACTCTAACAAACATGGTTACCAATTGGAGTTACAAGCATATCAAACCTCCTTCCCCAATTTTAAATATGAACCACCTAATTTCATATATGTGGAATTGGAAACAATATTAGAACACTAGCAACACCATACGTGGTACATCATGTTGCCACTACTAAACCAATTAATCCATTTAGAGGTGGAAAATATTTAGAGATCATACCTTTACTCGTTTAAGTTTTTCTATACATGTTTAAGTTACTACTACTACTAAAACTATGGAAAGTAGTGACAAGTATGTCAAGGAATAGGTTGAACTTGTTGATCCTCCATTTACTATACTTAATAGTGGAACCAAACCCTTAGAGTTCCTATCTATTACTTTATTTCTAACACCACACTAGATAGGTATAGGTTAGGAAATTACTTTATTACTAATACCATGCATGTTTCAGAGGTATTTACAACTCCTAAATAGAGACGTTTGAAAAAACATTTGATTGATAGAAGATTATTATAGTGCCAACGAGTCTTCAAATTCTGAGCCAAGTTGAACATGTGGAGGAAACATGTGCTGAATTTGTCGAAGAAACCGTCACCCAACTAGTTGCAAAAGACTAAAAGAACCTAGAGCTTTGAGCTAGCATTTTGAGGATGAAATGTAGCTTTCAAGGCAAATAATGTTACCCATATTTAGTAACAATTGATGTAACATGTTATAGGTTTAGATAGGTTGTTATAACAAATGATCTATCTAAACTATTATATTAACCTTACTTCTGGCACCAACCTAATTGGTTCCATAAATGACAAGGAACATTACATTAGGTTAGTAGACATGTTGATAGTTAATCGCTAGTCTACAAAATAGGTTGGTAGAACATGTAGTGAAACATGTGGTTAACATTATTATAATTCCTAATTTTTCTTACTATAAAATTTAGTAAAAAAAATACCCATTCTGGAAAGGCATAAAACAAACCTCTCAATCATTTTGGACAAGTCGTTTTGAACCTATCCATTGTGACTAGGTTGTATACTTTTTGACTAATCATTTCGAGTAGTATTTTTTACTAACACCATTTTGATTAGGAAAATGCCACGTGGCATTTAAACAATGGCCACCCAACTTAAACCATGTGGCATTTGAACATTTGCCACCTAGGCTATGCCACATGGCTAAACAACCTAAGTTAAGTCTAAATTTAAATACCTACTCCTAAGGTACCTATGTCTAGGAACCTACAACCTAAGCTCCTAGGCCTAGGTTTAAGAACTATAACTAGTGACTAGGTATAGAAGCCTAAAGTAGGCTAGGGCAACCTAAGCTATGCCCTTTACTAGGCTTAAATGTACATCAACTAAATTAAACCTACATCGAAATGAACTAAGTAAGAAAATCCTATTTCATTTTGAATTTGGTTTTTAAGGTTGAGGACTTTCAGTTGGCTCATCCCAAGTGGCCCTCCTTTCTTATTTTTTGGATGCTTATGGTGCATCTATTTATATTGTTCATCATTTGGAAAAAATGACAAACAATATGGGATAAATTTTTGGGAAGGAGAAACATTTTCATGTCCACACAACATTAGAGTAAAGTTCACACAACATTATTCCTAAATAACTATGTAAAATACATAAATTAAGCAAACAAATAAATAAAGAGGTAAGTAAATACATATCTTAGTTAAGTTAAAATAAAAATAGTAATAATTAATGTTTAGTTATTTAGTTATAATTAATAATTACAACCAAATTATAATTAATCCTTACAAATTTGACCTAATTCATTATATATTATCAACAATGTATTTTTAATAAATAATAGTTTAATTACATATTACATCGTGTATTTTAGCTAAATAACTAGTTAACCAATTAATAATTTTTCATAGCTTTATAAATGGCTTACCTTGGACTCTATAACTAGGTTACCTATAGGCTAAAATATATGTAAATATGTGGAGTATGGGTAGGGTATGTATAAATAAATATACCTATATATAAGTTAATTGTATTTAGGTTATTTAGCCACATATTTACAATACATAAGTTAAATAGGGGGCTAATTTAACATAGGAAAAATTAATTATGGAAAATTTGATGGATTGGTAAAATAATGTTTAAACCAACCACAATTAAAGTAATTATGAAAAAGTTAATGATTATTAAACTAATAATGGCTAAAAATAAACCAAAATTAAAAATAATTATGGAAAAATAACCATATCGAAGTAAATATGGTGAAACTAACCATGAATAAAGTAAATAAGGCCAAGCTAACCAATGAATAAATATGGCTATATTATCCATAAGTAAAGTAAATATGGCCAAATTAACCAATGAATATATATTATATTACTAAGCTAAAAATGATTGAACTAATCATGAGTAAAATAAATATCACCAAACTAATTAAAGAATAAATAATTTATGGTTAAACCAACCGTGGCTAAACTAACCATGAATAAAGTTAATATGACTAAACTAACCAATGAGTAAATATTTTATGGCTAAACCAACTATGCATAAATTAAATATGGCAAAATCAATTATGCAAAATTTAATTATGACTAGAATGAACATGAATGAAATAATTATGACAAAATTAACCATGGCTAAATTAGAAATGGTTAAACTATTGTGAGTAAATAAATTTGGCTAAACTAAATATTAATAAAGTTAATATGGTTAAACTAACTAATGAATAAATATTTTATGGCAAAACCAAGTATGCAAAAATTAATTATTACTAAAATAAACATGAATGAAATAATTATGGCTAAAATCAAAATGGTTAAACTAGAAATTGTTAAACTGATCAGGAGTAAATAAAATTTGTTAAACTAATTAATGAATAATATTTAATGAAAAAACCAATTATGTAAAAAATAATTATGACTAAAATAAACACGAATAAAAAATGATTAAAATAATTATGGAAAAATTAAGCATGGTTAAACTAAAAATGGTTAAACTAACCATGAATAAATAAATATAGCTAAACTAAACATTAATAAAGTTAATATGATTAAACTAACTAATGAAAAAATATTTTATGGAAAAACCAATTATGCAAAAAATAATTATGACTAAAATTATTTTAAATTAAATAATTATGGCTAAACTCAAAATGGTTAAAATAATTATGGAAAAACCAACCATGGTTAAACTACTAACCATGAATAAAATGAATTTGGCTAAAATAAACATGAGTGAAATAACTATGGGTAAAATCAAAATGTTTAAAATAATTGTGGCAAAATAAACCATGGCTAAATTAACAATAGTTTTAAATGAATTATGGGTCTATTGATTATGGTTAAATTTATTAAGGTAAAATGATAATATTTAAAAAATAAATATAGCTAGTTTAATTATGCTTATAGTAATCATGGTTAAATTCATTATGGCAAAACCAAAAATGGCCCAACTAATAATGGTTAAATTAAATTATGTTAAACCAACTATCATGGTTGATCTTATTAAAGTTAAACCAACTATCATGGTTGATCTTATTAAAGTTAGACCAACTATCATGGTTGATCTTATTAAAGTTAAACCAACTATAGCTAAATTGACCATGGTTAAAATATTTATAATTGCTCAATTACTTATGGCTCAACTAGCCATAATTAAACTAAATATGGCCAAAATTGTATGAAATAATTTATTATGCATAAATGAATCATGGTTGAATTAAATATGGTTAAATTAATCATGGTTAAAACATATACAACTAAGTAAAATATGGCTAATTGAACATGATTAAATTGACCATGGTTAGATTAATTATGGTTGGTTTTAATTTTAATTAACTTTTTCATAAGTAGTTGAACCATAATTAATTTCAATATAGTCAATTTAGCCATAGTTAGATAAACCATATATATATAATTATTTTAATCATAATTAATTTGTTCATGAGTCATTTAGTTATGATTAATTAACTTTTACATTTTCCAACTTTTTTATAATTGGTCAAACATAGTCAAAATGTTAAATTTAGTCCCATATACCCAACTAGTATTAAAATTTATAATTGGCCCTTTTGACTAGGCCTACTTAGTTAGCCCTATTGATTGAATATAATAAGTGTCCTTATTGATTATGTCACTTACCAATTTGACTATATTGGGTGGTCTTATTAACTAAACCACAAACCAATTTGACTAGGTGGTACTTTAAAGTTCAATTTTGTCCAAACTGATTAATTGTACGACCTATTTTAGGATTCATGGTTTGAGTTCCTAATACAAACACATTGGGTATTGTTGTTGTATTGGTTGGAGGAATAGGCTGATGAACATTCATCACTTCCTCCTTTACTAATTGTTTTAATTTATCATTAACAAATGGGCAGTGGTTGAACATGTGTCCCAACTATTGACAATATGAACATGTTACAATTCCAACACTTTAGTTTCCTCCTAAAATTATGTTGAGAATTCAAGCTCAACTAGTTAGGTTTCATTAGTTATTGGAGTAGGAAAGTAACTAGGTTACTTCCACAAGGTCGAATTACCTTTTTTTACTTATATTAGTTTGGTTATTTGTGGTTTGGTCTTGTAGTTAAATACCTTGGTGTTGATGGTTTGTTCCTCTTTTCTTCATTACACAAGTTTGTGTATTTCATGTGACAAGAACCTCGAGGAATTATTGATGTTATGTTTTGTGTTGTGAGCATCGTGTTATAATTTCCTTTCAATAAAGTTCTATGTTTGCACTTGAGTAGATCTCAAATATGTTAACATGGTATCAGAGCTTAGGTTGTTTGATGAGAAGGTTGAAAGAGATATAGAGCTAGAAAGTCTCTAGATTTAGAGCTTGAGAGTCTCTAGTAATATCATAGGAGTTTGTCAAGCGCAAAAAAAAAACATGGAAAGGAAAAAATGTGAAGAGAAAGAAAAGAAAAGAAAAAAGGTGAGAGGAGATCAACATATCAACGGTTGTGGAAGTCAGATCTTTAAATCTGGATCTAGATCTACTGTGAAAAGATCTTGGAGTGAAACTTGAAGAGATTGTACATGACTATAAGATGCTTCTATTTTCAAAGTTCAAAAGAAAAAGATTTGTTTTGTGAGAGTTATGAACTTTTGAAGATTCTGTGTCAAATTTGGTTTTTTGGTCATATCTCCTTTGTTTGAGCTTTTTTGGATCTGCAGCTTTGGGATTCTATAGATCATAAAGGACTATATATGTGAGAAAAAATTCAACTCATTTGGATACGTATTGAGAGAGATTCAAGTATTTAAAGTTTCAGCCTCAGTTTTGAAGTCAGTTTCTTTTGAAAGTGATAACTACTTTTGGTCATCATCAATAAAACTGAAATTTTAAACAAATATAGAAAACATATATTTTATGTTTCTCCCAAAATCTCAAGGAATTTGAACTTGTTGAGAGCGAGTTGTAAGTCATTTTGTGTTCAGGTCCCAATTTGAGGTGACTTCAAGGAAGTAGCAAGATCTTTCATTTTATGAAGTCAAATGAGTTGAAATTTTGAGAGACAATAGTAGACATGGCTTTACATGTTTCAAAAGAATTTCAAAAGGATTCAAGGTCATATGTGAGTGGTGTAGCTTCGCAAAGTTGTTATGACATAAGTTTACATTGAGAAGACATCAAAACAAATTTTTAAAGTGGAGTAAATACAACTTGGGAGAACTTGAAAAGAGTTTGAATATTGGGAAGCACAAATACATTATCAAGACCTTCATATGAGAATTTGGTATGTAATCATGTATTTAATACCATACAAAATATTATATGAAATATGTACATATACATAAAACCTATGTATAGTATAAAATTTTGTATAATACTCGAAACATACATATATATACAAGGTCCATCTTGTTCAACCCTAACCTTAACTCTAATCCTAGAAACCTAAGGAAGGAAAACCCTAATCCTAATCCTAGAAACCCTAAGAAGACATTGAGTGTTGCCTTGAAAGATGGTAGACAGTCTTTCTCAAATTACAATTGAAAAATTAGACAAGAACAATTTCCAAGTGTGGAAAAATTTAGGATTATGAATTTCTTAATGGGGAAAGGTTATTGAGAATTTGTAACTGGTGATGAGATAAAACCTCCTCTCCTAGAAAACCCCACACAACAACAAATTCAAGCTAATAAAACTTGGCATGAAAAAGCAAAAAAAGTTTTTATATTGGCTTTCGGTGAGTGTGTTCGACTCCATGATTATGCATATTCAAGATGCAAAATCACCCAAGCAAGCTTGGGATACATTGGTGAAAATGTATAGCACCAATACATAAACTCGCAAAATGCAGCTCAAGCAAAAGTTGCATAATTTACAAAAAAAACAAGATGAATATCAGTGATTATTTTACAAAGGTGAAAAACCTTGTAAATGCTCTTACATCTATAGGAACCCCTATAGATGATGAAGATCTAGTGGTCGTGACCTTGAATGGACTTGGAAAAGACTATAGCCAGTTTTGTATTTCAATTAAGTTCGTGAAATATTTTTCAATTCCCAAGACTTAATAACCCTATTTATAAGTGGAGATGAAAATTATTGGTACTTCATCCAATGGAAGATCACAAGAAAATGTTTTCTACTCAAATTTTAATAGAGGTAGAGGTAGAGGTAGAGGTGTTAAAACCTCATTTTGAGGCCGACACAGAAGCTCACATGGTGAACATCATCAACATGAAGGTCAGTCTCATGGAGGTGGCTGAGGAAATTTTAGAGGAAGAGGAAGTTGTGGAGGTCGTGGTGGAAGTCACCGAAGTCAACAACCAAATATCGACTCAAATTGTTATTACTATAAGAAACCTTAGAACATGGCAAAGAACTATTATCAAAGGGAGCATGATGCACGAAATGGAAAGCTGTAACAATGGAATTATGCATCAATTAGCAATCAAGCTGATGAGCAACTGTTTGTGATGCAACACATGGCAAATTCAATGATAGGTGGTGTATTAGATAATAATGTTTGGTATGTGGATTCTAGAGCTTCAAATCCCATGATTAGTCATGTAAAATGGTTTAGAGACACAAAGGATTTGAAGACATCGAGGTTTGTGGAAATTGATGATGACACTACATATCCCATCACACAAATTAATAAGGTGCCATTGTTGTCACAACCCTAGCTTTGGGTTCGTGACCAAGGTAAAGGGGTTGCAAGGTTGTGAGCCAAGAGGAAGCTCAGGAGTCACGTCGCATACTCCCAGGAGTGTAAGAAAGTGTGAGGGAGTGAACATTCACACTCCCAAGGCAACTCTCACTTTGGGAGATGGAGTCCTAGTGAACTCCCAAAACTTTAGAGAGAGATTTCAGGGGTCAAAACTCAATGGCTTGTGGCATTCTTTATATCATTGAAAAGCTCTTGGAACTTAGATATCTAAAATGGGATTGCATTGCTCATTCAAACATTTAAAACACAAGTTATGGCCAAAAGAAGGGTCGGGAGTCAAACTGCCAATTTGACTCCCGACCAGAAAAAGTTGAGAATCGACCTTATTACTTAGCTTCAAACAACGTGCCACATATTGTTGGAAAGCCCTTGACGAGAGCTACAACTTTGCTTTAGACCGGACCTCGGATCCAAGGTTTGCTCACAAAGTTATGGGGCTCCAAAGTCGCGGGAATCCCAGTTGGCGCGATTTCGAAACTCCCACGCGGGAGTCCTGGGAGAGAAAAACCATTTGGATGTAGCCCCCATGAAGAGGTGCAGAGTATACTATAAGGGGGAAGGTGGTGGCTTCCCCCAAGTTCGAGCTATGGTGAATCTTGTGTGTCCGTGTTGCCCATGGTTCGTCCTAACACCAAAGGTGCTCCAACTATGCACTAACCACTTTGTGTGGATTGTGTGCAGGCATGTGTGAGTGAATGAAGCTTGTCAACTCTTCTTAGTCCCATCCCGGAGCTCCAACACGCCCCTCTACCCCTCAAAGTGTTGTGAGCTAAGGAGCGTGCCCCGACTCTTCCCCCTTTCGTTGTCTTTCATTTGGACTCACATTTGAGTCCTTCAAGGAATTGGGAGTGCGTCAATTGTCCATGCAAGATGGGCAAACAAAGTACTTGAAAGATGTACTTCATGTTCCAACCATAGCAAAAAAATTATCTTTGTAGGCCAATGGTGGAACAAGGTTTACAAGTGACATTAAACCCAAATGGATGTTTTGTGAAAAACATGAAGAACCAAGGCAAATTGATTGCCAAAGGAGAAAGGAATGGATGAATGTTCACCTTAGATGTCAACATGCTTGAGGTGAATTCCATGTTCACACATGGAAAAGGAACTAGAGACATTGGAATTTGGCACAAGCGAGTTGGCCATGTTAATCTCCAACGTCTTAAGCTGATGGAGAAACAAAATCTTGTTGGAGGTCTTCCTAAATTTGGAACAGAAGAGGTGATGTGAAAAGTTTGTGAAGCATGCCAATTGAGGAAGTAAGCTAGGCATCCATTCCCAGTTCATGGAAATGATCCACTCAGATGTGTGGACCACGAAGACATAATCCATTGGAAGATGCAAGTATTACGTGAGTTTCATTGATGACCACACAAGGAAGGTGTGGGTCTACTTCATGAAACACAAAGGTGAAGTGTTTCAACATTTCTTGAATTTCAAAGCAATGGTGGAGAAGGAGAAAGGTGTGAGCATCAAGTGCCTAAGGTCTGATTAAAGGGGAGAGTACTTTTCAAATGAATTCAATGAATACTTGAAGGAGCATGGAATTCAAAAGAAGTACTCATGTACATATTCCCCACAACATAATGGAGTTGCTGAAAGGAAAAATAGGCACATTATAGAAATAACATGTGCCATGTTGAATGAGAAAAATTTGCCAAATTACTTTTGGGCTGAAGCGGAAGCAACTGCTATCTATATCATGAATCGAACACCGACAACAACAGTTCATGGCATGACACTTGAAGAAAAATTCACAGGTAAGAAACCAAATGTCTCACACCTTAGAATGTTTGGTTGCATTGCATATGTGCATGTTCCTGATGAGAAGAGATCAAAACTAGATCCAAAAGCTAAGAAGTGCATCTTCATTGGATATTCCTTAGAACAAAAAGGATATAGTTGCTTCAACCCTTCCACTCAAAAATTACAAGTGAGTAGAGATGTTGTGTTTGATGAGATGGTTAACTGGTACTCACCACTGAAGATAGCAGAAGATGGAAATGCTAGAATTGATGATCTTCCATCAAATGTGAAACAATAATCACAATTAATTAGTGGACCACAATAGTTCTCAATTAGTGGGTCTGATAACATTCCATGGAATGGAAGATTAAGATCTTCAAACATTATAGATGGTAGTTCTCAAACATCATTTAGAAATCTTCATGTAGATGATGAATCAAGTGATTCAGAAAAAAGTGTGGGTAAAGAATCAAGAATCTCTTCAATTACTACTCCTGGAGTTTAGATGGCCAAGAAAGCTTTGCAAACACCCGACAACAATAATGGAGTATGAAGATTCACACAAGTCAAGTACCATGTACAAAGACTCACATATGATGGCTTTGTAGCTCATCATTATGCATACATGGTGAAAGTTATATAAGAGGTTGAACAAGTGATTGGAAACCCTAAATGGGATAATGCCATGGATGAAGAAATGGCAGTGTTGGATGCTAATGCTACTTGGGAGTTGGTAGCTTTACCAAAGGACAAAAAAGTAATTGGGTGCAAATGGGTGTACAAAGTCAAGCACAACGTAGATGGATCTATGAGCAGATATAAAGCAAGATTGGTTGCCAAAGGTTATGCCCAAACTTATGGCATTGACTATGAAAAAACATATAGTCCAGTTGTCAAAATGACAACTATAAGAACAATCATTGTTATGGCAACAACAAAAGGATGGTCGTTATATCAAATGGATGTAAATAATCTTTTTTTTCATGGAGATTTACATGAAGAAGTTTACATGGAACAACCACTAGGTTATGTGGACCAAACACATCCTAATTTGGTTTGTAGGTTAAAAAAAACTTTGTATGGCTTGAAGCAAACACCTAAAGCTTGGTCAAACAAAATAGGTCAATATCTTGTCACAAGTGGATTTCAAACATCCAATGCAGACTTTTCACTATATGTGAAAAAGACAGATCATGGGATTATTGTCATAGTCATCTATGTTGATGACTTGATTATCACAAGAAATAGTGATGTAGACATCTTTGATTTGAAGAAGCTTTTGAAACAAAAGTTTGAGATGAAGGATTTGGGAGAGTTGCGTTACTTCCTTGGCATTGAGGTAATCCAATCCTTGAAAGGGATATGGTTACTACAAAGGCAATATGCTTTGAACAAATTGTCCGAATATGGGATGACGAGTTACAAAACCCATTTCAATTCCATTGGAACAAAATGCAAAGTTAAGTGCAGATGAAAGAGACCTTGTGGAGGATACCACTATGTATAGACGCATAATGGGGAGTTTGATTTACATGACCATCGCAAGGCTAGATTTGAATTATGTAGTTGGAGTGGTGAGTCAATTCACGCAAACACCACAAAAGTCACATTTGGATGTAGTGAAACGCATATTGAGGTACATAAAACATATTTTACAATGTGGAATTTTTTATGAAGCCAAGAGCTAGTTACAAGTACATGGATACACGGATGCTAATTGGGCTAGCAATGTTTTAGATAGAAGATCAACCAGTGGTTTCATGTTTTCTTTTGGAAGTTGTGCTATTAGTTAGAGGAGTAAGAAACAACCAATAGTTGCATTATCAAGCACGAAGGTAGAATATAGAGGTGCAACAATTGTTGCATGTGAAGTAGTTTGGTTACTGAAACTACTTTCAGATTTGGGACAGTCAGTGGATGCTCCTATTGTCATTTATTGTGATAACATTAATAGCATACTACTTGTTAACAACCTAGTCTATCATGTTAGGACAAAACACATTGAGGTGCACTACCACTTTATTAGAGAAAAGGTTCTAGCAAAAGAAATTGAACTTATTCATGTCAGTACTGAAGATCAAGTTGCTGACATTTTCACAAAGGCTTTAAATACAAACAAGTTAAAGAAGTTTTGAAAAATGCTTGGTGTACTAGAAATGGATTTGAGCTTGAGGGGGAATGTTGAGAATTCAAGCTCAACTAGTTAGGTTTCATTAGTTATTGGAGTAGGAAAGTAACTAGGTTACTTTCACAAGGTTGAATTATTATTTTTACTTATATTAGTTTGGTTATTTGTGGTTTGGTATTGTAGTTAAATACCTTGGTGTTGATGGTTTGTTCCTCTTTTCTTCATTACACAAGTTTGTGTATTTCATGTGACAAGAACCTTGAGGAGTTCTTGATGTCATGTTTTGTGTTGTGAACATCGTGTTATAGTTTCCTTTCAATAAAGTTTTATGTTTGCACTTGAGTAAATCTCCTATTTGTTAACAAATTAATCTATGGTGTGGAACTTGTGATATTTCACCTTGACCAATATATTGATCTCGTTGGCCAGGTCCTTGTTGGTATGTGGTTTCTTATTGAACAATCATTGGTCTTGCTTAGGGTTCAGTAGGTTCCAAATTTAGTATGGAAACTAATTGATTGGAAGGTCTTTAGTTGATGTGACAAAACTATTCCAACTTGTTGAGTAGTTGGACTTGTTCCATCTCTGAATTAGTGGGTACCAAATTGATATTGGTGTTTGGTGGTTAATTTTGAAAACTAGCAAATGTTGCAATTGGTGTAAGTGCATTGGTTATGGGTAAATAATAACCTATGGTTGCAAATTTCCATGGTTGTCTTATAGAGACAACTTCATCAAATAGTTAAACATGTTCATGATTGTCATTGTGATGAACACTCATTGCTCGTGATTGGGTTAATGCTTGTGGTGTTGCTTTATGAATGGTTAAAAACATGGTTAGGTCTATCTACACAACTTGTTCAATTGCATTTTGATGTTGCTTGTTAGCTTCTCCTCTTTGTGTTACATTCATGTTTGGTTCATTCACAAGTTTGATTCTTGTAGGTTGCACTTGTTATTCATCTTATTTTTGTGCAAATTATGGAACATTTTGATGTGTGACATGCTTTAGTTGTTTCCTAAGACTTTTAGTGACTACCCTTGACATTTTCTGAAATCAATAGGTTTTAAGATAGCCTTTGCATTATTTTTTAACATGAAAATTTCAAAATGACCCCTCCCAATAGTCATAAATTTATAAAAAACTTCTTTTACACATCGAACACCTACTTTACTTAAAAACCTTTACATTAACCTCACTTTATTTCCTAATGCTTTCAAACTAAAAAAAAATTTAAATCCTAAAAATTAGCAAAAAAAACAAAACATGATACAAATCAAAATTTCAAGCATGATTACTTTTCAACCTGATCTACTAAAATCATTAATTCTAAGCATGAGTGCTTCTAAATTCTAATCCACTGCATGGTTGCCAAATGTTAATGGGTTTTTCTATTCCCATTAAGTTTTTAACTCTAAACATTAGGTTCTTAAAACAATAAGTAAATTAACACATCATAATTTATCTTCAATTCCTAAACTAACATGTACTCAAATTACCATAGCTTCAAAAAACATATTGTTGAAACAAAATGTTTTCATGTTTCAACAAAAGAAAAACACAAAATCAAAATAACATCAAAAAGTCCTTTTGAATAGGTCTATCCTCTTAGTCTTGTACCAATTAATTCAAATTTAAAATAGTCATAACAAACCATTTAAACAATCATTAACTAGTATTTAACTAATAGTCCCGAAAATTTACAAACTACACCCTATTTAACCATCTATTTCACTACCTATTTTGCTAACCTATTTGACAAACTACTAGTTGATTATCAAAATGTCAACTTGTCTACTAACCTAGTGTAATGTTCCTTATCATTTTTGTAACTAGTTAGGTTAATGCCACATGTTAGGTTAATATAACATGTTAATTATATCACTTATTAAGTATAACAACTTGCCTAAACCTATAACTTGTTAGGTCACTTGTTACTAAACATGGGTAACAACAAGATATGTGAGGTGGTCATTTTTTAATTTTCATTTTTGGTTGATTAATTTAAACATAAACCTAGTGTAGTCCAAAAACAAAAATATGTTTTATTATACTACATATACCATGAATATACCCATTTTTCCTTGAATTTAATATTTTAAATTTTATTTCTTTTTTCAAATAATAATAGATATCATTAAATTTATGAAAATCAAAATATCAAGCCCAAACACCAAAAGTGAAACCCAAAAATGGAACACGTTTTGTAGAAATATACATTACATACATATCATGAAAGTGCCCAAAGTGGGCCCCCCATAATGTGTTTTCACCCAATGGATAAAACCATTTTACCCCTATACAAATAGACCAAAACCTAACCTTATCAAAAAATAGGGACCCTTAACCCTAATTTGGAAGAGAGGGATGACTAGTAAGCCCCCTAACTTGTGGTTGTGGTGTCATGTTTTAAAAAGGTTGATGGATATGCAAATGATGCAAATGGCACCTTCTTCCCATCCAAGTTGCAATTCATGTTTTATTTCAATTTCCTCACCAACTTCTTGTCAATATGGTTAAGATAAAAAATACCAACCTCCAAGTGCATTTTTTTCACAAGTCTACCATGTTTGATTTATGTCCAAGGCTACGAACTAAACACAACATTGAACTTCTAATCACTCTATCAACACTCAAAATTGTCATTATAGAATTGCATAGGTGCGAGTAATTGACTAGTTAGATACATAAACATCATGCAACATGTACAATAGTCAAAGGCAATGAACTTTTACTTGGCAATGGTGGTTGTTGTAGTCAGTTTGTAGCAAATGGCAAGCTATGGAAACACACATTACATAGTGCATCTACCTTTGGACCCAGAGAAAATCCTACTAGCACATGGAACATTTAACAATCAAAACATCTTAATTATATTTTATGTTGTGGCTTTTTAGGTTGGTTTTAAAAACTTTTCCCTTGTCAATTAGTGGGGGAAGGATTTAAGAATAAACATCACCATGGCAATTGCATCAAACAGAGCTACATTGCACATGCCTAAATTAACCATGTTCATTTTAATTGTCACATCTTCACATGAAATCTTGTTGATCACTCCCCAAGCCTCTTGAATGTTCACATGTTTTGATATATGTCTGATGCCAAGGTATTTCCCACAAAATTGGAAAATGTGCATCATTGCCTCATTTTGTTAAGATAAGAAAGAAAGCTACACTGACCTTCCACTGATGCAATATTCCAACCATACTAATAAGATTTAGTACTATATTAGTTACAAAAATTACACATTACAACCCCCATTCACCATTTGTGACAAGATGTCATGTCTGTATGCATGGCCTCATACATGATTGCTAGTTACGAGCATGCCAATCATGCCTTTAGGGTTAATGTATACTCTCAGGGTTAATGTACATTTTTAGGTTATTGTACGTTATGAGGTGTTTTAGGGTTATGACTTGTTTAGGGTTTCAACTTTGTTGACGATTGTATAAAAGGGTTTAGGGTTTAGGGTTTAAACTACATCAACAGTACATTAGAGTCCATTTGGAGGGGTTAACCAATGGGGTACTATTGGTGTCACACTAGCTTTCACACCATCCTATATTTTGCTGCAAGTCGTTACCTCTACACCCATATATAGCATGGAGGTCAACAATTCCTCTGGGAAAATTAAGAAGTTCAGCAGAAGGCCAAGTACCATTTCTTTGAGAGAGTTCAAAGCAACTTTCTCAATTATGGTTTGTGAATTGGAGTTCAAGTATGGCATTAATTACATCGAAATGTTTGCATTCAAACAACTAGCCCATTATGTGCATTATGAGGCATTGGATGTCTATGAATAACATTTTCTAAGGATTTTGGGCATCACCTAGATCCCTAATCTAGTTTATGCTACAACCATCACCATCGCCTCTCAAGCTACATTACAAATTGCCATTGCACATCATGGGACTGTGCCCAATAATCCAGATTCGGTACCTACTTCAATATACCTTTGTTTTCGCAACCCTAGCTTTGGGCTCGCGACCAAGGCAAAGGGGTTGCAAGGGTGCGGGCCAAGAGGAAGCCCGGGAGTCACATCATAGACTCCCGGGAGTGTAGGAGAGTGTGAGGGAGTGAGCCCTCACACTCCCAAGGTAACTCCCACTTTGGGAGATGGAGTCCCGGTGGACTTCCAAAACTTCAGAGACCTATTTGAGGGGTCAAAACTCAATGGCCTGTGGTGTTCTTTATATCATTGGAAAGCTCTTAGAACGTAGATGTCTAAAATGAGCTCGCATTACTCATTTGGACATCTGAAACATAAGTTATGGCCAAAAGAAAGGTTGGGAGTCAAATTGCCAATTTGACTCCCGACCAGAAAAAGTCGGGAATCGACCCGATTTACTTAGCTGCAGACGACGTGCCACAAACCGTTGGAAAGCTCTCGACGAGACCTACAACTTTGCTCTAGACCGCACTTCGATCCGAGGTCTTTTCGCAAAGTTATGGGGCTTCAAAGTCTCGGGAGTCCTAGTTGTCGGGATTTCGAGACTCTCGCGCGAGAGTCCTGCGGGAGTCTTGGGAGAGAAAAGCCATTTGGATGTGGGCCATGTGGAGAGGTCCAGAGTATACTATAAGGGGCAAGGTGGTGGCTTCCCCCAAGTCCGGGCCGTGGTGAGTCTTGTGTGTCCGTGTTGCCCGTGGCTTGTCTTAGCACCAAAGGTGCTCCAACTATGCACTAACCACCTAGTGTGGGTTGTGTGCAGGCCCGTGCGAATGAATAAGCTTGTCAATTCTTCCTAGTCCCATCCCGGAGCTCCAACACACCCCTCTACCCCCCAAAGTGTTGTGAGCTAGGGAGCGCGTCCCGACTCTTCCTTCTTTCGTTGTCTTTCACTTGGACTCACGTTTGAGTCCTTCAAGGAGTTGGGAGTGCATCATGTGATCCACTTGTTGGGGAGTTCCGATGGCAGCAAAGAAGACCCGCAAACCAGTCCAAGAGTCCGTGGTGGAAGAACCCACCCAAGACCTAGATGTTCCACTCGAAGCTATAAGGGAGGAAGAACAAAAGGGTTCCGAAGATGAGGGAGACCGTGATGACCTTGATGACCATGAAAGTGAAGAGGAGCAACCCAATGCGGTCCTCTTCACCCCAGAACAATTGGAGGTCCTACTCAAAATGAATAGGCCCAATTTCAATGAATTGGTTGTCGCCTTCAAGGGAGGATCCTCCAAAGGTGTGGAGTTCAAGCCCGCTAAGCCCGGGACTTTTGATGGGGCCCGAGATCGGAAGGTTGTGGATGCTTGGCTTGCGGAAATGGAAGATTACCTTCATGCCGCCAAGGTTGGTTGGCATTCGGCCGTGGAACTTGCCAATCTTATTTGAAGGGCTATGCCTCCACATGGTGGAGGACGGTGAGGCAAGAAGAAGGGAAGACTCATGTTTACACATGGGAATTCTTCAAGGAGCGTATTGAGTCGAAATTCATTCCAAAGAACTCCGATTACATTTCAAGGTGCAAACTCCGTGACCTTGTGAATGCAAACAATGATAACTTGCGTCAATATGTGAGGGTTTATTCCAAACTCATGCTTGAAATTAGGCATATGCATGAGTTAGACTGGGTGTGCCACTTTGTGATGGGGCTTCCAATTTGGGCTAAGCGCAAACCTGAAGAGAATTGGCCCGCCTCACAAACCGAAGCCATCATGAAAGTGGAAGGCTTCTCGGATGTGGGGCGAGGTGAGAAGTCCGGATTCAAAAAGGATAGCAAGTTCTCTCACAAGAAGGCACGCCATGAAGTGGAATGGAATCGAGGCCAAGACACCTCAAAGGGGGAAAAGCCCAAACAATTCCAAGGCTCGGGTTTTAAACCCAAGGGAAATTTTGTCAAGAAAGGGGCTCCTTTCAAAGGGAGCCAACCCAAGGGAGATGCAAGTGGGAAACCCAAAGGAGCGTGTTTCAATTGTAATGAAGTGGGGCATTATTCCAAGGATTGCCCCAAACCCAAGCCGGGGAGTGGGGCTTCTAAGGTAAGTGCCCTTGCCACCAACCTAGCCCAAGGTGAATGTAATCGCCTTATTTTCTTGAAAGGGAAGGTTTCTAAGCGAGAAGTGTTATGTCTTTTGGACACATGGGCTTCCCACAACTTCATAACACAAGAAAGTGCCAAAAGAATGGAGCTCCCCTTGGAGGAGCTCAAGGCACCCATCGAGGTGCATTTTGCGAATGGGATTCCCCATCCCACCAAGTTGCGAGCAAAAGAAGTGCCTCTCCAATTGGGGAATTGGAGGGGCAAGGTGGATTTGTTAGTTTCCACCTTAGGGGGAATGTGACGCGCTCCCAAGTCCCTTGTTGAACCCACTTGAGGGTTCAACTATATGAAGTTGCGGAAAGTTGGAACTTGGGGGCCGTTCCTGACTTCTAGCACTAGAAAGGGGTAGAGGGGCGTGCTAGAAGTCCCGAAATTAGACTAGGAAGAGGGACTAGATGATCAAGCGTGAATCTGCATCCAAAACCAACCACAAAAAGGTTAGTACACATTTGGGACACCCTTGGGTGTTGGGACAAGCCACGGGCACTTTGACACACAAGACTCACCACGGCCCGGACTCGGGGGAAGCCACCACTTTCCCCCATATAGTATTCTCTACGCCACTCCATGGGAACTACATCCAAATGGCTCTTTTTCCCGGGACTCCCAAGTTGGAGTCCCGAAATTGTCTCGAAATTGTCCCGGTTGGAGTCCCGGGACTTTGGGAGCTCATAACTCCCGACTGTAGCGTCGGATTGTAACAAAGTCTCAACCAAAGTTGTATCTCTCTTCAAGAGCTTTCCAATGCCATGTTGCACTCCCGATTCGGATGTCGGGAAGA
>Ga0209208_10001037_pt1 | contig 38609 bp, 30 predicted proteins | sample S1TSphfallax_3_FD_187694 | JGI IMG/M metagenome (GOLD analysis project Ga0209208, IMG submission 187694) | Host-associated microbial communities from peat moss isolated from Minnesota, USA - S1T2_Fd - Sphagnum fallax MG (SPAdes) (version 2) | ecosystem: Host-associated > Plants > Peat moss >... | reverse complement strand
GGTTTATTGATAAATGTATGGGGCCCGACTTGGGATTGGACCACATATATTAATTATCACAGGTTATTAATTTAGGCAGTATTAATTTAGACAGGTTCTATTGTACTAGGTTTTGTGAAGACCATTGCATCCTACACAGATTTACTAGTCCAAATTCATTGGTTTTCATCATGAAATATTTTGATGTTTATATTGTGTATAGTAATTAGATGCAAATCTTGCACATTTTTCCATTATATACAATATAATTTCTTCATGTAGATAAGAGCAACACATATTCAAATTCAAGTATTGCATGCTTCAATCATTTTCATTGCTAATAATAGATTAACAAAATGAAAGCATAACGTTCTCTAGCATTTTCACCATTTACAATATATGTATATATACAAATGAGTGGTATTACATGTTTTGCCATTATCTTTAATGACAAATGTGAATATTGTGTGCTCTACCATTTTCATTAATCAAAATTTGCATGTTTGCCTTAATTAGCAATGAGATTTTGTCAAAGCAATGAAGGAACAACAAGTTTTGGCATATTTATATAATGAATTATAGATGTATGTCAAAGTCAATTGAAAAGGTCTATAACTTACAATGAAATGAAAGTATTTCGTGTTTTCACTAATGTTAACATGTTCCAAGTATTGGGCAAGGTCAAGTCAAAGTTCTAGGTTATGTTTTGGGATATCCAAACTTGAGTTTTGCAACTTTGTTGAAACTAGATTTGAATCCTTCTTGTGAAATTGTCATTTGTTGAACTAAAACGCAATCCTAAAATGGGTTGCAATCCCTTTTATAATCAAGCCTAAGTTCTTGTTAATGGGGTAGGATGAGTACATGGTTTGGATGAACAAGGCATTTGGATAGGGATTGATCATGGAACATTGTTAGTTTGAATTTTGAATTCTTGGTGTTTTTTTTAATCATGATGATGTGATTTGGGATTGCCCAAAAGGGAGAATTTTGGGAAGAAGAAGGGATATTTTTAATACTAAAACATAGTTTTGGGAAAGAATGAGAGGAGTTGTAGGTACTTTGTAGAAAAAAACCAAAATATACCACAAATTTTATTTGGTTGTTTTGATTTCATTTCAAAAAAACATGAGATTATGTTATAATTTTGATTCATGTTTTTAGTAATACAAAGAAGCACAAACTTTTGTAGTGAACTTTATGTTCATATCGTTGTGTGAATTTTCTATAATATTAGAATATGATGAAATGAATGTAATCATTTTCATGTTTTGGAGTTTTTTACAATGTATTTTGAAGTGTAAATTCTAGTTATATGAAATAACCATGAATTGGTGTTTTAATGAATGGCAGTGTTAAATGTGTTGAAAATTAAAGCATACATAATGAATGTATACATGTAAAGTGCAAATTTGTTGTTACAATAGTGTGGAACAATTCTACAAGATTAAATCCACTACCAATTCTCTAGGTATATAAATACAAGGTTTTCAAAACGTGCAACAACCCAACCATGTTTTTAGGTTGTGACAAAACAACTTCATGCAAGCCTTATGAAACAAATTGTGATGGTGTTGGATGCATGTTGCATCACCCAAGAAAAAAGTTGTCACCAAACTTCTTTTGTAATTCTAACTTATAGAACTAACACTTGTTCAATGAATTAATGGTATGTGGCCCAAGAGTTCAAGAAAACCCCATGAACTTTCCCATTTTGTTACATCTTTAATGAACTTGTTGTCAATTCATTGATTCCCCCTCTTCAAAAAAAAAGAAACCATAAAAATTGGCCCCTCCTTCCTTGCCCCAAGGAAAATAAATGGGGCTTTACATTGCCTAATGCATTGTTTCATTGGGTATCAAGATTTATTTTTCATGACTATGTTGTTCCCCAATTTTCTCCTACATCAAGACCTCACTTCCATGAATGTGGATACCCCTTTAAACAAGTTATTGATCTTAGTTGAGTGAAATGTGGATGGAACCAAACTCAATTTTAAAACAAACCAACCTCCAATGTTTTTGGAATTTTTCAAAATTAGGTTTAATGAATTCAAAAAATTATTCTTAACACCACATTGAAAGTTTTTTTTTCTTTTTAAACTATAAACCAAAACCAAATGTTCCTTTCAAAATCAAGGTTTGAACAACATTATTTTTGACATAGTCAGCACTCAAAGTTTTGCTAATATATCAAGATATGACACACATTATTGTAATCATTAATGATAGCCTACTTGACATTTTTTACATGAGAGTGTGATGAATTATAAGTGGTTATTTTCTCACAATGACACATCTTATTCTAACATGGCAGAGATTGAAAAAAATAAAAATTGATTAAGGCCCCAAACTATTCAATGTCACCTTCTTTAAAACTTGAATCTCAAATTGATCTACATGTGACAATGAACAATAATATTAAAGAAAGTCCAAATGATAATGAGCAAAATAACAACTTACCCGTAAGATTTGTCATGTGGTTATCCACCTACTTCAATGAAAACTACAAATATTGAATACTCTCAATTTTTAGGTTTGGAAATTTTCTATTATGCCAATTTTTTTAGAAATTTCCTACCTAAAATGTTGAAAGGCGAAAAATTAATTTGCCCATCAATACTTCAATATTGAAAAGTTGGGAACAAATATGTAGGTGGAAAAGAGGTTCTTTCAAGGGCATTGTAATTTACTACTACCCTATCAATGATTAAGGCTCATGGGGTCAATAATAGCAAGAAAAAAAAGTTTGCAATAGGTGTTAGTTAAGGTGGTAATCCAAATTAACCATCACATAAAGAAACTCCCTTTTGGTACCTTTGTTAGTTGATAGTAATTACTGCTGTTTGCAAGTCTTGGATTTCAACAAGGTCTAGGTCATAGGTTAGGTTACAGGTCTTCAAACTAAAGGTTCCAAGTTTTCTCATAATCACCATTGGAATTTAACCAAATAACTAACCTACTTTCAAAATTAAACTAGAACATGAATGGGGTGCTACCACATTTTAAAGTTCATGTTATTTAGGTACAAAAGTACCATTTTATTATAAAAAAAGGATTAGCCCTACATTTTAAGCAAGTTATTGCATTTGATTGGTTTGAAACAATTAATATTACACAATTTTTTGTATGTTTAGTTGTGTGCAATGGAGATGGAACCAAACCTTGTTTTAAATTGAAGTAGATTTAAAGTTTTTGTGAAAATGACCAAAACCAAAGGTTTTTAAAATCCAAAAAACAAATCTCAAGACCAAAGTAAAGGTACAATCAAAAACCAAAAAACAAAAAATAAAGGTGTTTTTTGAAATCAAGAACTGGACAAAATTGGTAATCATTTCATGAATAACAATCTATGGGTAGATTATTCTTATCCACCCCTTTACAACACCATATAACAAAAGAAAAAACAAAACAACAAATATATAAAAGGGTGAGGGCATTGAAATCCTCTTTACCTTCTTATATTGTATTTCAAACAAATGCACCAATAATCCAAGAAAATTAAGGTGGATGTCAAAATAAACATGTAATCTTCACTTCCAAGGTCTATAACATAAAAAATAAAGACCCAACAACCTTATAAGAGATTTATCACTTAGATCATTCTAGTATCTACACTACACACACACATCAGGTGCTAACACACAACGCATGGATATGGCTATAGGAGGTATTTAGACTAAAAGTTCACTAATGGTTGTTCTTTGTCCCATCTACTTCCTACTCCCACTACATGCTACAAACACCAACACCAAAACAACATACAAATTTGAACCTAAAAATATGTTATCACAACATGCTAAGCTCAACAATAAAAGTCCAACTCCTACATAGATTGAAGTGACCTCCCTTACCTCCTATGAAAGTGGTGATTCACTTGCAAATCCTTTTGAAAATGCTTTCAACTCAACATATATCCCATTTAAATGGGTAAACTCCAACCAAGAATTTCACCTCTCAAAAATATGATTAGATTATGGTCTAAAATATTGAAAATACCAAGTTTATCATGTAAAAAAGGTCACTTCTACCTACTATTAATTTGAATTACTAGGTTACCATAGATATTAATAAATAGTAAAAACCATCAAGTATTTTTATTTTCATCAAATAATCTATCTTGTAATTGTGATTCAATAATTTGCTTTGGAAATTGTAATATGCTGATATGCCTTCTATCAGTAGGTTCTTATGGTCTATCATTTTCTTTTTCTTTTTGTTACTCAATATCTAGCAAATAGGTGATTTATTATTCTTTTACTTATGCTTAACAACATGTCCAATGTGTACTATGATTCACTTAAGTTTTTAATTATAATGAAAACCTTTTTACTTGCAACCAAGAACTATGATGAAAAGAGAAAATTGTGCCATACTTCTCTTTCGATGAGTCATGAAGATTAAATGTAATGACTGGTTATCATTGCTATTTTTTTTTCAGCATAATATCAAGCCAACAAATGAATAAATTATCATTTATATTGCCAAACCTTGATTTCAAAAAATAAAAATAATTATTTAGCACCTAAATTTTAAACCCAAATAAGGTACCATGTTAATCATTTAACATTAGACCCACAATGGCATATACAATTTCTGGGTAATTTTTCATACCCATACATCAAAATGGCCAAATTCTCAATTGATACTCCATCCATTCCATAAATTTTCAACCTTAGGTTTGTTTGGGTTGTCCAACATATTGTTAGAGAGGTTTCTTTGACACAATATAAAACATATTCAAATGATCAGCACTTGCCCCTTTAAATGATTCTCTGCATTTGATTTGAAAAATTGTCAAAACTATTCATAAGAGGGAAAAAAAAAATCTTTTAGACTTTAAAGCCTTGGACACTCCAAGCAAAAACTTTGTACTCATCACATGCTCAAGGTTAAAGCCATAATATTTGAAACCAACTTGCACCAAAGTGTGGCCATTATCATTGTGTGCCAAATTGCTTCACTTTTTGATACTCCTACTTACATTAATACTCATTTGCTATTTGGAAATTTGTTAAGCCTTTGCATACTTGAAATTCAAATAGTCCACCTCATTGTCCATACCAATGGTCGTTCCATCCATGCTTGCATACTGAAGACAAGTACTTCATGATACACATGTGTTGGTTATTTGGTGTTTGTGCATAATATTGTGAGTAGTGGCACAATGGGGCCTTTGGAAAATGATGCTGAGTTGATAATCACTATAGTATGTCAATAAAGTTGGAAGATACCCAACAAAGCAAATAGGTTTGCCCTTTTGTGTTAGATAATATGACCATTGCTACTTTGCAAATTGAATATTTGTTGTTGAGTCATTCCCACTTGTCATTGAGAAACCTTTTGTTTGAACCATTTCAGATCAATAATACCCCTTGTAAAACACCAATGTGATTTTCGACGATGTAGACAAATCTTAACCCAGATGTTGAGGTTTCTTGTCCAAGCCCTTTAAAAGTGGAGGTGAGTGAATCTAAGGGCTCCCGAAAGCAAAGTATGTTCTCCATGTTTAAGATTGGGATGCAAGTCAACTCAAAAAATTCTAAGTACTAGAAGCTATAATTTCTTAAACATAAACCAATACCCTCTTGAAAGTGGTACCCCACTAGAACTCAGATTCAGTTATAAATTAACGACCCAATGTACATATGTACATTGTATGAATGTACTATGTATGAACTAGATTGAAACTAGCCTACTACAACCACCCCCACCACATGCCAATTTCCTCATCACATCAAAAACATGGAATTCTTTTTTCCTTCAGTATTAATTTGAGATCTTTCCTTTAGTATATTCTAAGCCATTATTGCTTAGAATTTAGAAACTGGACCCACATCCTACATTGACCACCAAGAGAAGAGAAAGAAGATCCTCCAATCAACATGTGAGAGACGTGCATTTGTGTAAAGGGTTTCCACATAAGTAAAAACTTACTTTTCCCCTCAATTCTTCACACCCAATAAATAGATGCCCATCCATACCTAAGGTAGTTCTACAAGCCAAGTGTTTGCTTTCAAGGACATGAATCACACAAAAAAAAGCCTTAGTGAAAGTAAGGTATCCTACAGTTATGCCATATTGGACACAAATTAATTCACATTTGCAATGTTGAAGTTTTTGATCGGTTTGAAAATTCAAAAAACTTATACAATCATTCTTTGACAGTAATGGAAATTTTTCAAAATCTCAAAAATTACTCATTTATTCTTTAGAATGAAAATAAAACAAATACTTAGGATTGATATTAGTGAATTCATTGGTAAAATAGAATGTCCCAACTGATGAGGCCACTTAATTGCAAGAACATTTAGTCATAATAGTCCTAATATATATGCAAGACTAATTTCTAATAAAAAAAACCTTAGTGGTCAATTTTGAAAGATAGCTGACAATTTTAAAGAAAATTGTTTTTTGGTGTTGAAGATAACCAGTGTTGGGCAGTTCTCACTTTTTGTGAGAAGCGGCTGATCTGGTTCTCTCACAATGTTATGAGAACCTGATCGGCTCTCTACTATATAAATTTTTTTGGGCTGGTGAGAACCGGTCAGGTTATCAATTTCCTTTGAGGGCACCTTATATTCATGAATATCATCTCTCCTCAAAAAGAGGAAAGACATTACACGTACTTCTTAAGAGTAGCAAGGATCTTATGATCAAGTCTACCCTCACATTTTGGGAGTGCCCAAGCCTAGGACTTTACTCATTGTAAAACATCAGGGTGAAGGTTAGCATGAAACCTAACATGCGTAGATCACAAGGTGAATCAAGGGGAAGCATATTATGCCTACTCTTCAAGAGCGGGAGGGATGAAGACAAAGGTTCATGATAATGATCACCTCATGCGTTATGATGGTTCATGATAACTTAGGGTAGGGGAAATTCCCAAAATGTGGGGCAGGACTTGTCAAAAACTTTATTTTGGGAAAGCCCTCAGCATTGGGCTTTACGCTGCACAAGATCCTGCCTCACAATTGCCGTAGAGAACAAAGGCAAAAAAGCAACAAGCTTTGATGTGTGAAGTGAAGTGCAACACTCGTGCAATTGTTGTAATAAGTTTTCCCATACTGTTCCTTGCTGGAAATTTTTTAATTGGCCAAAGAAATTAAATGCAGTCACTACAAAACTTAACTGAAGACTTAACATCTTCCTTTCTTGCTCATGCACAATAAAGTGCCATGTCCAAGGCAGATTGATCACGAAGGAAAAGCATGTAGTAGGAAAATTATGCAACATTCTTCAAATTATATCTTTAACTTTTTCACGTATGCTTCCCTGTTAAGTCAGAATAAAGCCCATGTCCAAGGTGGGTCCATGGTTTCAAAAATGAGAATCAAATGTTGAAAGCATGGAGTAAGGTACAACAACACTCTTTCAAAAAAATTGTATCACTAACTTGTTCAGTCCATTCTTACTTCATAGAGCTCCAAGGTTTTTTGCTTTGTATTTGAACACACCTCCTTGCATGGAAGATTCGTTCCATGCAGTTGAAGGAGCCTTCCACTGATCACACACAGACCTTCCACCATTTACAACCATGCTTTATGCTGGATCCAGCCTGCTCCTGCTCGCATCAACCTCCGCTACCAACACTGGTATCAAGGACCTTACCAATGCCAGCCTCTGACTAGTTTTATATCAGTTTCAATACCATTCATGTACTTACCTCATACAAGCTAGACAACAGTCTTGGACCCAATTCCAGGACCTGGCTCCTATGAAATTATTGTAGAGAGGTACTGTATGGCAAGGCAAGGCTGGTATGTTCAAAAGTTGATAATGGACCAACATTGGTGCACACTCTTCAAATTTTCTCCCATAGGATTTCTTCTTCACATACAGTAAAGGCCCATGCCAAACGCTGAAGATCTATGATCTATAATAAGAAATTAGAATGGGCTCTAGAGGTGAAACTGAAGGTATGACATTTTTGATCCTGTACTAGTAAGGTCTGTATTGATGCAGTCATACCAATAGAACTCTAAAACATCAAGGAGTCCAATGAGCTTGACTTGGGGGTGCCAAAGGCTTGTCACGTGGGGTCTGCCATTTTGATTCAATATATGTGTATAAACAACAACAATGTCAAGGAGTGAAAAAGGGCAATGAAAGGACAAAGGTCCTATTTGAAAATCTTGCAACTAGATAGCAGGGACCCATGTTGTTCAATTGCAACTGAATGCTACAGCTGAAGTCCAAGCTCAACTAAGAACAGTGAAAGTCGGCAGTTAGCAAGTCCCACCATTGCTATGGCTCAACTTGGGTTGGAGGCATATATTACCTGAAATGTAATCAAAACTCATTGCCTAAAGAAATCAATTAGATTTAAACTATTGTTCACAAACACCAAGACGAGAGGATCCTATAGGATTCATTATACTTGGTGATGGGGGAAATTTACTGGCTTTGCTGTATAGATGGATAACATGGTACTCATTTTGTCTCACATTTTGGTACTATTGGGTACTTGATATTGTTAGTTTCTATCAATTAATCATCGGGTGTCACCCAAAATCCTTTTTTTTTCCTTTTGCAAGAAGTCACGTCTTTGATTGGTGATCACAAAAATTGGAACATTGAACATGATCAAAACAAAATCCCTTTTGCCCACCATTAGGAGTTGTGACAATTCCGCTTTCGATGAAGCTTAGGGGGGGCTAAAGTGTGGTTGTGTTGGGTGCATGTTACATATCACACCCAAAAATCAAAAAACAAAAAAAAGTTTATGTCTCGACCTTTTGGTTTAGTCCCAAAATACAGGTGCAATTTTTATTTTTAAAAATGTAACTTGATGGATTGCCATTAATTCAGTGAACTGACATCTAGAGGGGCTTCTTGCATCATCTTTCACCTTCTTCCCTGCCACTCGAAACAAAATGCACAAATGGCAGCTTCTGCCCCCACCAACCCCTCCATGAAGGAAAAAATTATGGGGCATCTGGACTGACTTCTGGTTTCATTCATCAATAGAACACTTGAGTTCAATTGTTGGGAAACTTCATGGAACAGTTTGAACACACTGATACCTTCACCTTATGGAGTGAGGCATCTTAGTGACAAAATTAAACCTAAGAAATGTTTGATTTGGACTCCAAGACTCCGATTCAGTCAGTCTAAGCAGCAGATATTTATAATATTTAGAAACAATTTAGATGAAGTTAGAGGTTTTTGCCATGGTAATCAGTGTGAGTGTTGGTTCAACTAAGGCTTCCTATTTTAATAGTTGCCAGTTAATATAAAGCCCGCTTGTACTATCAAAACAAAGTGCGCACAAGTAATGTGGAAAAAGCTGGGTCTGTAAATAAATAGCTGTTAAACATTGAATTGTTACTTCGCTCCAGATTTTAAAAACCAATATACAGACCATCAAATCCAGCAATCCCATTGGCCTACAAAAGAAATCTTTAGATACACACACAACCTTTTTTATGTTGAACATTGAAAATAATGGTCCCTTTCGACCATTTTCATTGGTTTTGCAAATTTCTCACAAAGCTATTACATATTTTAATCGTTAATTTGCTCAAGATAACTATGAAAAGAAGTTTTGACCATCAAATCTAGCAATTTCATTAGCCATAAAAAAAATTCACACCTATACACAAGGCTATTCAACACACTTTGTATATTAGTACATTGAAAGGCGAGACGTTAAATACCTCCCATCGAGCTCTATTAGTTGCTATTCTTGAACACCTTACCCCACCATCGGAGCTGCCATTTGTATACCGGGGAGGTCCTACCCATTGTTGTTTGTAGAACGCCATTGAACTCTTTTCAAGCATGTGTTGTCGAGTATGATTGTAATTTAGTCTACAAAACATTCACATGTTCTATGTGACATTTTGCATGCGCATAGATTTGAAAACAAAGTAAAAATAGTGCCTTCAATGTTCCTAATTTTTGTCGTGCAAAGCTCTAGATTACAACTACAACATAACCACAACAAACGTCAGTTTGTTTCTTGAGTCTATTATTAGACTAATTATGATAAGATTCATGGCCAACCCATAACCATACATTTGATGCAAAGCAACACATCAAGATGCCACAACTTGCAATTTTCTTGCAACAAATTTGAATCATTAAATTTTTGTAAAATTTTTTTTTTGTTTCAATTGCATCTACAAAACATGATTCTTTGCATGAAACAGAATAGGAAACCAATTTCCTATCCATGCTTGCAATAAAGTAGTGGGTTGCATTAGTCCTTTGTTCTATTATGTTTAACTATTTGCAAAACCTTTGTTTCTCTCAGTTTTTTACGTCTAGCATAAATTTTGGCGCAAGAAGGCATATTCAACATTGAGGCTTCCATTTGGCCTAGATTCCAATTCAACCTAGAGTTGAAAAAAACTTCCAATTGAAGCTCACATATAGCCTAGATTCTAATTCTTGCATAGTCTTCTTTAAAAATTAGGGTACAAAACCAAAGTGGCAAATCATTTGTGGGACTAAGAAGTTTCATTATTGCAATGGCACACCAAGATGACAAAGTTGTTTTGGATGTTGTATGTACAGAGACATTGCATAATGAACCATTTTTTGCTTCAAAGGAAAGAGATTTAATTCAAATTTTGAAAGAGACACTACAATCTCCTCCTCATAGACCATTTCAAAAGCATGATATCAAATGGCTTCCTCACGTCACAACCAAACATGGTTTCTATAACCACACTAAAATTTTAGTCATTCCATGGGATTGGCTCAAGGATTTTGTCCAAGGGGAACAAAATGACCCTAAGTTCCCTTGCAAATTTACAAGGACAAAATAACACAAAATTTGTAATCCCTTAAACACATGCATTGACAGACCCTAGAGAAAATTTTGTTGCGCTTCTTTATAGGTGTTATTTTATATGTAAGGTTATCCTTTTTCAAAGCAATGCATTGCTTTATATTTGTTTGTTATCGTTCATTATCACTTTCACAAACTAGGTTTTGAAATCTTCCATATGTGAAGATTTTTGTTTTTTAGGCCCCAAGTTGAAATGACCTCGATGATTTTTGGGTGCAAAACAACATTGCACCATTGTGTAAAATTTGGCAACATCCAAGCTTTTTTTTTTGAATTGTTAATTGGTAGACTTTATCATCCTCTTTCCAATCTGTCCACCTTTAATTATTCCCAATGTCCATTATATATACCTCACATCTATTCATGATCTAACATTATTTTTATTTTTTTCCTATCTTGCAATCTTCATTTATTATTTCCAAAGTGAGGCATTTCTTACATTATCTACCCTATACCTTTGTTTCATATGGGTTATGATGTCCTACAACATTCCATGTTATATTGCCTTACATCTTAATTTTATATGGGGTTTAATGTCTTTCCTTAAACCTTAGTTTCATGGGGGGTCTAATGTTGTATCCTAGACTTTAATTTCTTATGGGGTATGATTAATAATTTGATTCACCAATACAACTTGTGGACTATTCACATAAAGTCAATTTGGACATTTATTTATATTCCTGCCATTGGTAGGTCATTTAAAGTCATTGTTTTTGTTCTACAAATATTCTTACAACTTTGGATCAAAAGATAGAACCAATGTTCTGCTTGCAAACATGTAAAAGCTTCTCATGTCTACACAACAAAAAGGAGAGGGAGTGATACTACTACCAAAGAATGGGAAGAAAATCTTTGAGTGAGTTTCCATAATTGAGCCAACATTCACAACTCAAATCTCGATTTGGAAGGACAATGTCAAGTATGTCCATCAAGCGAGGTTGTCAAAGAACATTCATTACCAAGCAACCATATTTTGACCCAAGTTTTTGTTAGTTGGTATACCTACATGGAGAACATAAGAATAAACAAGGCCAAATATGCCATAGGAAAGATCTACTTGGATATCGCCATGCCTTGGGATCTCAATCGTCATGATATGTCAATTGGCATGAAGACACACTTGATGGGACTTATAAGGCAAGGCCTTCTCCTGCTCAAGTAATGGCTCATCATAAGACCTATGTTAGGGAGAAGGCATTGAACAATGAACATGTGACCTTAAACACTTTTGTGCTCCAATCTGATATCAAAAACTTGGCAAAGAAAAAAGTTAATGAATTATGGCAAAAACACCCCAAGGATCCCATCAATGTTAGAATGTCGATTTTGGAAAACCTTGATTCGGTTTTTTATTATGTCCAACATGCCCCTTTGGACCTAAATCTATTGAACCAAGATGACACACCATTCACACTTGGAATTCAAATTCCATGGCAATTTGAAATGATGGAAATTTTTGGAAACCAAAATTCAGTTTCATTCAATGTGACCTTTGGAATGAATTAGAGTAGGGTATGCTTTCCTTTTCCATTGGATGAAGTGTAGTGACAAGATCATCGTTTATGAATGCAATACATAATATTTGTTCCATGTTCTTTGCAATCCTTTAGTATACTTTGATGGTGTTTGATGAATGGCAAAATGGCATACCAATTGCTTTCATTGTCATTGGAAAAAATATGAAAAATGATTTACATAGAGTTTTCCAAGCATTATCAAAATGTGTCTTAATCAATTAAATGCCTGATGTTATCATTATGGACAATGCATAAGCTGAAATCAATGTCCTAAGGTAAGAAATTGTGGGTTCAACAATTTCACACCCACGATTTTCCTTGTGCTACAAATTAAAAATCTTTTATATTTACTTTCATTCCATCCCATGTTGAAGGATATTTATTTGTGAGCCCAAATATCAAAGTTTACTTCTCAAGCTTGCATTTACAACAACATTGGGTTCAAATCCAAAGTGTTTTTGTGCTTGTGGCATGTTCACGAAACAATATGGGCTAAGAATATAGTCAAGTAGATTGCTAGTGTAGAGGAGAGGTCAAGAGTTTTATTTAGTCTTGGAAGCATCATATATTCCCAAAATTTTCCACTTCATGTAAAACTTGACTTGTGGGTAGAATAACAATTTGAACTGTTGGCAACCAATTACCCTTATTCAACCCACTTTTTTGAATACCTAAAAGAACATTAGTTGCAAAAAAAGCAAAGATGTGGTGCATTGGAAATTGAAACATCCCCCATGTAAAACAAGACACTAATGCAATTGTGGAATCATTTCAAAGCAATATGAAACAAATTTTGTATTCTTCTTAGGAGAAGCTTATAAAACATAGGATGGATTGGTTTATCTATAAACTTGTTGGTGATGTTCTAACTTACTATTGGTATGGGGTGCAATGCAAAAAAAATTGGTTATGTGAGAAACAAAAAACAAAAAAGCATTGTTGTTAATGCCCTCTTGTGAGCTTGTGATATTCCAAATACAAATGTCTTATTACCCCTAGATGGGAAGGACATTGCATTTGTGGCATCCACCAACCACCTGGGCAAAGTGTGGACCGTACATGCTCTAGCTTCAAAATGGCCGAATGTGATTGCCCCCTTGTAGCACAAGGCATTGTTTGTAAGCATGTCGTGAAAGTTTTCAAGATGCTTCATCAAAACATTGGGGACATTGGTTCAATTGTTAGAGAGATCGATACCTTACACGGGATCACAAGGGGTGGTGTAATTCCTGAACACAATAGTCTTAAGTGTGGGTTTGGAGACGATGACACCAAAAGTGATGATCCTAGAAATGAACAACTTGGACAAAAAATTAACTTAAAAAGTTCAAAGATCATCCTGAATCCACATGTGATAAAGATGTAATTGACATCATCAACAAGGTTTTCTCTAACCTTAGAACCACGACTGTGGAATTTCCAACCTTGTAATTGAATTTGCTTTTAACATTGAGAGTTTTGAAAGGCAAACAACATAACATGCTCATGTAGGGTGTTGCCAACTTGGCACACCCAACTACCACAACTTTGTTCCCATATGCAACAATGATAATGCATTGAAAAGGCATATTGGATTGCTTAAATCCCTTGCCTAGAAACACAACCATCTAAAGGATAGAGCAACAAGGCATATGCACATTGAAAATGTGGTACCCCAAGGTGGGGTCATTTTAAATTTCTTTTGCGATTTTGTGGGGTTTGTTTGTGTACCAAATAATGCTTGTTGGAATTTAAGAACAATTTAAACATTACTTGCATTTCTGGGTGATTTAATCTGACAATTCATATATGGTTTTCAAAAACATTCACAATACTTATGATTATGGAATCAAATATTGGTTTTCCGCATTTTTTATGGGACATTATATAAGGAATTACAAGAACATTTAGTATAAATTATTGTCACAAAAAATGTAATAACAAATTGTAGACATAATCAATGTTTTGTGGCTTCTACTTAAGGGTTTTAAGTGTATGTTTAATGTAGGAATATATTGTTGTAAATTGAAAGTGGTATATTGTGTGATGGATGGAACTATGGCAAGCAAATTGTGTTCAATGTTTTTGATCCATTTATTTTATGTACATTATTGTTGTTCAACTATACCATTCGCAACTTGTCGTAATACACCCTTTGGATATGAAACTTACATCATCATGAATGCCACACTATAACTCACCTAGATAACAACCTATACATGCATTAACTACCCATAAACACTTTAGAATCATGTAGCCAACTTGGAAACCAATAATGCAACAACAATGCAACAATAACTAGAAGGTGAATGCAAGGTTGGGTGGTTCAAGTTTAGCAATTTTACCACTCCCTAGTAGTCCCAAAAAAAAGAATAAAATAATGTATAAAGGGTCAAATTTGAAATAATCTGATGTAAGCCCACATATATTTATACATCCACATTGGACAATTTATTGGAACTCGGTATTTGAAATTGGACACCTTACTTTTCCTTCCCCAATCTTCACCATTGATTAACATTAGTGTTGGAAGGCATGGTGGATTCTAATGGTCATTATCTTACTCCCACATCAGAATCATCACATTGTACATGTCCGTGTGAATGTTGTTAACACCTACAAAATTATAGTAGAGCACATTTGATTGTAATACATTTGGAGCTTAGTTAGTTAAGTTATTGTTGATTAACTTATCAAGGTTTTTTATTTTTATTCTTTTAACATGTTGAATAATGAAAATGGGAGCTTGATTTCTCTTCCAACAATTGTAAATTTGGGCGGTAGTTTGGGAAACAAAGATTACAAGAAGAAGGTGAAAAGTGAAGGAATGGAATGCAGATCAAAATAGATTTGACAACATGTCAAAAAATGAAGGGGATGAATACGGCATCAGACGGAATACAACGTTGATTTGACAAAAAAATAAATAAAAATCACTAAAATTGTAGCCAAAGATTATGGGATCTGAGGTAGAATATTGAAAGTGAAATAGGGTGATCAAATTGAATCCACCATAAAATACGGCCATGTTTAGATTCCATTCCTTAAATTCCATAAATATTCTTGAGACTAGGAAACAAATGACAAATGAAATGAATTGTTGAAAAGAGTTTAAAAGTGGGGAACAATCGAGAAGATTTGGCATTCAATTAGTTCGAAGAAATATTTGAACATGATTTGAACCAAATTGAACTTCAACAACACACATGTATTCAAACATGTGCATTAACATAACTTTTGGTGAAAGTAAAGGAAGAATTAATGTTTTTTTGATTTATTATATAGCAAAGACATTTATGTTTGAATCTATGCATGATGTGTATTTTGACAATCATACAAGTGCAGGAAACGCACAAAATTTTGGCCAATAGGATGCTTTCATTTTGAAATGTAACTTTTGGTGCCTTGTAGTTTTAGGACAACATTTTCTTTTGATCCTCGTTCCCTCTAGGAAACCATGATTGTGATTAGAATTACATGTGCACTGGATGTATCCTATGGAACATTATATGAAAACATTAAAGGGATACATGAAGAACAAAGTAAGGCCTAAAAGATCCATGACAGAAGGTTACGCAATAGAGGAGGCATTTGGATTTTGCACAAAATATTTGTAAGATTTTACAACCACAAAGCGAAGGGTGTGGGATAAAAAAGAAGACCATTGTATGGTTGATGAAGTGGTTGAAGGAAATGGGCGCCCAAGAAAATTGAATGTTGACCTTCGAGACATGGCCCATTTTTTTGTCTTTCAAAATGTGGAATTAATGGCTCCATGGCGCTTGTATGCCACTTTAAACTCTATACTAAATATTTTTAAGTTCCAAACATAAATTGGAGCTTTGCATTGGATACAAGTCACAACATTTATAACTTATATATGCTTGAACTAGCCCATGGCTAAATTGTGATGGTAGGAAACACAAAGTAGAAATTGGGAACGAAATGAAAAAAGACAAGAGTTTTTACAAAATATTGGTCAATCCCAGGGTAAAGCTCATGTATTCTTAAACCACCTTGCAAAAGTCACCCCATTTCCAATGGGTAAGGACTACCATTTCCTTAACCATCAAAAATGGTGAAATAATTAACAAAGATGTTATGCATATGTCCATGCCACCAACATTTGGAAGCTACAACATATCGTGCAATGTATGCTTTTGGAAACCATTTACATGTTTCAAGAGGTGAAGAACATTTGACCACAAGGGATAATGGCATTGTTATTATGTTTGAACAAGAATGTGTCTCAAGACCAAATGATCAACGCCCTATCCTTGCAAAGCTAGAATATGTAAACTAGATTGAAGAAATATTGGAGCTCATTATGGGGTAGTCAATACTATAGTGTTTTTCTACAATTCGGTGCAAGCAAATTACACAGGGAGTAGTGTAGTAGTCAAAAGAGAGGAGCACGGCTTCACACTCGTTAATTTCAATTCCCTAATTCCCATCTCTATCAATCTTTTGCTTTCCCAATTCATGTACAACAAGTGTTGTTTTCTATTGATCCAAAAAAAAGGGTGGAAGGTAGTTCTATGTAAAGATCCACATGAAAAATGAGTAATAGGGGGTGTTGATCTAACCCTATTGATTTGGATATGTTTAGAATTGAAAATCCTGATAATTACATTAGTTTACAATCTCCAATTTCAATTCCCGAGGTAACTCAAACAACCACTATTGTTGGAGGAGTTGCACTCATGCCTATAGATTTGGTAGATGTTGCTATTGTTGGAACAAATCAAAATAGTCATGACAATGATCCACAAAGTGTAGATGAGTTTGATGGGCCAAACAACTCTAACAATGATGGTTAACCTAACCTTAATTTATTACAATGGTTTTAGTTTCAAATTGAGATGTAGGTTCAAAACAATGTTCAAAACCATGCACATGTGTTATTGTAATTTTGTAAATCATCTACTTGAGTTAAGGGCCTCTTTGTGTCATTTGAAATGTCTGTAATGTGGATTGTGTGTTCAAAATTTTTATAGTAGTGTTGAACCATATATCCAAAAGTATTGGCCTTTAAGGTTAGGTGATGTAAAGATCATCACATCTATGGTCATTGGTGTGTGGTTCAATATTAATTTAATTTGGAACTACACATGATGTGTTCACTTTATTCATTACAAATTTTAATTAAATAATGGCATTTGAATACTTCAAAATTGACATTTAGATATATAGTTAGTAATTATAATATATTTATGAAATATTAGTATATATAAGTATGTACAAAAAATTGGATAAAATATATTATATACTCCATTTTCCCATTTCATTTTTTTTAATTTCAAATTTTTGTCTTTTATGAATTCTTCATTTCATGTGAAATAATTATAATAATCGTTGATAAACATGCGAAGCTAACTATGCTAGCAAATGTTTTTATTAATACAAATAATAATAGCCTATAATAGTTTTTTCAATTTTAATATTGCCACATCATATTATAAGTGAGATTACAATCACATTAGTCATAGTTTGATGACTAATTTTAGGCACGATAGTCATATTAGTCAACATAGACAACTTTGCATTGGCACTATCTCCACCATGTGTGAAATATGTTGTTTGATTTGACTACAATGCTAGTTTTTGTAGTCAAAATGGACATTTCTACTTTTAATGTTAGTCATAATGGACACCCTTAATCACTTCATACTAATACTTTATCCTATATTGTGATTATATAATCATCTCAATCACAATGTTAATAGCAAAAAAACCATACTTTTGTAGTAATGGGTAAGTGGGCCTCTTGTTATTCCTACCAATGACAAAACATTTTCATCTCATGGTCCTGCTTTTCCATCTTCTCCTCCTTTATTTTCTAGTTATAGTTTTGATCCTTCCAATGCAAATTGCATTGAAGATGTGTCCATGTTTTTGAATGGTTTTTCCTCCAGTGTTGAAAATGATAAGCCCATCCAACCTAAGGTAGGCATCAAGAAAAGGATCTATGATGCAACAACAAAGTTCCAAGAGAAATGGGTTGCAAGACTCCCATAGGTAGAATTGCTTGTAGGGGAAGATGGAACCTTGCACATTGTCAAATGCAAGGTTTGTACCAAGGTAGAAGGGGAAAAAAAAAACTTGTTGTTAAGTGGGATTCCTTTTGTAAACATGTAGGTCGTCAAAAAGCTGAGAGGAATATGGGGTCTAATGTGAAAAAAAGGGATCGGTTTTATTCCAAGGTTTATAAACATGCCAAGAACCAAATAATATTTGCATCTTATAGCTAGGAGACTATTGATGCCCAATTGGCACATTGGGTGGTAGGAGAAAAAACTCAGAAAGTTGTTCAATTAAGCTTTCCAATGTTGGAATATGAATCTTTGAGGCCGTTGTTTGAATTTTTGGTAATGCCCGAAAATAGTAAAAAACACTAGAGTGATAGTTTTGGCTAGACCATGGCAGAATTCATGCACCAAGCGGTGGTGAAGGCTTCTAAGGTTGTAGTTCAAGCTACACATTACGTTGCTATGAGTTGTGATGAGGTCTCCACAGTTAACAACCAATAATGGTTGTTTATCCACTGTTATGTGGTGCAAAACTAGGTAAGGATTCCTATTTTAATATCTTTAGATAAGGTGGTTGCAAGTTCAAGGAATGATAACCTAACTAAGGTTATTATGGAAGCAATCATGATAGGTGGAGGTTTGCCACGAAACCAAATTGCTTAAAAGTTTATATGTTTTAAGGTAGATGGTGTTAATGTTTTTTAGGGGATAAGGGCTAGTGTCACAAATAGATCCATGACAATTATGCTCCTAATTCTTTGGGGATCCATTGTATGGCCCATCGAACAAACTTGGTCATTCAAATTTTATCAAGTTTGCCTCTAGTGATTCACCTTGAGCATTTGTTGCAAACCTTGCATAATTATTTTGCACATTCACTAAAAATACATCTGAAGTCTAAACAGTTGGTTGAAATGTTGGAAACAAAGGGGAATAAAATTCTCTAAAATGTGAAAACGAGGTGGATCTCAATGTTGAGCCTTGCTAAAAAGTTGACGACATAATATAGAATACTCTTGGTGAAAATGGTGTTAGATAACCCTACAAACCAACAAGCCAAACAAAATTATGAACATTTGTGTGACTTACAAATCTTGTTGGGACTTGTTTATATCTTGCCACTATTGGAATTTGTGCATGCTTTGATTGAATTTGCACAGATGCGAGATGTGTTTGTGTGCAACCTTGTAGCTACTATCAAGGTCTGCCAAGGTGATATGTATAACATGTAATTGGAACAAAATTTGAACTTCACTACAAATATCTTTTGGGCATTCAAGTCCTTGTTTGAATGTAAGTATGAAAACATCCACCTAAAGTGCATACCTAATCTCAATTTTGAATTCCAACATTTGACCTTTGAAATAAATGGCCAACACATATGGGTAGTGCACCATGATTTAAAGACTTTGACACCTACATTTGTCATTGGATTTATATTTGTTGTTGTTGAATCACTGGTGAAGAACCAATGTAAAGGTAAATTGCTAAAACTCCATCTTTTGGTTTATTTGATTTTTTTTTTTCAATTTGTTGAGTTTTGTTTTATCTTCATGCTTTTGCAAGGGTTGCTAGAAACATGGCTACAAGTTTGGTTATCTAAAGTAGTTTTGTTGTTGTGTAATGTGGATGTTTTGGCAAGGGCCGCAAAAACATTGATTCAAGAATTGGAAACAAGGTTTCCAGCCCATGGTCTCATGGATGTTCTTGGGATTGTGTATCCCAAGTATTGGTTACAGGTAGAGTGTGAAACATCTTTCCCAAAAAAAACTTGCTTAATCAAAACATTTTTTTGTTCTAGTAAAACACAATTGTCGCATGGGGTGGAAACCTTTGTGCTTGAGGTCCTCAATGCTAGTGACCTTGATAGCCAGCAAGGCATGTTCAAGTTGACGATGAAATCAAATGGAATCACATGCATGGCTCCACCTTTTCACACCAATCCTCTGACCCTAATGTGGTGTTGGTGACAACATCTTGGGTTCTTGTTTGTAGCTTCCCAAAATATGTGAAACTAGCTAAAATGGCCATGGTGCAAAAAGTGGGTAGTGTGGAAAACGAACGTTGCTTTTCTACATTGCTTTTCATGAAATCAAAGCTCCATAACAAGCCGATTACCCATTTGCCCCTTGTTGTTCGAATGTTTGCACAACGATTTTACACTTTGCAAAATTTCTCGTATGTAGAGTGTATTAAACAATGGCGAGCAACATGACATTGCTATTGTTATGATGGCTAGGGTGGGCTGTAATTTGTGGAGTTGCTAGTTGTGTTTTTGCAAAGGCAGGAGTTGCTACTTACGTTTCTACAAAGGCAAATTCTTTTTGGCTCTTGTGTGCTTTTTCATTTGTTGAATTTAATGGTTGTTTACAAGTGAGTGAACTTTCTGGACTTCAATCACACTAGTTTGTCTCCTTGCATGATTTTTTTAGTTCTTCTTGTATACTAACTTGGTTGATTGTAGGTCACTTGTGTTGCAAAGACCATTTTTAAAGGTTCAATTCCCCAGCAAGTGCTTGTGATTATGATTGTTTCTAGTTGCTTTTATACATTCAAAGGAAAAGGATTTTATATCTTTGACAATTCGACAACCTACCCCAAGTAGTTGCCAAATTTCAACAACAACAATACAAACCTCGCCATAAAAACTCCAACTGCATTTGATTAATAGCCTGAAAACTTTGTTTGCATTCCAAAACTAGCCAGCTTTTTTAACTCAACAATTTAAAATAATGTCAAATAATTCACCCAACAAATTGAAGTGGCAGCCAAGTTTTTATAAAGAATCTGCTAGTGGGGCGACATAGAGCTCCTACAACACCTTGCTACTGGCCATAGCAGCACCGACTGCACTTTAGAGGTGGCCCCACTGGCTACTTTGCAAAAATGAAAAAAATAATAATCCTTCCGAGAGAGGGGTGAAACAGAAGGAAAAACCCAAAAGCAGACTTTGCACTTTTTATCCAAATAAATGTCTCTGAACAAAAAGGGTGTTGGAAAAGGTAGCAAAAAGTTCAACTGTTCTTTGTCGTCTTCTTCTTTTTCTTATTTCTCACGAATTCATATCATCATCTTCTTTCCTCCATTCTTTTTGCATGTTTGTTTGCTGAGGTGGTAGCTTTCAATTGCAGGGCTTGTTTGTGAAAATTATCGTGGGACAAGAAGAACATCTTGTATGTATATTATTAGCTCTCCCCTGCACACAAAACAAAACCCAAAAAAAAAAAAAGAAAAAAAAAAAGAAGAAGAAGAAATGTGCTTACAGCTAGCTGTTTTGTTTTGAAGTGGAAGTTGGCACTCCGACTAACTGGTAAGCATGTTCCTCGTGTAGTATAGAGCTGTTCACAGAAAGTAGGAACAGACAATAAACTCCAGTAATCTTCTTTGCTTTTTGGCTTTTTTCTTCTTGGCATTATTTGGATGCATCTACAGAAAAAAGATAGACAGTTTGATGATTCAAATGATGTGTGCCACAAAAATTTATAGCTCTAGCTGCTGCTGCTGCTGCTGCTACTGCTTTGTAGCCAATCTAACAGTTCTTTTTTGTGGAATTCTTTGGTGAGAGATTTTGAAGTCCGGTGGTAGGCTACAAGGATACTGATCTCTCAAGTCGTCAATAGTATTAAGATCTACAAGACCATGGCTTGCAAGGGAGATGGCTGATTGTGACACTAGAATATAATTCCTTTGAAGCAAGCTCTTAAAAGGGAGTGGGATTGGAGTACTGATTGACTGGAAGGTCAGTCCTGAAGATGAAATCTTTTTTCCAGCTTGGAGCTGCTATGGAGGTGGCAACAAGGTTGGTAGCTGCTGGAGAGGAGTTGCCGTATATGGTGGAGCTTTCAGTTGTACCAGTGATGAAGGTTTTGACCATGTGTGGATTGGGGTACGTTTTAGCACAACAGAAAATCAGAATCATCGGCCCAGAAGCGGCCAAGCTCCTGATCAAGCTGGTGTTTGCACTGTTTCTGCCCTGCTTGATCTTCACGGAGCTGGGACAATCCGTCACTCTGTCCAACATGCGTGACTGGTGGTTCATTCCTGTGAATGTGATGCTGAGTGCCATCATCGGCTGCTTAGTCGGTGTTGTGGTAGCTCTCATTTGTCGCCCTCCTCCTCAATTCTTCAAATTCACAGTTGTTATGACCGGGATCGGAAACACAGGATTTCTTCCTCTTGGAATTATTGGCGCAATTTGTCATGGTCAATCAAATCCTTTTGGACCCAAGTAAATAAGTTCATATAACTTCTTCATCCTCACACCTCTTATAAGACTCTTGAAATCCTTTCTTGCTTTTCTGACTAGTACTCTATTGATATTTCATGCTGGCAGCAATTCTTCATAGCTAAAAAATTGGTTAGCATCTGGGGTGCAGTCACAGGACTAGTTAGGCTGTCAGTCATAAATCATGACTGCACCAATCTGCGGTTTTCATTAGGATTTTCTTTTTTCTTCATCCCAGTATGAGGAAGATGGCATACTAGTAGGATCTGATCATCTCAGAGTACTTACACATGATTTCTATTTCTAAACTTGCAGTTTTGTTCCATGATTGTTTCTTTCTTCTTATGGTGTTGAAAAATCATTGTCATCCTTGCAACAGGTGCAACAGTAGAGGGGTGGCATATGTTGCATTTTCACAATGGGTTAGTGTCATCATCATTTACACATTTGTGTATCATATGTTGGAGCCACCTGAAGAGTACTATGAGGTTGTAGTCTCCTCAGCCATTGCAGTAGACGACCCAGAAGCAGCTTCACACAGCATGTCAAGTAAGGATGATGACAATAACATTGGGCAGGTGAGTTTGATGCCTTCAGTGACATCTGTGGAGTGGCCGGATGTCAATGATGCTCAGAATGAAGAATCTCGTATACCTTTGCTTGCTCGCATCTTCCGATATCCATCTCTACCATCACAACCAATAGCAGGTTAGCTTGCAATTCTTGCCTGAGTTTATCTATCCTGCCACCAAAACCACTGAATTTTTTTAAGTTCAATTTGGTATCACAAATGCCAAGGATTCAAGAGGAGGCTGATGATGCATAAATTGCAGAACTAGTACCCATTTCTTGGAAGCAGTAGAATAGAGGGTGGAAACTGGGACAGAGTTTTTTGGTGTTTTCTATCTTGGGGGAAGTCTTTGGATCGTTTCTAGCTTGGAGGCAGTCTTGCCAAAAATTAACACTTGGTTGAGTATACACTCTGGAAACTAAATAGAGGATCAGAATTGTGGGTGGATGGACCTGTGCTCAGAAATTACTTGTTTCAATTCACAAGGAAGGGCTTTTGATGTTGGAATGCACAAGGAAGGATTTTGATGGTCTTCTTTTTCACTAAAAAAAATTGATGCATAAGGAAGGATTTTGATGATCTATTTTTCTTTACTAACATAATTTGATGTTCAGATGCACAGCAAGCATTTTGATGAAGATCTGTTTTTATTGACTAACAAAAATTGATGTTTGGATGCACAACTTGGAAATGTTTTCATGATCTTTTTTTGGAATAACATATAATTTATGTTTCTATGCACAAGGAAGGATTTTGATGATCAATTGGTTTTTAGGACTAACAAAAAATTGATGATTGGAAGCATTAATTTTTAACACAATTTAATAACTGTATGTGGTGATGCAGTGAACATGCTTGAGGGAGGAGGAGCAAGTCCAAGAAGCAATGGGCCCTGTATTGCAGAACCTCGGGTCTTAAGGAAGATGAGAGTAGTGGCAGAGAAGACACCAATTCAACACATGTTACAACCGCCCATAATTGCATCCCTATTGGCCATTGTTGTAGGAAGCTTTCCCAACACAAGCTCCCTCTTGTTCGGAGATGATGCACCTCTTGCCTGGATCACTGATAGTCTTACAATTCTAGGAGCAGCTTTGATTCCTTCTGTCATGCTTGGTCTCGGCAGCACTTTGTCTGAAGGACCTGGGCAACACTCCAACCTTGGTTTAAGAACAATGGTGGGAATCTCTTTCACGCGTTTGGTTGTGTTGCCACCTATGGGTATTGGTGTTGTCCACCTTGCTGCCAAGCTTGGTGTTTTGCCAGCAAGTCATGACAAGATGTACCTGTTTGTTCTTCTTCTACAACATTCTATGCCCACCTCAATTCTTGCAGGCGGAATGACTCGTTTGCGTGGCTTTGCTGAGCATGAAGCTTCAGCTTTGTTGTTCTGGCAACACGTCTTTGCAGTTGTACCCATTGCAATTTACATCATGTTGTATCTCCAAATTGTGTCAACATACATCTAAATCAGTTGGATCAAAGCCATCACCAATTATAAAGATCAAAGCATTGCCAACTACAAAGTGATTCTTATATTACAACAGTGATGATATCCATTTTGCTACATGGGTGATGGTATATACCAAAAGCACCCCATGATGATTCAAGTCAGGTTCGGTGTTGTATCAATGAGAGAAGCCCAAACTGCAACTACAAAAAAACTAGGAGGTTTGGAGGTTGCGCAAGTTGAGTCTCCCAAACGTTTTCAACAATTGTTGGTAACCAAAAACTTTAGCACACAAGGCTTTGTCAAAATTGGCTACTAGATAGCACATGGGATTATTGTTGTAATCTAGCTCAAGAAGTGCAGTACAATTTGTAACTTATAGCTGAATCTTACTCAATGAAATTTGTGTATGAGTACAAGCAAAATCTTGTTGGAGTACATTTATCATTGATTGGCTTACCGCAACAAAGAACCATGACCTAGTTTGGTCATATGTCCCAAAGCAAAATGAATGTTTTGAAATACTAAACAATAAAAGGTGGATATGTATGTTTAATCCTTCAACCAATAAATGCAAAAATGGTTGATAAGAAAAAATGAATTTTTTTAAATGCTCTATTAAAATATAAACCAATAAGAAAGGCAAAATGCCATGACATTGCCATACTGATAGTTTGTTATTTGGAGTGCCAATTTTTTTTTTAAACATCAAATAATGTTTTTTTTTTCCCATTAAAGCCATGTTTCCCATACTTCCTTTTAAACTTTTAGAATGTAACATAACTATGAAATATATATATATATATGATTGTCCTTATTATTGTAACCTTTTAATGGAAAAAAAAAGACTTCAGCATCAATTTCAAAAAAATTGGTGTTTTATAATACTTAAACTTTATGCCATCATTTATAGCATACTTTATTTTATTTGTGGTTAAAATATGAAACAATTTGAACAAACATTGTTATTCCTATTGATTTTTTTTGATAAAATAGGAAAATGTAATGTCAACATGTTCCATTGAAGGACATATTTTAATCATCAAAATTATGAGTTTTTAAAAACCATATTAATCTTTATATACATTTTTGTTTAATGAAACAATAAAAGTGACATAACTTGTAAGTTATACAAATCATAACAATTAATCAAAGTTGAAGTTCAAAATGATTTGGTAATGAGACAATCCTTTTGTGCACACCAATTGTGACTGCACATGGCTTTTAATCTTGTCCACCATCTACTTGTTCCTCCCATCTACACATGAAAATTGTCTTTGCTTTTGCTTTCCTTTTCTTTTGATCACCTTTCTTTTCAAAACTAAGACATAAGTTCAAAATTTCTAAGCACATATATTCTCAAATGGATCTTGTAGATTTTCTATAACTTTATCATGATATAATTTTGTGACTTATTTGAACTATCATGAATTGTGTGTGATTTGATAAGCTAGGTGAGGCTATGCAATTTAGGAGTAGTGGCACACCACATGGATAGACACACTTCCTTCTCTATCAAGTTTTGAAATTCTCACTTCACTCTCAACTTCAAAATTTGCAAATTAGCTCCATGATCTTCATTATTATTACTAAATTATGTCAAGTATTAGCATAAAACCAAAAAACTTAACACAACTCCCCTAAACCTCTTTTCTCCATTAGAAACTTCACACAATAGTCTAGTAAATCATGGTTTCTATTTTGTTGTAGTATACACCTTGAAGTACATGAAGTTTAAAATCATCATCAAACCATTTTCCACAATCAATTGATCAAATCCTCACAAGCTTTCATAAATTTTTCATGGGCTTCCCACATTATGGGGGAAGAAACAAATGGTGTGATTCTTTAGTGGTTCAGTTATTGGGTTTGGTCACATGAATGATTTATTATTTACAACACTTTTCAAAACTATTGTAACAAAATTGGACACCATGTATAATTCTTTTGCAATGTACCTTATTTAACAAATCAAAAAATTTAATACACTAATTTTGCAAAAGAAAATTAAGATGCATGGCTTTTACACTTCCAATGATTTTATGATGTTTACCCAACATTTTCCAATTGTCTCAAGGTTGAAAATTTTGAAAAACTTTAACAATTATGCATTGTCTAATATTACTATTGTTTCATTTTTGTTAAATTTCCAACACTTGTACAATGGTTTTGCAACACCAAAATTTTCAACATATCCAACTTAAATACTTAATATATAAGAAATTACAACTTTTCAAGATGTCCAACTTGATCACCTTGTTTGTTTTGATCAAAATTTTGTCAATTTGTTTAAAAACCTTGGTTGTTAAAAGTACATGTCACTTATCATTAGTTCAATTGACTAAAATGGACTTTTTAACTGTGTGATCAAACATGACAAAATATGGACGCCATAGTAAAAATTGACAAGGTTGTAGTAAAATGTGACATGATTGTTTAGACCAAGTTCATAATTAAAATTTTAAAATTTATCAAAAGATTAAATATATAAATATATACCTATAATTAAATGGGTTATAAATTGGTAGGTGGTTTGGTCTAAGTAATATCTATAATTACTCATGTATTTTTTGACCTACTATATTTCTCTTTTTCATTTGCTCACCCCAATTGGCATTTTTTTAAAAAAAAAACTTATGTCTTTTTAATGTTTGAAATGCATTTTTAATATTATTTCCAACATTAAAATGGAGGATGAAAGATATGGGATAAATTTTATAGTTTACAACTAGGTTGCAAATTATAAAATTTATCCCATATCTTTTGTCATTTTTTACAATTTTTTAAACCATATAATTTAATGTTACATACCCACTACCTAGGTACTTTAGGCCTATTTTATTAACAATTTACATACATAATTAGCATACATACATACTTACCTATCTACCTACCTACCTTTTTAGCCTAATACTTATTACTTTAATTTATTGCTTACTAATTAAACTTGTTTATTAACTAAAGGAGTTTGTATTGCACCTAAGTTAGGTCCACATAGCATTTATGCTTAGACCAAATATGTCACATGGGACTTAGTTTAAACTTTGGCTAAATTTTGGCTAAATTAAAATTTGACTAAACCTTGGTAAAAACATTGGCTAAAGTAAAATTTGATTAAACCTTGGATAAACCTTTGTTAAACTTTGACAAGATTAACATTTGTTCAAACCTTGGCTAAACATTAGTAAAACTAAAACTTGGTTAAACCTTGAATAAACTTTGTCTAAATTTTAGCAAGATCAATTTTTTGTTAAAACTTGGCAAAACATTACAAACAAAAAAATTACTCAAACATTGGCTAAATGTTTTTTAGCTAAACCTTGGGTAAACCTTGGAAATTTTAATTTAACTTGGTGACAATTTGACAAAACTTGGTGAAATATTAACTAAAACTTAGCGAAATTAAAATTTCACTAAACATTGGCAAAAAAATAGTTAAAATCTGGCTAATCCTTTGCTAAACCAAAATTTGCTTTAATATTGATTAAAACTTTTATAAATTAAAATTTGGTTTAAATTAAATTGAATTTTTGTTAAACCTTAATTAAATTTTCGCTAAAGCTTGTTTAATATTTGAGACCTTTAGTTTAGCCATGACTATACATTTAATACAATATAAATAATCCTAATATGCCCTTAGTACGTTTAAATTTTCTTAATATACATTATAACTTAATTGTTAAAACTTTAATATTAAGGTTTTAAAATCATCTAAACCCTATTCATAAATATCCATTAATGTATTTGAAATATAGATTAATACATCCTTAGAGATGTACCCTTAATATACTTTTAATATACTGCTAACATGATAATATCAAATTATTTACGATTAACTTTTAATTTGTAATGCAACTAATCAATTTACTACCATGTTTTTAGATGAAAATGCAAGTTAAAATCATTCACATGGAAGGATGAAACTTCTAATAGTCTTAATGTAATTGCAAGATAGTCTTAGAAATATTTGTTTATGACATGTGTCCATTTTTAAGGTTAATCATTTAATGATACATGGCATTTAAAATCCATTTTTGGCATTAGTGTTTTTAATTAATTAATCAAACTTAAATGGTCTAATTTAAGGTTTATAGGATGTCAACATGTGGTGGTAACTAGGTAGGTAATTAGGTAGATAAATAGGCCTAGGTTAGCAAGTTATAATTTATTTTTAGTTTTTTTTAAAAATGGGTTTGAACCTTTTTTATTTGTTCATCCCAATTGTCATTATTTATTAAACTAATGCACCTAGAGTTAAATATTTGCAAACTTCAAAGTTATGACAAATAATATGAAATAAACATTGTAATTGCAACTTAAGATGCAACAAGGGTAGAAAGGTGGATAAATACTCATAAATCTTTGGACATTGTTATGTTGTCTTTGGATCTCAAAGACCTTTTATATTCCTCAACCTAATGCATCCAAAGATAAAACATTGTTCAAATTAGTCTTGAAATGAGCAAGATATGCCTTTTGGAAGTGGAGGATTAATGTTCAATTTAGGCATATAAAAACAACTTGAGTTTTCAAACTCAAGTTCATTGGTCATTTCTCCATTTTGTTTTACGCTTCAAAAAGCTTTAAAAGAACTTTAAATGGCACACTATAGCTTTTTAAAATCACTCAAAACAAACAAGAAGATATAAAATCTAAAAATAAAGGAATTTTTTTTCTTTTAATGAATTCGTCTTCTGCTTGTTTTTTCCTATTTCTTTTGTTTATGGACTTTAAAGAAATATTGTAAACCTTCCATTGGCAAGTCCATGGCCATGAAAATCTTTCAAAAAAACAAGAAATTAGGAAAATTTTGGTAGACCGTGAAAGCACACTAAGCCCCCCCCCCTCAAATTGTAATCACACGTATAATCTTTATACAATTAATTTTTTTAGTAATGTATGGACATCACATCTTGGTTGTTTTAAGTATATTTTATTTGCTTTAAATTTCATCTAATCAATTATTTTGAAAAATTCAATAAACATTCAAAAATTTGAACATATGGAATATATTTGTGACAAAATAATATTTGTCACAGAGTTTGAAAGTTTGAATATATATTTCAAAACTAAAGTTGTGAATGGAATTCTTGGGTGAATTGTTTTATGGTTTATGATATTAATATACATTAATTTAATTTCTTTAAATTTAGAAATTTTAAGTTTTTGGATGAACTTCATTCAAAAAATGTGTTTTTTTGCATTTTTTTAATAACAAATGCATAATAATAGTTTATTTTAAAGAAAAAACCACTACCATATCAAATAGGAAGAGATTTGATAGATGGGTATTACATTTTTTTTCAATTTTCTTTTGTTAAGTAATGCTACATGAATTATAAACATGAAACCTTATGGATGTTGAAATACTATAAATACTATATTTTGAATACATTGATTTAAATCCTTTTCATCTAAATGTTGGATCAAAATAAATTTTGATTCAAAATGAACTTTGAGTTCAAAAATGTTGTTATGCAAATTCTAAAGTTTTTTGCTTGTGTTTAGGATAACCAAAAGATGCCATCAAGATTTTTGCTTACTATGTACTATAATACTTAATTTACATCACCTTTTTTGAACAAAAATGACTCACCCTTAGTGTGTTTTCACCCAAGTATTAAATGATGGGCATGTTTTGTCCTAATTATACCTAACTTTTAAATATGAACTATTAACTAACATATCAGTTGTTACTTGATGTTGGATACTAAACCAATATGGGGTGGATATTAGATTTTTTCAATATCCACCAACTTTAGTTATTTAGTTTATCAATATTTGTCAGTTTTCATTCTTTTTAATTTTAATTGTTTCATTTAATATATCATGCAAGGATATCAAGTTTTTAAAAAAATCTAATGCCATATTTCAATATTTAAAACATCATGCAATACAATATTTATTAGATATTTAAGCCTTTTAGATTAAAAAACAACAATTTCAATCTAATAATACATTAGGATAAAAATACAAGTCCAAATTTGGATCTATTTCAAATGCCTCTCCAATTCAAACTTTTATAAGGTGACATTAGATTTAATCAATTCTATCAAACTAGAAAATGAACTACAACCCACCCTTCCACTTCTTCAATTTCAATTTCACTCATGAAATATTGTAGTTTTTTCATTTTGCATTCCTTGATTTTCATTTTCAATTGACCATTCCATTTTTCTCCAAAATTGTCTTACCAAAATTGCCAAAGATATTGATGTTGCCATGCACACTTTAAAAAACGTGATGTAAACATTTACAAGCCAAAATAATCTATTCAAAACAAATAAGTGATGTGGGCTTAGGGTTTTAATATGATGTGCAATGTAAGTTTAGTGCAATGTATGATGTAATTTTATTTTTTTAATGTTGTATAATAAGCCTTACACAACAACCACAAAAACAAAAAAAAACCATCAATAATGGAAAAAAAGGAAATGAAAAAATTACACATAAAAAATATAAACAAAACAAAAAAAAATGAACATAAAAAAGGAAAAAACCAAAAATAATGACCATTTTATAAAAAAAACACAAAAAATAAACAAAATAAACAATCAACAAAAAAAAAAGTATTTAAAAAAGAAAAAACAAAATGGAAACAAAACATTTATGGAATTTTTTTTAAAAAAATGGAAAACATAAAAAACATAGAAACATGGGGAAAGAATTTCCTTTAAAAAAATGTATCTAGAAAACATAAAAAAAACAAAAGAACCAAAAATATAAAACAAAAAAAGAAGAAATAAACACAAAAAACGAATACAATATAAGTAATGAAAAAAAACCTTGTCACCAAGAAATTCATTTCTCAACTCCTCACCACCTAGTCCAACAAATTGGAAAATTGGATATCATATGTAGCATGTAAGCCAATACAAACAAGAGAAAATAATGGAGCTATTGTTTAATTGTGTGATTTGGGGGGCACATGTATGGCCATAGAGTGAAACAAGAATGCAAAGAAGAATATGGATCAACAACAATGGTGGGAAAGAAGAGAAAAGGAAAAACATGACAACAACTAGTAAACAAAAAAAGGATGATGGGAAAGAAAAAGAACATGGAGAAGAGAAAGAAGACAAAAAAAACGAAAAAATTTCAAAAAACAAAATTGGACCCCTTTATGACCCCTTGGATTTAGGGTTCGACGTGATGGCTACTTTCAAAACATTCTCTACCTTTTTTTCCTCAAATTAAAGCCTTAGCCCTCCAAAACCTTGTTTTCATTTTTTTCCTTTCAAATTTATGTCATACTTCCTAGCCTTATTGTGAGTTGTGATATTTAGATTAGGCAAGAATTTGACATCCTGCAAGATATCATTTTAGATATCCACCCGAAACTTTACTAAACCTATTAATTAAACTAACTATTATAAATAATAATAATCAATAGGTAATAAGATTATAACGATATATTATAATAATTATTAACTTATAATAGTAATATTCTGAAATAAATAATATTATTAGTTGTCTTACCTAAACCTAAACCTTATTAACTTAACTTAATACTTACTAACTAATTCATTTAATTTATTGCATACATGGCATGTAGCCTAGGCCAAGTGGCATCCAAATTAATCCACATGGCACCTAGGCCTGGACCTAGGGCATGCCATGTGATACCTAAGTTATGCTTGAACATAAACCATGTGGTGTTATTTCCCAATTTTCTTTGAAATTTTCTTGATTTCATTGAAAAAACATTTTTTAATTACTTCTTTTTTTGTTCCCACAATGCATTTTTTAAAAAAAACCATTGGTTAATATTTTACAACTAAAAATTTGACCTGACCACCCAAAAAATTTGAAAGGTAGGTGGAATATATATATATATATTTATTTATTTACAAGTATTTGGCAAATAAAATTCGAAAATATGATATATATTATTGATATATAATTTAAATAATAGAATTAAATTTTATTCAAAATATATTGAATTTTTTTTAATTAATTGAAAAACATATTTAGGCATAAAAAATAATTTAAAACATAAATTTTGATTTTTTGTACAACTCCGTCCATAGCTTACCCTATAAGAAGGTATAAAATATCCACATCACACAAGTTGCAATGTTATGGTTGTTTGTGTGACTACCCATATATTGGTAATGTATCTGCATAAAACCAAGTTTATAAATCATCAATTTCAAAGGATGAAAGATCAATTGATCATAACATAGTTGTAAAGATGTTTGAAAATCATTCAAAGTCTAAATGCATTTGCACACACAACATGATGAAGTTACATGGGATAACCCATTGCATCTAGTTACACGTGGGTTAGTTGCAAACAACATTGTTTCTTCTAATGGGGTGCATCAATATGGTCCTTATGTTAATTGCACCAAAAGGGTGTTGGGTCTAGGTCTAAATCCAATTCAAAAGAACTCAATTTTGAACCTTCAAGTTTAACACTCCAAACCTAAGAACTTGTGTTATCAAAATAAATTAAAACTTGAAGAAATTTCAATGTTAATGTAGTACCATTGTTATAAATTCATTCCAATATTTTAGGTTATAATTATTAAATATGCATAAGTATTCGTTCTTAAATACTTTATTGAAAACCATTAGAAAGGCATCTCATTTAGTCAATGGATTCAACAACTTGTAATTTCCACAAAACTTGTCACTCCCATCTTTCTTTAAGGGCCATATCACCTTGCAAGCATATTTAGAAGTGTTAGTTGGTTTCATTTTACCTAAAGCCACTAAGGCATTTATTTCCCTTTCAACTTCAACCTCTTCCCAAAAAAATGGCCAACTTGGAATAGTCTTACACAATGGAAATCCTTGCATATTCATAATAGGCTCCCCAAATTTGCAATATTTCAATTTTCCCATGTGCCAAACAAACACATTGGGAAATTAGTCCAACAATTGTCACAAATGATCAATTTTCTTTTGACCCAATGCCATATCTACTCTAATTTTAAATTTAATTTCATCCTATCTACCTTTCTCATTGTTTTCCAACTTGTTCATTGAAACATCATCCTATTTCTTGTTGCCCATCTCTACTTCAAGTTGAAATACCACTAATAAATGTTCATTTTTGCTTTTTGTAAACATTTGAGTTTTTTTGTCTTCATCTTTTACAACACAACTTATCTAGTCCCCAAAATCATTACTCATAAAAATCCCCAAAATTATATCAATTCTCTATTATTTCATAGTCAAATTCATGATTTAATTAGGCCTTTCCTTTTGCACAAGTATTTATATTTCTAGCCCCTTATCCATCACATCTTTTGCCATCTCTTCTTCCCTTTACTTAATTAACCTGTGTTAGTCATCTTTTATAATAGATTCTTGATTTTCTTCATGATCATTAGAATATTCAAGATTGGTTTCATCACTAAGTTGGATAAGGTTTACAAAATCCAATAGAGGTTGATAGGTCTCTTTTAATGCATCTTTACCTCCATTTGCTATAATCTAGCTTCCAACATCATTATTACATCCTTTTGATCGTCTTCCATATTGGTTCTTATCTTGCCCTTAACAAGTTGCAACATATGTACCATGTTCAAAAGAGAAGATGTATGTTGTTCCTTAAGCCATGTTTGATCTAAATAGTCCTTTTTTTCATGTAACCATTAATGTTTATTTTAATGAGGAAGTCCCAAAAGGAGGCTATAATTATTAGTAACTACAATCATAAATGTTATGAAATATTGTATTTCTACCACCTTTACATGTAGCACATTGATATTTCTATGTGTTTGTCTGATTAGTTCAAAAATAATATTAAAAGATTAAAAACCTGCTACTAAATGCATGATTCCAAGTTCATGAATCATATCAGTTAACACTATTGACATTGAAGTTCTTGTATGAACTAACCATTCTACCAAAGGGTTGTTGATTTCAACAAACAAGTGTAAGGTCTTATTGCAGTGATTTTTGTTGATCCAAATCTTGAGGATTGTAGGTGTTCCTTTTGCATTAATCACAATTTCCATCTTAAATGTTTCATTATGTTTTTTCTTTGTTATTTTCACCAACCTTTAAAAAAATTCCAATTATCTTATAATAGATAAGATTGTTTCCATAGGTGACAAGACAATTTTCCTTTCATGAGATGTGTAAGGATTTTTGATCTTGTAGTAGCATATTGACCAACATCCAATTGCCTTGTTTTAACACTTGTGTCCTTAGCTATTTCAAATCCTCTATTTCATGAAGGAAGCCACATTTACCACATTTGGGCTTAAGGTCTCCAATTTGAAGACATATCATAACAATATGGTATTTATAATTGCTTAAATTTAGCATGTAAAGAAGTTGTTAATTCTAAGTGAACCCATTCCCAATTTTTTTAAAACACATTGCTTGAAAAAGTTGAGGAAAGATTCATTTAGTGCAATACCATGTTTTTCCACCATTGTGTTAATTATCATCTCCTCCTCCTATTCCTCCTTCAAAAGCTTAAAAGGGGTTTCACCCAACTTGGCCAACACATGTTCTACTTCCAAAATAATAGCGAACATTTTTTCCATTGTCAATTCTACCTTAATAACCTTATCCCTAACCTCAAACAATTTTTTAATTCTTAGTAAGAAAAAACTAACATAATGATGTTTTGAAATGAGAACATGTGGTGTTCACATGTCTATTACTTTTGGGATTGAGTTCTTAACTTCAAATATCATGACTATGAATTGTAAAAAAGTAAGTTGTGAAATATTACTTTCATTGGTATTGTGCCATTGTTCCGCACTTATGAGTTCCATCACAAACTTTGATCCACACTTGTGTTTGAAAGTCACTACGTGATATGTTGATGTTGAAATCTCCCACTTTATCTTTTGCAGGATGCAATTTTATCACCCATATTGTTCCAAACCTTGAGGTATGAATAATCATTACACCTTGATGCTCAGTGCTATAATCCCAATTGAAAAATCAATTTGTTCAATAACTTGTTAAAAAATGACTTGACCTTGGGTCCTCTTCAGACATTTTCCCTTCTTCATTAGAATTTAACATGATCCATCATTAAAAACAAGAAGATTCAACAATCATGTTTCCTACACCTTTTTGTCAAAATGTTGATATCATTATAACCAAAACTTGGAGCTATTGGAAATAACTACAAAAGCTTGCAGAAAAACCTTGTCTTAACCAAAAGAAAAATATTATAATTATGCAATTCTCAATGTCCTATTTCAAACTCAACATACCACTTGCATAAACAAGTCATTGTCTATCCATTGAACTAAACACCATTGTCAGCAAAACTCATGATTGACATTAATAAAAACTAATAGCATCATATTTTGATGAAAATTACACAACCCCATACCTATGGAACTAGGTTCTCAATTGACAATGATGAGGAAAAATCAAACTCTCCTTATGCTCTCTTTTCTCATAACTAACTTTTTAGGATATCCTCTTGATATCTTCTTAATTATCCTCTTGATTAAGGAGTTTTACTTCACTACCACCCTTCCACAATACACTTTCAAATTTTCAGTTTAAACATATCTTCACATTCTTTCACTAAACATGAATGTTTTCATAAGCATTGTATGAGATCCTAGATGCAGTTTTCAACCAATTCTTTTTCCCATAAGCCCATGAACCACTCCCGTTGCCCTAATTAGTGTCAATAGATCCCACTAAGCTTTGTCATCTACTCAAGCTTGCTTTTCATTATCATGATTATTGCCAATTTTACTTTGCACATTTTTTGGACTCTAGAAATGCTAAGAAGCAAAAACTCACAATTCTTTCTATTGTTAATGCATATTTTGACCTCCCAAATTCATATCCTTCACAACTTTCCTTTCATTCAAATTTGTTGGTCAAGATCAAAACCTAATAACTCAAGGACCTAGACTCTAACATCATCTACTTTTGTCATTTTTAATAAAAAATAACAACACATATTGGCTCTTGCCATCAACTTTTGCAAGACATTGTACCTAAGCACAATAGAAAACATAAGGTACCTACATCATTAATTGATAACAAAGAATGTAGAACATCATATATTGACACATGCAAAAAAATAAATTCTTAATTTCATTAACTCACTACTTTTTAGATACTACAACATCATTTGTAGCTTCTTCCATTTATTTTCACATTTACAGAATGTCATCACACACTTGAATATAAAAGTCCTCTAATGCTCAACAAGAAATCTTCAAAGCCACTATCAAGAACACCACAAAACAACACTAAATATTTCACATCACCAACAACCTTGCTTCCATTGTCCACCACTTCTTGAAAACCTTCATTGGTATAGTAAAGTTCACAATGAATGATGAAAAAAACACACACACACACACACACACAAGTTTTAAAGCACTTTTGAGTTGAAAAACTGCACCCATTTCACATTTAACCCTTACTCATCATCTTTGCGAAATCCAAACATTTTCACACTTAACCAAATTTCAAGTCACAATGGATCGTTTGGCATATACTACTTGAAGTTTGGGTAAGGAGTGGTTCACACTAGATGTTACACCACACTTTACTTCACCTTACAAGTTCATATATATTTTTTAATTTTAATTTTGAAAAAATTCAGTAAGGTGGTGATGTTATGCCAAAAAGACACATTTTATCAAGGTTTTCTTCATTTTCTTGGGTGCAAAATAGTGAAAATTCACCCCCAAAAAAATCAAGGTTAGAAGTACGCTCACTTGTGTACTTAAATCCTCCAATCCTAACTTTGGGAAAGGTTGAATATGAGTTTTGAAAATGAGGATGATAGTGAGGTCAAGGACTCCTCTTTTACAATGACTCCTCTTCAAGACTAGCTCCTAACTTTGAGAGAGGTTGAAGATGACTTTTGAAAATGAGGATGATAGCGAGGTCAAGAACTCCTCATTTACAATGACTCCTCTTCAAGACTAGCTCCTTCATGGATTATTAATCACAGACTTACAACTGAACGGTTTAACCCTTACTTACCTTAGCAAACTAAAGGTGTACCCTCTTCAGTCTTGGTTGGAAATTACACTATGCACTCAAGGGTTAACCCTTCTTCTTTCAACCCACTAGGTATTTCACCCAATACAGGAGAATATGGTTTTCCTTACTCCAAGTACAGCTAAGGTCATTGACACAAAAAGTATGATATATCACACAAATATGTCGTAAACATCTCACATTGCCATGGGCCAAACTAGATAGTTAACTTCACTCATGTACCTAAAACCATGATATAGATCACATATATTTTACATTGAAATGGATGAAACCATGTAATTAAGTGAGGAAAAAATGGGGAACACGTTGAGAACTTTGAGAACAATTGAAAAACTGATGAGGACAATTTGGGAACTTGATGGGAACACATTGAGAACCAAAAAAAAACGAACTCACCCCCCCTCCTCGAGCCTTCTCATTAGCTGCATGAAATTTTTATTTTGAAAATGGTTGGTCACCATTTTCAACCTGAACTAATAGGTACCTCAATTATAAACTGGGGGTTCGTATTGGATGAAATCATGTAATTTTTTACCTCACATATGTGTCAATGAACTAAGGCCTACTGGCATACGAGAAAGCCATATTCTGTTGCAACGACTCACTACTTACTTGCTTACTTGCTCCAATCCAGAACCAAGGTCAAACAAGGGGGTGTGTCACACTATGGCCTTGCCATTTATTTACATTCAAAAGTATCTGAAGGCAAAAGAAGAATTATGGAAACTCAAATATTTCACCATGCATCAATATAATCTTCCAAAAACAAATCCTCTAAAAGAAACCAAAATCCTTCGAGATATATTATAACTCTAGAACTAATCTCAAGTTCCAACACCAGCCATATCATCTTTCAAAAATCCTCATATATATTTTTAAAAAGACCTATTATTATTACCGAGGGGCCAAAATCCCTTAAGTTACTATACTCTATAATGAATCTAAACACGATATACTTGCCTTGGTAGGCAACGCCGAAAAGCATGGGATGTTCTCCAATAATCAATCACTACGTAGGGTTTTCTTGACTTGGGTGTTTTGGCCTCTTGAGTTATCATCTTCTTCATGATAACCTACTTATTTTTTCCACCAAAAAGCTAT
>Ga0209208_10001036_pt1 | contig 38614 bp, 34 predicted proteins | sample S1TSphfallax_3_FD_187694 | JGI IMG/M metagenome (GOLD analysis project Ga0209208, IMG submission 187694) | Host-associated microbial communities from peat moss isolated from Minnesota, USA - S1T2_Fd - Sphagnum fallax MG (SPAdes) (version 2) | ecosystem: Host-associated > Plants > Peat moss >... | reverse complement strand
GGGCTCGGGAGTATGCCACCACCATACTCCCTATAGTATTCTCTGCGCCACGTTGTGGGGACTACACCCAAATGGCACAAATTCCCGGGACTCCCAAGTTGGAGTCCCGAAATCCAACCAAGTGTCCCGGTTCTGGACTCCCGGGACTTTGGGAGGTCATATCTTCTCGCCCTGACCTCTGATCGCGACGAGGTCTGAACCGAAGTTGTAGCCCTCGTCGAGATCTTTCCAACGACGTATCGCACTCCCGAATCGGACATCAGGAGCGGGTCGATTCTCGACTTTTAGTGGTCGGGAGTCAAACTGCCAATTTGACTCCTGGCCTTTCTTTTGCCCATAACTTGGGCGACAGATGTCCAAATGCCCAATGCGAAGGCATTTTCGATATCTACGCTTCAAGACCTTTCCAATGACACCAAGAACACCCCAATGCGAGGTTTTTTGGGTCCTGCTGTCGAGCTCTGAACATTCGGGAGTCCCGGAGGACTCCCAATCCCCAACTTTTCCAAGTGTTGGGCTTCACCCCCACACTTTGCCAAGTTAGGGTTGCGACAAGGTAGTTCTACAGATCAGGTGGTCTCGAGCTTGTCACACCCTTTTGCAAGTGATGATTGTAGCACATTAAACTATGACATAACCTTAGATGAGATTGTGCAAATGATGAGGAGACTCAAATGTAACAAGTCTGCTAGCTTAGATGGCATCAAAGCAAAGTTTCTGCAAGATGTTGGCGATATGTTGCATTTACCACTACAAATTGTGTTCAACAAGTTGTTGCAACAAGGTTATTCAGCAAGCTTGTCTACTGGAGTCATTCATGCATTGCACAAGGGTGATGATGCCTTGCAATTTGACAATTACATGGGAATCACAGTGGGTCCTGTACTAGCTAAGGTGTTTGCCATGATTCTAGAGGCACGGTTGAGCAGCTGGGTAGAAGAGAGGGGCCTACGTGCCAAGGGACAGGCTGGTTTTAGGAAAGACTTCCGCACCACAGATAATCTATACATTTTGCGAACACTCATTGAACAGAACACTCACAAACGCCAAAAGGTGTATTGTTGTTTTGTGGACTTTCACAAAACTTTTAATACAGTGCCTCGTGATCTGCTATGGCAAGTGCTCGCTGAAATGGGAATTGTGGGTCGCTTCATGCAGTGTCTATAGAGCATGTACAGCCAAGACAACGTTAGAGTTATGCATCCAACAGAAGGGCTATCAGCCCGGTTCTCATGTGGCATTGGGGTTAAACAAGGCTGTCCACTGAGCCCACTACTTTTTGGACTTTACCTTGATGGACTTGAGAAACATCTAGATGCACTTGATGGCGATAACCCGCCATAGCTCGCAGACATAGTATTGTTGTATGGAGATGATTTGGCATTGATGTCAGAGACCCCACAAGGGTTGCAGAAACAAATAGATGTTCTGTCTGAGTTCTGTGTTGAACGACAATTGGTCATCAATGTGAGCAAGACCAAGGTGGTGGTGTTTGAAAAACTCTGCAGTGCAGTGCCAGAGTTCACATACAGAGGGACAACCATTGAGCGGGTTCAATCATTCAAATACTTGGGCCTAGAGTTACATAGTACGATAGGCATGGCAGTAGCCATAGCCAAACTGACTATTGCTGGGAAGAAGGCACTATTTGCATTACGCCGTAGATGCAATGATCTGAACATAACAGATCCAGAAGTAATGTGTCAGTTGTTCGACTCACTGGTATGCCCAGTACTAAGCTATGCATGTGAGGTGTGGACAGGTTGTACAAGGGCGAAAGGGTTGCAACAAGCAGAACAAGTACATAGAATGTTCTTGAGAGGAATATTAGGGGTCAATAAAACAACAAGCACTTTTGTTGTGTTGGGGGAGTTTGGAAGGTATCCGTTGGAGTATTTCTGGTGGCAACAAACCCTCAAGTATTATGATAGACTACATGAGTCCACACCAGATCGCCTGTTATACTGTGCCTACCAGACCTAGGTCCAGATGCTCAGCGTGCTCAATGATAACCAATAGTGTTAGCTCTGGAACGTGCAGTTGTGGCTTAACGACCACGATGTTGGGGTTCTCTATACTAATGTCAGGTGTGCTGTAGCAAGTGCACAGGCTTCTTATTTAGAATCCACTTATGGTGAACAGTCCAGAGCCAGAAGTAGTAGATTACTTACATACTAGCTGATGAACACGAGCTGTACAATAGAATCTGGGTACTCATATGCACATCAGAGTTATTTGCAAGTGATCAAAAATGTTCAGCTCAGGCAATCTTTGTCAAGGTTCAGATGTTTAAACCATCGTTTAGAGGTAGAGTGTGGCACGCATGCAAAGCCTGAGAGTGTGCTGAGGAGAGATAGGGTTTGTCGCCTATGTTCCCTAGGTGTTGTTGAGGATGAAGACCACCTGTTGCTAGTGTGCCCAACTCACCATGACATTCGTTGCAAGTTGGTCAACAGCTAGGGAAACAGTTGACACCGTGCAACTTACTGATTGAATTGATGTGTTCGGCTAATCAAAAAGCGATAGCTTTGTACTTAGTTTCTTGCCTAAACAACAGGAGTGTTTTGCTCAAATCAACTATGTAATTGTCTCAAATGGATCTCTCTGGTCTGGGTATTGACGTTAAATTAGAAGAAAGAAAGAAAGAAGAGATCACTCTAATTTTAGTTTTTGAACTAGAATTGGACATTCTTCATTAAAGTAAAGAATTGATGGACACAAGTTTACACATCACAAAATCACCTTGTGACACCCTTTACCAATCAATGAGGGCTTTCCAATGCTACCAAAAGTAGCCCCAAAAAGCATGTTTTTCCAATTTCCTTCCTCTTCATTTGGGGGGCCCACACAAAAAATATATTTCCGAGTGTATTTTCAAGTGCAGTCTTTACACTTGGAAAGAAAAACTCTCGTTACCAGAAATGGGCCCACACTCAGCTCCGACTTGGGCTGGCCCTTATTTCGGTAGAGCCCACAGCAGACTGGGGCTTTATTCTACACTTTGACTAAGAGCATCTATAGTACCCATCAATTTTTTTAAATAATTCCCCCTAATTTTTTTTTATAAATTCACTTAAACAAAATAATGCCATAATACCTTGGCAGCCGACACATGTCTGTTACATAATTAATTAAATTTTGATTTTGATTTTGATAAACAAAATATTCCTGAAAATTCAACATTTTTTCCCTTCACAAAAGTTAAGGTCTTTGAAAAAATGATTTGGGGGTGGGGATTTTCAACATTTATTTTATTTTTACAAATTATTTTCGAATTTTTGCAAAAGAATTTGAACATTTTTCAACGTTTCTGAAAATAACATAATTAGTTTTGATTGGGGGGCGGGGGGTGGGATTTTTCTTCATTTTTGAAAATAATATAGTTTATTGTGGAAGCTGCAAGGGTATTACCTAGCAGTGTTTTTTTTGAGGAATTTTTATCTGTAGCCAAAGTCGTGGTCATCCATTATGTAGAAGAAGTGGCGATCAACCCTAGGAAGATATAGCCAGATCTGGCTATTGAACCGGAAATAAAGTACAAATATGGAATCATCCTTCTATATTTTTGGCTACATAACGAGAACCTAATATTTGAATCTGCTAATTTTTACATACTTTTTTCTTTCTCCTCACTTCTGGCTACTGAAACCTCCAAATTCACTTCCTAGGATGATTCAATATTTGCACTTTATTTTCTTATTTGTAGGCAGATTTGGCTAAGTCTTCCTACCGATGGTCGCCACTTTTGCTACATCTTTCAATGGATGATCGCCACTTTGGCTACAAACAAAAATGCCTAAAAAACACACGTACTGGTAACTACCTAGTCTAAAGAAGAGAAAGAGAGCGTTGGTGCCAATTCAGGGCTCTTTGCGTTCGCTGCGCATACAAACACCCAGACACATGCGAGGGTGGCGACAAAGAGAGAGAGAGAGAGAGAGAGGAGCCTGTCGAAGATACGTAGGAGGAGGCGACGAGACGGGCGCGGAGGGACCAGGGGGAGACAAAACGAACGGAAAGAAGCGCGAGTGGATCGGGAATCGAATAAAGTGAGCGATCGAGCGGAGCGGCACTGGTAGTAAGGTGCGGAAAGGGAGGAGCGATAAGGGAAGAGGTTTGCAGCGGTTTGGAAGCGAGGAGTGGCGAGGCGAGAATTGAGACAGTCTATTGCAAGAACTCTGAGAGAGAGAGAGATAATAAAAAGGAGTCCCTTTCTACTTCAGCTCATAATGCACACTATCACCGTATCGCCATTTCTGAGAGCCTGCGGCAGCGTTTCTACCAGGTTGCGTCCAGCGGCACTGGCAACAACAGCAGCAGGCTTCTCGGCTTCTCCTGTCAAAGCTTCCGGGCTCGCTACCTGCTGCTGCAGAACCAGCACGAACCTGTTCACCTCCACAACCCGTTTTGCATCATCGTCGTCGTCAGGGTTTGTATCTGGACTTCGGAATTCGGTGCGATTGCCGCCTTGTGAGTTCTATGGCTCTAGGTTGTATAATAATCGAAGCTTTGTCGTCGCTGCGGGGTTGGCCCGTCAGACTGCCAGGAGGATTATTGTGCGAGATTTCCCAGGGTTTGGGAGGCAGCAGCAGCCGGGTGGTGTTCGAGTGCTGGCATCCGCGGCTTCCGGGCTTTTGCAAGGCGGCTCAAGGATGGCTTCCTCTCACGGTAAGCGGATCGTGCCTAGAGGACGGAGTGTTTTTTGGATCGGATCTCCACTTTCAACAAAGTCCAACCTATTCTGATTTTGCAAATGGATCGGTGATTATACACCCTACTGGATCTGCTACCCCAGTGTACAGATACAATGAGCAGATTGTAATTAGCGACAGAGACTCTTTTGATGATGCCTTGTCTATGTTGCAGCTACGGAGAATCCATATGGTAGCCTCTTGACTGATTTACCCAAGCCAGGTGGAGGCACATATGGGAAATACTACAGCCTTACCAAACTGAATGATCCTCGAGTAGGTAAGTCCATCGGGTTTGTTTCCTCTCTATAGTACAATGCTGAACATGGTTCTCCTTGTTGAAGATGATTTGTTTTTTCGGTAATAGGTTAGATTGCTGCTCGATCATCGGATTGACAGTGCTACTGAGATAAGAGTCATTTGTCTTGGTTTATATTTGTTGGAATGATAGATAACCCCACAAGAGTTGTAGATGCTTTATGAATGTTCAGAACAGGGATCATGGCATTTTTTTTGTTTTTCAAAACTATTCTTTGTAATTGTTTTTCCATTCTACCTGCTGTTGATTGCCATGTCCTTGTGCTTGTATTGTGCAGACATACTGCCCTACTCTATCAGATATCTGTTGGAGTCTGCAATTCGGAATTGTGATAACTTTCAGGTCCTCAAGGCAGATGTGGAAAAAATCCTGGACTGGGAGATAACTGCTCCCAAACAAGTGGAAATCCCATTCAAGCCTGCCCGTGTCATCCTCCAGGTTCTGTCTTTTAAAGAAGTTTGAAGATAATTTGGTTTGCTGAAGATCTTTGCAGGTTTCTTTGAATAAGTTGTGCAGGAGGGATATGCTTCACAACTACCTGGCCTGTTGGAAGTGAAGTTGACATTGCAGGTTGTGCTCACTAATCGATGACAAACAGGAAACTTCAATGGGACAGTGCATATGTGTGATTGTCTTTGTGCTTACAGTTTATTTGCATCTTCAGGATTTTACTGGTGTTCCAGCTGTCGTTGATTTGGCTGCCATGCGAGATGCTATCACACGTCTGGGTGGTGACCCAGATAAGATCAATCCTTTGGTAAGCGAGAATTATGATCCTGTTACATGGAGCAGTACTCTTGGAACGGATTTCTTGCACTTGGTCAACAGGTTGTTGGAGTGTTGTCTGGCACTACTTAGATCCCTTTGTCTTTCAGAGTTCTGCATGCATCTCAGTGCACAGGGAGAGCAAAGCCTGGTCTCAATTGAGTGTATAAAATGCACTGAAAGCATTTTCACTCTGAAATTGATGACATTTGCAGTGTGTTTTGTGCACCATGGTTATTTTGTCTCTAGGATCTCAGTGCAATGTCAATGAACTATTTGGGCTCTGCTGCTCAAGGTATGTTTTACTTTTTATGCCACATGGTGGCACATGTTGGCTGCATAATGCCCCTCTGTCTAAGATGGTTTCTTTGTTGTGTGTTTTGCAGGTGCCTGTTGATTTGGTCATTGACCATTCAGTGCAGGTAGATGTTTCACGAACACCAAATGCACTCCAGGCAAACATGGAGATGGAGTTTGGCCGAAACAAAGAACGATTTGCTTTCTTGAAGTGGGGGGCAACTGCCTTCCAAAACATGCTTGTGGTGCCACCAGGTTCTGGTATTGTGCATCAGGTCAGTTTCTTTTGGCTCTGTGTATTGGCTGGTTAGATTCTGTTATCTGTTGATTTGGTTGCTATATAATTGATTGCTGCAGGCCCATTCAGATAGTTGATACTTCTTTTGGAATCTAACCGGCAATAGTTGACCTTGCTTTGCCTTTTCTTAATCGTGAAAATGGAGGTTTCTTGATTCTTATGAGAGATATTCTTTTGGATATTTTTTCAGTTTTAAGTGTGATTGGGTCATCTCACACATGGTTGAGGGCCTGTCACAGGTGAATTTGGAGTATTTGGCTCGTGTTGTTTTCAACAGTGATGGATTGCTGTATCCAGACAGCCTTGTTGGAACTGATTCACATACGACTATGATAGATGGGCTTGGTGTTGCAGGCTGGGGAGTTGGAGGCATTGAGGCAGAAGCAGCAATGCTTGGTCAAGTATGTTCATCACATTCCCTAGGAGCAAGATTCACATACGACTATGATAGATGGTGCTTGGTTCTGCATGGTGTACATGCTTGAGGATACATGTTTTTGAACAACAAGAAATCTTTCCTTCTTAAGGATGTAATTGGACTTTGCTGGGGTGCAATGGACCAAATGACATTAAATGCATGACCTTATTGGGAGGGATTGAAGCATCTTACATCACAGTGTTCAACGTTGTGGTTCTTTAAGTTGTGCAAAACTGAGAGGTCTTTCATTTCTTTTGTTGCAGCCCATGAGTATGGTCCTTCCAGGGGTTGTAGGTTTTAAGTTGAATGGCAAGCTACGCACAGGAGTTACTGCCACAGATTTGGTGTTAACAGTTACTCAAATTCTGCGGAAACATGGTGTGGTCGGCAAGTTTGTGGAATTCTATGGTATGTGGTGATATTCTTGACTGCTGCTGTTGGAGTTTGCTATATGACTATGGAGATGATTGGAAGAGTTTGTGCAAGTGCATCACATTTTTGTTCTCTTGTCTCACCGCAATGACCACTGTTCATTGTTTTCCAGGAAAGGGCATGTCAGAACTTTCTTTGGCTGATCGTGCAACAATTGCAAACATGTCCCCAGAGTATGGGGCTACTATGGGTTTTTTCCCAGTGGACAAGGTCACACTCCAGTACTTGAGGTTGACTGGCCGTGATGAGGAGAAGGTAACCAACTTTCAGGATGTGCTCATATATGCGTTCTCTTATTAAAAATCAGCTATTATGTCCATCTTAGCATTGCTGCCATATGTCTAGGTGTGTTCATATAACTAGGAGATACTGGTATCTATTCAGGATTCTAATGATGTGATGTTATTCCAAATAGTGGAGTCATATTGGGTAGAAACAGCATAGTGGAAGCATCATTTGGCAGAAGAGAGATAATTTACTGCTCATTTTCTTGAGCCAGTAGATGATTGAGGTTTAAGGTCTTGTCCTTAAATACTCAGCCTCCTTCAAGTGAGGTTGTAGTCAGTATATTTGGTGGAATGTCATTGACGTCTTCACAGAGCAAATCCTGTTTTTTGTGTTCTGGGTGGTTCTTGTCTCTATGCAATAGGTCAAGGAGATTGAAGCTTATCTCCGGGCAAATAACCTGTTCATTGACCATGAAAAGGTCAGTTTGGCATCTGCAGGCCACAGCATGTATCTTGGATTTTTTCGTTCCTGCTAGGTAAGTAGCAGGTTTGGTTGGAGTATGTCACTGGAATGTGTTGTGGACTCCTTTCAACAGCGGGCAGGAACTCTTTTCCATTGCTTGTTGACTCCCCATGGTTGTTATGGGGCGGTTAGTACTGAGTAATGGCTCAGTGTCTTCTGATATAGTGACTTCTGATGTCATGGGAATGGCTGCTGTAGTTGAGCAATAGGCAATCGGATGGATATTGATATTGTTCATTCATGTCTATCTTCAGCCTCAAAAAGAGAACATTTACACATCATACCTGGAGCTTGACCTTGACTCAGTGGAGCCATGTATTTCTGGACCAAAAAGGTATACAAAGCACTCTTTTCTTAAGGCTGATACAAATGTTGACAGTCTTGGCATCCATGGATGCTCTTCTCTGTAAGGATGGTATCGGGCCTTTGGTCTAGTTTTCAATGGTCAATTTGAGGGGACTATAGTGTGCACAATGCAGTTTTGTTGGAAGCATTTATCAATTGACATGAATCTGTCTCACTGTTTCCTTTCATGTATTCCTTTCTGCAAATTTGCGTGTGTTTTTGGTCTGACTAGAGTAAATGAACAAATGCAGGCCCCATGACCGGGTGAAGTTGAAAGATATGAAGGTGGATTGGCAGGCTTGTTTGGACAACAAGGTTGGCTTCAAGGTATATCTCATAGTTACATTCCTCTGTGTCTGTTGCTGAACTTTGTCCTATCCTATCAAGCACATTCTTTTCTAGTTTCATGGCTTGTGATGGAAAAAATGCTTCACTTTGTACTTATCAGTTTCCTTTTGTTGCAGGGGTTTGCTGTTCCCAAGGATGAACAGGACAAAGTTGTGAAATTCACCTTCAATGGTCATCCAGCTGAGATGAGGCATGGTAGTGTTGTCATAGCTGCCATCACAAGCTGCACCAACACATCCAATCCAAGTGTAATGCTTGGTGCTGGCCTTGTGGCTAAGAAGGCAACTGAACTTGGACTAGAGGTCAGATTCTGCATCTGATGTGAATGTGTGTTCCAATTGCCAGTTTAGTCCCAATTTCTTGTGGACTTGTGATGTGCACCTTTTTGCTGTCAATTAGAATCACATTAAGATGAAGGCAACCCATATTTTAGCCATGTCCAAAGTGGATTGTCTTGTGCTGGGGATAACAGTCCTTGGGCTATTGTTTGAATGTCTTACCAGGGCATGTTGTTCAGATGTTCAACATGTTCATGTGTACCCTTTTGGTCATGCAGCAGAATTTGGTTTAATTATTGGATTGAATGTACTCTCCTCTTTGGAATTGGATTGTAGTCTCTTCAACTTGATTCTGTTTTGACTGAACAGGTGAAACCATGGATAAAGACCAGTCTTGCTCCAGGATCTGGTGTTGTCACACTATATCTTGAGAAAAGGTATTCTGCCCATTCTAGGGGAACATTTCATGAATGACTCTTGTTCTTGCAAATGAGAGGTCGAATATGGTATGCTGGAACATTTGAAAACTAATGTTTGTTGGATGGGCTAATGTCAAGTACTTCACCACCTACAATAGTGGCAATTGTAGTACCGAGTAGTAGATGGTTCTGAGCCTTGGACAAATTGTAAGATATGAGATGTAAGTGAAAATGGTTGCAAACTTTAGGGAGAAATGTAGTCTCTTCCACATTAATTCTTAGTGTGAGCAAGTGATTTTCCTTGATCTGAAGTTTCATGTATTGAAATGGCAGTGGCTTGGCAAAGTATCTTGATCAGCAAGGTTTTAGTCTGGTGGGCTATGGGTGCACCACTTGCATTGGCAATTCTGGTGAATTGCATGAAGCTGTAGCTGAAGCAATTGCTGAGAATGGTAAGTTTTCTGTTTGTCTGCAAGAAGGTAATGAAAATTGATCTGGAAATGTTATACTATTCAGAGAAAATTTTCATTTTTGCTGCAACTATAGTTAAATGGATGAGCTGGAAACAATATTCAGCTGGAGGTTTACCAGGATTCATTACAGACCTCCAGCCCATAGATCTAAAGAGCCATTCTATTGTTTGTATGTTATTTGTTTGCAGATGTAATTGCAGCAGCTGTATTGTCTGGCAATCGAAATTTTGAGGGTCGTGTACATCCATTAACTCGTGCAAATTATCTGGCTTCACCTCCTTTGGTGGTGGCTTATGCCTTTGCTGGGACGGTGGGTCATTCAAGTCATTTCATTTCTGGTTCAATGTTTTCATTGTGCTATTGCTATGGTGTATGGACTTTGCATTCCTCATTATTTTAGTTACCCTTGACTACAATGTGCACTTGCAGATGATGGAAAGCCTTGTGCATCTCAAATGCTGTTTTTAGACACCTGCCCTTCTGAATGATTTGGAGTGGTTGCAACAGGTGAACATTGATTTTGAAACAGAGCCAATTGGGGTTGGCAAGGGTGGAAAGGCTGTCTTTCTGAGGGATGTATGGCCTTCCAATGAAGAGGTTTCTGAGGTATAAATTGTGGACTCTCTCAGTCTCTTCATACTTATGCTTTGTAAACACTACTGGAAGTGGAAGATATTAGGGAGTTTCCTCACATGTTAAGGGTTCCTAACATAGGAGAACACAGCAGTGGCTCTCATGTAGACATGCAAAGTCCTGATGTGATGCAGAGCTGATTTAACCTGGTTGAAGTAGCTGATTTTCATCTAGAACACACCAAAGTAGTCTATTATGCAATCAAACAACTGCAATTCCAAATTAAGTCTATGCTTTGTGTAAGATAACATTGCATGATCTGTTTTGATCAGACTGTATGAGGTGTATATTTTCCAAAAAAATGACCCCTATATCACATCACTTTGTACCAATGATATGTTTTGACCCACAGGTGGTGGGAAGATCTGTGCTTCCAGAGATGTTCCGATCTACATATGCAAAGATAACAAAGGGCAATGAAATGTGGAATCAACTGGCTTGCCCCCAAGGATCTCAATATGCTTGGGATCCAAATTCTACCTATGTTCATGAACCCCCTTTCTTTAAGACCATGACTAAAGATCCCCCAGGTGTGCCAAGTGTGAAAGATGCCTACTGCCTCCTCAACTTTGGTGATAGTATCACCACTGACCACATCTCACCAGCTGGTAACATAAATAAGGACAGTCCAGCTGCCAAGTATTTGATGGAACATGGAGTAGATCGAAAGGATTTCAATTCATATGGTAGTCGCCGTGGAAATGATGAAGTAATGGCAAGAGGGACATTTGCCAACATCCGGATTGTCAACAAATTTCTGAAAGGCGAAGTTGGGCCTAGGACCCTCCACATTCCATCCAAAGAAAAGATGTTCATATATGATGCTGCACAGGTCAGTATGCTGAGTACTTTGATTTGCATTCAGTTTTTCCCAACCAGGACAGTCACCAGTGCTTTTTTTCTCCGAAAGCTGAGAAAGAAATGAACTCCTGCTTTTTGTCACAGAGGAGATGAAAAAAGATGAATTGTGTGACCTTGGCTATTGGCTCTAGTAATAATTGAGTTTTTGACAGTAGTTTGGTCTATTGTTTTACAACTCAGTTTTTAACATGGTTTCCTGTAGCAGAAGTACAAAGAGGAAGGTGTAGATACAATTATCCTGGCAGGGGCTGAGTATGGAAGTGGAAGCTCTCGTGATTGGGCTGCCAAAGGCCCATATCTGCAGGTGAGCACCTCACCTACTATTCTGACTTGTACACTCCTTGGGATTACTTGGGTTCATCCAAGTTCATGGGTTGAAGTTTCAGGTCCTGTTGAGAGGAGGCTTAGTGGCCAATCTATGTCATGTTTTTCTCACTCAAGGTTTCTGGCATCTTGATAACTAGATGCATGTGAGTTCCATGTTGATTCTTGTATGTATGGTATTGCCTTATTACCGGTTCTTGTCTGTGTACAGGGCTTGGGGGATTGTAATTGCCATATGAGTAGTTACTGCCATCTTTTGCACATATTTGAGGGTCTTCTTGTTGAGAATAATAATATATGGCAAGAACTTTGTCTGGGGAAGGGAAAGACTGCTGGTAGTTAAATTTTGTGGCCTTCGCTGGTAGAACTAGACAGATGGATTCTTACATGCTTGTTTTAACAGGGGGTGAAGGCTGTGATTGCAAAGAGCTTTGAGCGCATCCACCGTAGCAACCTTGTTGGCATGGGCTTGATTCCCCTTTGCTTTAAGGCAGGGGAAGATGCTGAGTCTCTTGGTCTAACTGGCTTGGAGAGGTACACCATCCACATGCCAGACGTTGAGAACATCAAGCCTGGCATGGATGTTGCTGTGACAACAAATGATGGGAAAAAGTTCACTTGTGTGCTTCGCTTTGACACACAAGTGGAGCTGACGTACTTCCAGAATGGGGGCATCCTTCACTATGTGCTCTGGCAGTTACTATAGTTGAGGCAGCTATGAATTCCAAGGATCTGGCAGTATATTGTTTTCTTTTTACATCATTCCTACAGACAGGAGTACACATGATGTATTTAAAACTATGTCTGCTATGAGATATTTCACTACAACATGTTTCAGTGTGAATGGTAGTCATTTCTGTTGTGGAGATCTATCCTGTAGCCGTTGGGTTCTGTTCTTGCACATAGCCTGTCCCAATTCTGACTTTTATTTCTGCTGAGTACCTGCAATTGTGAAGCTGTAATATTACGCCTTGGGAAGTTGGAATTTACTGTAGGTGAGTTGATTACAAACCATCTTTGTAGGAGGCATGTAGTTCTTGTTCTAAGTTCTTGTAGGGCTTGAAATATAACTTGTTTCTCATCAGCTTCAGGTGGGTGGAGAAATCTTAAATTGGTTGGAGACTGAGTGATGCTGCACATGGGAGACACAAAACTAGTTCATTGTCCTCTGGTGTCCTGCAATATCCGTAAAGTTTTCCCTGTTGCCAAACAGTCTTAGAACACCTTTATAATTGTTCTCTTTCTGTCATATAATGATGAGCTTGCTGTTAGCCACATGGCAGGCTACATTTTCATGATGCCTGTTTGGGATCATTGTTGGGACTTTCTTGATGCATCCTAAATTTTCTGCATGTGATGGGAGGATTTTGACAAAATGTGAGAAGAGCAATGCATTTGGGACAACTTCTGTCACAGAGGCTGTTAAACTGTCCAGCACCTACTATTCTCAGCACCTGAATATTTCCAAATAGTGTCTGGTGACCATAGTTTGCAGGTGCAACTTCTTTTTCTTCTTTTCTCTTCAACCTATCAAAAATAGGTCACATCTATCAGTCCCCTTCTTAGGTGCACACTTCTGTCAGTTCATGTAGGGTTCTTCCTCTCACACTGAGTGAAAGGGAGGTTCTTAGACATAGTTATACATTTGATCTGAATTGTTACTTGGGAGAAATTCTGTGCTAAGCTTCTTAGTATCAACTGCTCTTGCAAATGCCTGTGACCAGAACTTTGAATATGGTTGTAAGTAACAACTAAAAACGAAATTTGGGTTTAAATTGAAGTACTGCTAAGCATAATTAAATAAGGCAGTCTATGCCTTTCTCATCATAAGCAATTGTATGAGAGGCTGTGAAAGAAAGGTCGTTTGGAAAAAAAAATTCACTGAAATGAAAATTGAGTGTCACTGAAAAGTTTTGAATGGCCTGAGTGACACTGAAATGAAAATTGAGTGTCCCAACTTTGGAAACCTAATTTGCCCTCCACATAGAAGATTGACCAAAAACAAAATGTAAAATATTGCCCCCTTCCCAAAAAAAAGAAACAAAACAAAAAAAGATGAAAAGAACAGCTATCTAATAAGTGCTTCAAAATTGTAATCAACTAACCTTGATCTTGTTCAAACTAGAAATAATGCCACAAGAATCTATATACTATAGATTCTATAGTGGTTTACATCTTTCAAGTTTTGGAATTGTTTCTTGAAGGCTTGAACTTCTAAAAGTCCAAACATTGAGGATGCATGTCAAATTTTGAACCTACTAAATGAATACTTGGGAAGATGATTGTTATCTTCATGTTATGCCCATGTTGCTTGAACTACTTTATTCCAAGATTGGTTGTAAAACTTCTTTGAATTGTCTTCTACTTACACCTTTTTATGTGAAACATGTACCCAATAACTCTTTTAATAGAAGATATAAAGACATAAACCTATCACCAATAGACACCCTCATACTACCAGAATACATAATATTTCAGAAAGCTTAGGTTTATGTTACACATTTTGGATGGTTATGCTGTGACCGAACAACGAGTCACCACACAGTGTGAACTCTTCCTGTTGTTTGAGTTTAATTTTTGCAACCGTCAATTGTTTTGGCTGCGCATTACTCTCCATTACTACAGGGAATGCATAGCGGCTGTTTCTGGAGGATCGTGAAGGCTGATCACGTGTGAATGAGGCGGCGCGGAATTATGGTGAGGAGTGGAGCTACAATTATGAGTTGAGGCGGTTGGGAATGCATGGCGGCTGAGGAGGAAGCAAATTTTTGAGCAGAAGAGTAGAGCTTCAAAGGAGATCCTTGAGTTTGTAGAGTATGCAGTAGATGGGAGATCAGTGCAGATGGTGGTAGATGAAATTAGATATGTGTAGATAGGAGACGAGATCTGCTGATTGCCGGAATTTTTCTTGGCTGGTTACAGACTTTCCGCTGTGCCAGTAACTCAGCCAAGTAGTTGCCATTGTTCTCATGGAAGTACTAGCAGAGCGAATAATAGAATGAAATTCAGTACCTGAGGTCTGCTGATTATGTATGCATGGAATCTAGTTTCTTGAGGAGCTCTGGTAGGATTGCATTCAGCTGATTCTATGTCAAGGTTTTCTGCATGTAGTCGGACTTGCGAGATCACAAGTCTTCAGTCGAGAAGAGTGATGTGAGGTTGCTTTTGCTGCATTCTGTTGAGGGAGCAAATTGGAGGTTTAATGTACAAGTGAACACTGAAGGTTCTCTGATATAAGAGGCCTTGCATTGTTAAACGTCCGATTGACGCAATTTTGTGTGAAGACTGAGAAGGAAAGATTAGAGGTTGTGATTTTGTTTCAGAACCTCAGAAATTTGAATTATGTGTAGATCTGTCAACTTGTCAGGGTGTTTGTTTAGTTTCGCACCCTCCTTTTTGGTTACAATGCAACATATAATATATATATATACACAAGAAACTTCAAACAGTTTGAATTTTTTTTTTAAGTGTTTTTCTGACATGCAATGAAATCATATCGACAACTAATTTAACAAACCTTTGTGGAATGGAAATGAATTCAATTAATTTGCAATTTGTGACATATTTAATTTGCAATTCGAATATCATGTGAACAACTAATTCAAAGAAACATTGTCTAAGCCCTTCTAACATGTCCATATGTAGGAGTCATAGTTTTCTGTTTTAAAATATTTGTGTGTTAAAGTGAGGATTGTTCTGTGGAGGAAAGAGGAAAATAGTTTATCCATGTGCTTTTAAATCCTTTTATTATCATTTTATGCTATGGGTACATTTTAAAGGTCTTGTGGGTAATAAGTTCTCGTACTTAGCTTGCATCATGTATTATTTAAATAATATTATTATTTAATTCTTTCTCATTGTTGATTGATTTTTTTCAAGTTTTGTAATTATCTTTACCTTGATAATTATATAAATTATAACATTTAAGAAATTTAATAACCTTTTCAATTTTCTTTTATTAAATTTTTTTAATCATTTTTTCTTTTTATTAAATTTGAATTTTCACATTTCAATGAATTTTCATATTTCAATTTTTTTTTTAATCCCAAATTTTCTACTTTTTAAATTATAAATATTTCGAGTTATAACTTTATGTTCTTCAAGTTCAAATTATTCTATATATATAAAATAAAAATTGAAACTGTGAATAAGTATTAACATATTTAAATGTAACAAAGGTCTATTATTATACTTATTTAACTTTCAATCATTAAAATACATATAAATTGTTCATTGTATAAACATGGTGTGAATTGAAAAATGTAATAAAATGTTATAATTTTATTAATTTTTTGTAAGATATTGATTGTTGAAACCAATATGGTTGATAATAATTTACATTTGATTTTCTGTTGTTTTATTAATTATCAATACATTCATTTAATTATAAATTACATAATCATTCAACTATAAACACATAATTGAATTTACATATTGAACATTAAACACACATCATCAAATATAGGGTCTATGGGGTATGTTCATTTCATACAATTGAAAATAAAAAGGCATTTCACATTTTGATATTTTTAAAAACAAAATGTTATTCCAATTAATGTATTTACGTTTACATAACTTGTGTGTTCTTTAAATTTGTGAAGACTACTAAAAGATATTGAAAGATTGATATGATTTTTTAAATATTTTAAATTTTATTAACTTTTTTTTCAATTTTTAATTTTAATTTTATGTTAACTTTTATGAAGGAAACATAACTAGACTTATTGTACACACGAAATACTAAAACATTTATTCCTATAGTTCTAATTGTAAATTCAATTGAATACTTTTTAGGGAATTTTCATTGATTCAATTACTTTTCAGGAAAAAAAGATTGAATAGTTTTTTTATAACATTTATAACATCATGAAACTAATGATCCAACATTTGAATGTGTAAGAATTTAATATTAAATTCATTTGACACGTGTGTAATTTATTAAATGATAATATGATTCGACATTATTTCATTCAAGAATGTTGCATATTTTTAACATGAGATGCAAAAACCTTCAAATGATAATTATAATAGTAACTATGAGTTTTTGCAATATTTATTTGCACATATATATGTGTACACATATATGTTCATTTCAATTAATCACCTTTCTATTCAATGTTATAATAATATCATTCAAAACAATATGTTATTGTTGCAAAATATTTCCAAATATACAATTTGTGGTAAACCTTGGGAAAAAAGTATTGTGTAATGTTGTGATTAGTAAATAGTTAACCCATAAACACAATACAAATCATGCCGAAGCTATGGAAACTAGTCGGCTTGTATATTGTGTATTGCATTTGCTAACTAACTATTTTTCTATGTTTCAATTCATCTTGCTAGCTTGTTCTAGGCTTTTATGATTTGCTCTTTTATTATGTTGTCTTGGTAAAAGGTAATTATGTTTGTTATACCCCTTTCGCAACTATAGTGTATTCACACAACTTAATATTGTCTTTGTTGGCATGGCTATGAAATATGTTGTGACATTACTTGTGCTAGGGAGGTGATCTTGGTTGTGATGTTAATGGGGTCCATTGAGTTATTATAAGATGATGTCAATGAAAAATAAACACGTTGGCTATAAGGTGATTTGTGAACTCCTATCACATAAGCTTCTTTTTTTATCGTGATTTGCTTCCTTTTGAACTTGATTAATGTATGTTAGTTGGCAACTTGAAATCTTGCACAGCATTATTTGACGATGACCGGCTTCAATGTGAATGATTAGTCATTCATTAATATATGTATATTATATTTTCTTCTGCAAGGGATGTGATAGGCACATCAAGTAGTGAACACAATAAACAAGGTTGTCAAAACCAATTTGATGTTTCATTTTTGCTTTAGTCATCATGTTGCTGTTAATCCAAATGCATAGGCTAACATTATTGTAGTTAAAAAATTTGGACTTGTTTTTATTGCTATTATTTATTTATGTCTGGATAGGTCACCCTTTGTCTAGATTACAACAAAACCTATCCATTTCAATTGCATGCCACACAACACCCTTATTTAGCTTACAACCAAAAGTGGACAAGTTTGGTCACAAGTTGAATAGGTCACCCCTTGTACAAATTACAACCAAACCTATCCATTTTCGGTCACAAATTACATGGTTCCCCTATTTAGCTTATGATAGAAAATGGACAAGTTTGGTTGCAAGTTGGATAGGTCACCCCATGTCTAAATTGTGACAAAACCTATCCATTTTCAATCATAAGTTACATAATGCGCTTGTTTATCTTATCACAAAAAATGGAGAAATTTGATGACAAATTGGATAGTTCACCCCTTGTCTAACTAGTGACCAAAAATGGAGAAGTTTGATCACAAGCTACATAGGTTACCCCCTGTCCAACTTGCGACCACAAATGGAAAACTTCGATCGGAAACTAGATAGGTCACCCCTTGTCTAACTTACAACCGAACATGGAAAACATCAATTGCAAACTAGATAGTTCACCCATATGTCAAACTTTTGATGAATATGGAAAACTTTGGTCATAATCTAGACACGTCCCATATCAAGGTTACAACAAAACATTTCCATTTTTGGTAATTTGTTAAACCAATCCCCTATCTAGCTTACAACCAAAATTAGAAAAATATGGTCACAACCTTAACAAATCACCCCCCCCCCCCCCCCCCCCCCCCCCTATCCAACCTTCAATCATAAATGGAAAAATTGGGTTAGAACTTCAACAAGTCGCCCCCATCCAACTCGAGACCAAACATGTTTACTTTTGGTCACAAAATACATGATGGCATTATCTAACTTATGACCAAAAGTGGACATGTTTGATTGTAAACTAGATTGGTCACCAAACCAATCCATTTTTTATTATATTCAAACACAAAACCCTAAACCTAATTACAACTTATAACAATGCATCGCTTTTTAATGAAAATGGTAGTTGAAATTCAACATGTGTGTTGATTGTCCTAAAAGAGGTCATGCCAATCTTTTCCATGTCTCTATGTTTAAAAACCATGTTTTTTTCCCCAAATATTGTTTTGAACATGTTATCACAAACATTTTTTCTCGAAATGCATCATGTCCAATGTGTGTCTAACTAACAAATGTTGTCACATGTTAATGCATACCATAAAGTCACAACCATTTCATCAAAAATCAAATGTGGGGTTAGAAAATTCAATCATTCAATCAACTTCAACTATAATAATGTTACTTGTTGAAGGCTAATGTGAAAACTACGTTACAACCGCAATTCAAACATTTCCTGTAGCTTTAAAGTATGCTCCATCATAGACTAGACCCACCTTACAAGGTATATTGGTTCATCATACCTTCCATGTGGGACATGACCTATAACCTATCATGTATTACAACAACTGACAATGGGGTTGAAAATGCACAAATCCTTGATCCAGAAAAAGACGTATATAGAGCATAGAAATTGATCAGGGATATAAGAAGCAGCGGTTGACAAGGAGTTGAATTACTACTATCAAAACATGAACAATGAAGATGATCATGAAAGTTACCTTCCAATATGAGAAACGAAAGAAAATGGTCCTCCTTTCCACACCATGGAGATGAACAAGATCATCTCTATCATGTGATGATCTCTTGTCCTCCCATTGAGCCATTGCTCCCGTTCTTTTGGCCTCTTCAAAAGTCAATAGCAAACATTTGTGGTGGTGCATATCTATGTTTTGGTCGCCCATTGAAGGCAACACGATTTTTCCTATATGGGTGTTATTTCTAAATGTAACATTAGTGTCCTTGGTATATGTTTTTCTTTAGGTGGGTTGAGTGCCTTGTTTCCAAATTTGGCCCACACAAAGGACAAGCCTTATAGCCCTTCACTTGGCACCCTACAAATAGGCCATATGTAGGTCATGGATGCTCCAAATGCAAATGGCCTTGAACGAAAAACCATGAAACCCATGTGGCCTTGTCACATCAATTGTTGGTACTCATGCCCACAACTCTTCCAAGTCCTCCACTAATGGTTGCAAGTAGACATCAATATTCTCATTTTTAATAGATTATTTCCTTGGGATAAACAATGTTAACATCACAAAGAAACACTTAGTTACCAACCAAGGAGGCAAGTTATAATTTAAAAGAAAGACCTACCATGTAGAATGGTTGGTAAGTAGGTCAATGTATGGATTCAACCCCATCAAAGGCTACAACCAATCTACAATTACATGGGTCTGTTGTAAATTTAGTCCATGTCACCATGAAAAAATTACGTTCATTGCAATTTGTCTAATGCAACTAAAAAATGTTTGATATAACTAAATTACAACTAGATAGACTAATTGCAATGGACATGATTTTCTCATAGTGTGTGTTATCCACATGTTTCCATGCTTTTGAATCACATACTAAGCGCACTGTCCCATCACCACTTTTGTTAGCACCATGCCAAGTCATCAACTTGGCAAGTGAAAATGTGCATCCATCTTGGGTGTGGAATCAAAGGAAAATGTTGAAGCACCTTGCAAGGAACACATTATGACCCCTCAATATAACGAAACTTCTTACACTTTGGACAAGATGTAACATCATTTAGTTCCCCTTTGAAGAGAACACACCCATTGTAAAAAACGTGAATAGCCTTGTAACTCTAGCCTAATCGTTAAATTAACCTCTTGGCATGATACATTGATTTTGGTAGGGTGTTAACCTTTGGAAAGAGGTCAATTTTGAACAATGCAAAAAACTCACTAGCAAAGGTGTTGTTCACCATGTGTGTAGTTGTCAAATTTAGCAACAAGAGGACAACAGTAAGGCAACTAGTGAGACACCCTTCATACAATGGAATGCAAGCTTCTTGGAACATTTATAACATGGATGTTTCATGGTATTCACTAGCTTACTTTGTGTCGCTATTTGGCAAATCATTGTTGTTTCCAATGTCCTCCAAACCTTGTGAATTTCTTGGCCCAAAATTCCCCCTCTCATGCCTTTCAAACCTCACCACATTGGTCTTCTATAACTCGTCAGACCTTCCAAAAAGTTCCAAGACCATCCTCTCCATTTCCATATCTTGGTCTATGTCCATCATTGCCCATTCATCATTGTCATCCAACTATCAAACTTGATGGTTTGTGAGTGTTGAACACTCCATTGGCAAGCTTCAAACACAATTACATCACAATGACATGAACACAAGTGGGACAAGTACATTTTCAAGGAAAAAACATTGGAAAATAATGCACAATCTGAAACTAAAAATTGAACCCATGTATTTATATCACAACTTTTTTAATACATGGTTTTTGTTATGCAATGAGTTAACCCTACCACTATAGGGTGCATGAGAGTGTAATTATGTCCAAATAATTTGAAATTTCATCTTATTGTAGACAAACCTTGATATTGGCATGCTACCTCCATAACACCAATTGCATGGGCACATGTATTTAATTAATTTTCGTTGGTTAGTTGTCGCTTCTTCCTCCCTCTCATCCCAAGTTTTTAAGAGACTTATATTTTTGATAAGCAACATGGTTGGCTACATGGTTGTGGAGTCTTTTTGCACATTATATATATATATAATCCTTCATATAATACATAGTCCATTATCAATGGTGAGCCACCATTTATTGCATAAGTGTCCAAGATTATTCAATGGACAATGTCTTAAAGAAAATTTGGAAACAAAATTGTGGCACAAAGAACTATAAGCATAATCATGTGGTGTACACACCTTTGTCTTATGTGGTCATGGAGGTGGTAGCAAGTCTAAACAAGCATGCAACTTTAAACAATGGTAAGGTGGTTAGTGGGTAGGCAAATATATCAAAGCACATGATGCATCATGTCATGGACAATGGCGCAAGGTAAACCACTCTCCATGTCATACTCACAAAGGCTCTTAATCTCAAAACAATATCCATCATCACAATGTCACAAGAAAAGGTTGTGGGTGTCCCTCACCTCTCGGACTCCCTACACAAACAAAATGTGCAAAGGACATGCATCAACATCATGTCTAGAATATATAGCAACGTCCAATGCTTCCACACTATGCACCCAAATGTCATAGATCAAAGCAATAGGCTCCAATCCATCTTCTACAATTAGTAGTCACATGGCAATGTGCTCACATCATCTTTGGCAACCTAGGTAGCAAGCCAAATGACATTAGTACTTGTTAGTGCCTTCTAGGCCTTTGAAACAATTTGAACAATGCATATTGTGTCCAAGGCATGGAAGTCCATGGGCTCCACCATGAATAGGGGCCATATGGCACCCATGAAGATGTCATTAGGGACAGTAGGGATGAAAGACCCCCCCCCACCAAGTAGCACCCTCATGTTGTTCATGCTGCTACTTGTGTTGTTGTAGATTATGTAATACTTGTGCATTTTTAGTTAAGAAGCTATTGTCGGTTAGGATTCGTTTCCTTGGTCTTTGTCACATTGGTTGTAGGTTTGGATTATCTAGTCCTTTTTTTTATTGCCATAAGCACATAACACACCCATGAAATACACTAGCCATTCTATTTTTTCATTATAACATGTTGCATGAATGTTATAAGCACATGTTTAATTTTGGTTACCTTTTGTGTTGTTATTTGCAAATGAAAAAAAATAACGGTGAAAGGAACATAAGCCTTAAGACCTATTAGGCCTATTCAAAGGTGACAACTATGTAAGGGGTACATATGGTGTTTAATTACACGTGTTGGTTTGACACTGCTCCTCCAAGATGATGTCATGCATGTTAGTTTGATCTTGCAAATTTAGTCCATGTGTTGTCCACAAACATTGACATTAGGTAATTCCCATTCATTGTAAAAGCGACTTTCACCAAACTTTGAAGCCATAATTCTTGGTGACCCAATAGCTTTTATAATAACCAAAAGATAGACGTATGCCTAATTCTTATTACAACATGAAACAAAGGTATTATTCCCATCAAAATTCTTTGAAAAATTCACCGAAATACATATTTTTCCACATAACACACCACTTGGGATAATTGAACACAAGACTTTCTGATGTTGGATACTAAGAACAAAGGAACAAATTGATAAAATGAAGAAGTTAGAAAACAAAGAAAATCAATATGACACACTCCCAAGCTCCTTGATAGATTCAAATGTGAGTCTAAAGTGGAAACAACGGAAAAGTAAGGAGTTGAGGCATGCTCCCCAGTTCGTAACACTTTGGGGGTAGAAGGGCGTGTTGGAGCTCCGAAATGGGACTAGGAAGAATGACAAGCAATCACTCACTCACACAAACCTACACAAAACCACACAACAAGTTGATTAGTGCATAGCTAAAACACTTTTGGTGCTAGGACAAACCATGAGCAAACTTGGACTCATAAGACTCACCACGACTTGGACTTGGGGGAAGCCACCACCTTCCCCCTTGTAATATACTATGTGCCTGGCCATGGGACCAGCACCCAACTATCATTTTGTCCTGGGACTCCCAAGTGGGAGTCTCGAAATTCCCAAAGTTGAGACTCCCATGACTTTGGGGGATCATAACTTTGCGTGCAGACCTCTGATTGAGATGAGGTTTGAAGCAAAGTTGTAGCTCTCATTGAGAGCTTTCCACCTGTATGTTGCACGCCACCTACACACAAATAAATCATGGCGATTCCTGACTTTTAGTGGTCGAGAGTCAAATTGTCAATTTGACTCCCGACCCTTCTTTTGGCCATAACTTTGTTTTTAAGTGTCCAAATGGGCCATATGAGCCCATTTTAGACATCTAAATTCCAAGAGATTTTCAATGATATAAGGCATTCCTCAATCCAATGGGTTTTGACCCCTATAATTGCTCTATGAAGATTTAAAAGTCCACCATAACTCCAACTCCCAAAGTGGAAGCTCATTTGGGAGTGTGAAGGTTCATTCCCTCACACTCTTTTGCACTCCATGGAGCATGAAATGTGACTCTTGAACTTCCCTCTTGGCCCGCACATTTGCAAGCCCTTGCTTTGGTTACGAGCCCAAGGTTAAGGTTGCGACACAATACATGATTATTGAGGAGAAGAAGTATTAAAATTAAAAAGGATGGAGGCTAGGAAAATTATATAATATATTACCTCCCCTATGTTCTCTTGTATTATATAGTCAAAATTGGTATAATATCAACCTAATTGCCAAGCCTTGAACACGTTGATGTGGAATAAAACTATTGTGACCCAATTCTATATGGCCAGTCTAGTGAAACCCACCAACATTAAATTTTTTAAAAATTAATTAATACAAATAAATGGGCCTTGCAAAGCTACTACCTTAAGGTTTTTTGGTGCAAGGAAAAACATTATAAGTATTCAACTTGATAATTATAAAACAACATAAGGGTATGATATAAAAGTCATGAACTTTCTTTTTCTCCCATAAACAGAATAAATACCAACACATGTAAAGGCTAAAAAATCCAAATGTTTATGTAAATCCAAGTGCTTCCAGTTTTTTACTTTCCTTCGGATCAAAGGGATAGGGAACAATAAATAAAGTTGAAAAACACACTAGTGAAAACCTTCCTAATCTTGTTTTTTTTGTAACAAAGATGAATTAGCTTTTTCTCTTTTCTTCGAGATCATAGGGAGCATAAAATAAATAAGTAAAAAATCATTGGTAGGATCTTCCAATTTTATTGCATTCCGTGAAGTAGTAGTCGTATAACTTTACAATCATTGACAAAGAAAGAAATAAATAAGGATAGTGGAACCTTGTTTCCATTACAGTACCTTGCTTGAATCTTTAGAAGCATTGCCCCACCCCCTAGCCTCACACCCCAAATGAAGAGGAAGAAAGGAAAATTAAGTCTCAATATTTCACATTTCAAGTCTCAAAATCTTATTTCAAATCTCAAAAATGATGTATCAAAAAACCCAACCCAAAACATCTGAATAAGAAATTTTTTTTGTTCATGTTCAAAATTTTGCCAAGTTTGATCAAGCCTCAAAAAAGAAGTCAAAAAATATTTTCTCAAAATGGCCAAGGTCTTATGGTAATTAATTAATTTTTAATATTTTGTTTGGAAATTATAAGAGCCTATAAATATTTGTTATTTTTTAGTCTTCTAGAAATATACAATCTTCACATTATTTTTGGAAGTTTCAACATTTTTATAAATAATATAATTTGTGTTGAAGTTGCAAAAGACCTATGAAACCTTATATAACTAGCTAGATCTACCTATTTTGTAGCCCACCCTTTCTAAATCAACCGTTGAATAGTTGCCAACATGGATGCACCATAGGATTGGGGAAAAAATGCACCCATAATCCTTGAAATCTAAAAGGTTACAAAGAGTAATTACTTTACTTTTTCACATACAATTTACCATCTTATATAGTAAAAATGGATGCAAGTACTACACACAAATGTAGGTGTGACATGTACATATGCAATTATGAGATGTAGGGGACCTAGTTGTCCTAGGTATCAATTGTCATATTTGACTAACCCAATCTGCTATTTTGATTAAGAAGGTCATTTTTGGGTGCAATTTGATTATCAATTGAATTGGTCATTTCAATCAATTTGTTCGGTCAAAAGTTACTCATGCCATTTAACATTTCAGCCTCTAATCAAAAGTGATGTGATGATTAGTCAAAGAGGAATATTCGGTCAATTGTATGGTTTGATAAACCACGAATTCGAGTAGTGGTTTTTCATTATTAGATTTCAATGGGCAAAAGTTATGTTAGGTGGTTTTGTTTTCAAATTGGTTATATTATGTTTTGATGTAGGTGTAGTCATTTTTAATGATCCTTTTAAAAAGTTTGCTTTGTGTATGTTTTGAATAGTTGTATTTCAAAGGATTACAAGTCCATCTATAGAATGTAGATGTGATAATGTAACATATATGTTGTGCATATTTAGTGGCACATTATCAAGTGGTTGGCATGGGTCTATGATAAAATGTTTGTCCTTGTAATTTGAAGTCTATTAAACAAGTTGGGGCAATTGGCAATTCATTGATATCTATTGATTGTGAATGTTTTGGAGGTGTTTGATTATGGTATTTGGTGATGATATTGGAAGCTCCTTGATATGAGTCTTATTGATATGACATTTTTAGGGAGGTTTTCAAGTATTATGTCTTGTAAATTGACGTGTTTTTTAATGAAATTATTAAAATTGACTAAAATATTAATCGGTGGATGCATCATAATATTTTTTTGTATCCATTCAACATTAATGAGGGATATATATAGCCAATGCTTCCATTGAAAATTCTTAATTTAGGATATAAATTTTTCATTATAATGATTTTCATTCTTTTGTATATTTGAAAGATAGGTGTGAACTATTGAGTTTTTTTTGTCTTATAATGTATTTTATATCATTACATATTGGACATTTTTTATAAATGTTAGTTGCAAAAAGGGTGTAACATGTTTTATTTTGATGTTTTTGAATGGATATATAACATGTAACAATTTATGGAATTTCATAATTCATTACAAAGAATTGTGTATGCTGCAATTTTCCATGGATCATCAAATACGTTGATATTTAAATTAAAAAATAAACATGTTTTTAATAGGTTGAAACATGAATTTTAAAAAATTCATGTTCAAAGGTTTTTTTTAAAAGTTGCATATTGAATGTTTTTGGTCTAACTCATTTGTTTTGTTAGTATAACACTATTCGATTTAATGTAAATTTCTCAAAGGCTTTTACTTATGACCTTTTTTAAATTAATTTTGTGAACGTAAAATTGGTTGGATGTTTGTGTAATATAATGGTGTGTCAATGATTGGTGGAAATTGTAAAAAATCTCCCATGAACATTATGTTTATTCTTCCAAATGGTAAAAGGTTAGATCTTAATTTACGCAATTTAAAATGTATTGTGGCAAGTAGAGTGCAACCTACCATTGATATTTTGTCAATAATGATGAATTGGATATTGGGCCATATGTCTATGATTGTGTTTGGTTTGGTTATAATGGTGTGTTTATCGATTAACAATCCCAATGAAGAATGTATTGTTGTTCCATTTATTAATAATGTTTGATTTGTAATGTATGTTATAACACAAAGTTTTTACTGGTTTTTTGTTGTTAAAAATAATCTTGGATAACTTTGATTATTTGTGTTTTTATAGTACTTGCAACACCTCTTATATATTGTAATAGTTAATTAATTGTTGTACTTTCAATGAAGTTTTTGAATGAAATTCTTTGTAAATTGTTTAATTTGTATTTTTTATAAATTATGTTTTTAGTGAATAATGGTGAATAAAATTTTATATTATCAATGAAGGTTGCATTTTTAATATCATTTTCAATATTATATAAATGCGTGTCATTAAATGGTAAGTGGCGTAACTCCAATTGTGAATTTTGATTTATGTTTGCATGGGTTGCTTTTTAGTATGCATGTAAAAGTTTTTGTGTTGTATCAAGATTTGGCATTTTTGAATGCTTAAAATCGTGATTCCATCATTTGATATAAGCTTGAGGTTTGATGGTGAAATTTGTATTTTGTATTTTGATATTTTTGTTATGTTTTTTGTTTTCCATTACTTCTAATTGTTTTGTTAGGTCAATGACATAAGTATCAATGCTTGTGTTGCATAATGTACATTATGCCAGAACGTAGTAAAAAGGATTATAAAAAGGACCAATGACATAGTTTTAACTAGTGGATATGACTAAGCATGATTACATGACTACTTGGTCTATATGGCCACGTTGTATCTATCATGTGGTCTAGTCATAAATACTATTTGCAACTATGTCATTCACAACTATAGCCATCAAGGATGTAATCAAGGGATCACATCCAATGGCCAACAACAATTCATCATCATCATCAAATTATTTAATTGGATTTATATTATGTAATTTACACCCAATCAATTGTAAACACACAACACAAAATAGTGGGTCAACAATTTGACCATGGCCATTCATACTTCAACATTTGTCATTCTAGGTGGATTATGCAATCCTATTAATGTGTTCACACAATATTCTTGCCATGTGGCACATCAATCGGATTAGGTTTGGTTTTGATTAAGTTCAATTTAAGTTTGGGTTAGGTTTGGTTCAAGTTGGGGCTTGGTTGGGGTTAAGTTCATGATAGGTTTGGATCATGTTCAAATTAGGATTGGGTTAGGATAGGATTAGGCTTGGTTAGGTTAAGGTGAGTTTAGGTTAAGTTAATATGAGGTTCAAGTTTGCATGACACATTGAATTTTAGAACCTCCACATGACTTCATCAATTCCATTTAGTTCCAATAGACTTACATGGCACGAGATCATGCATATGCCGTCTCACTTTCACAATGAGATTGCATCACACACACATAATGCCAAGACAATTTCTATAAAACATTGGGAAGTTCACTTCACAAAGATAGCTAGAAAACCAAAACATAATTTAAACACTCATAATACACGTATTATATGCTAGATGTGGAGGAACAATTGGCAAGTGGGAGAAAATGAACATAGTTTGTACATCAATGACTACATATATAATCAATGTTTTGGATGGGGAACAAACCAAATAGGAGTGTGTACATACTAAGTAGCATCACATTGATGAGGAAGAAAAATAATCATGATATTGTTCCTACCTTGGAATCGTATGTAAACGAACTCTTATTGTCAACACCCCACACTCATTTTCTTTGGGACAAAAAAAAGGTACTATAACAAGGGCTAAAGAAATGTGAATTTCATTGATCATGGTATGCACCTTGGAAACAAAAAATTGGGCCATAAATGAGCTAATTATGCAAGTGGGATCCAACTTTGATAAGTACATGAAGGATACATGATATAGATATGGGAGCACATTAGAACTAAAAGAAATCATGGACTTTGTGTGTATTTGCAACTTATGTGCAAATCATGTTTTCATGCATGCCTTGTATGGTCTAACTGTGTGGAGTTTTACATATTTCAAATTAGGGCTCCAAGTTTTTCATGGATCAAGAGTTAAGGTGTTGTGGTCCTCACCAAATTTAGTCCCATTATAGTGTTAGTGCAAAAATTACATGGGGGTTTGTCCATTTTGGATATATCACCCATTTCCAATAGCATTAAGATTTTCACACTCTCCTTTCTTTGCGGTAGAAGTTTCCAACTAGGCCAACATTTGTTGCCTCCTAATTTGCCACTTCTAGAGATATTATGTAACATGATTCTGATGATGATGTCCCAATATCATATGGCTCACCACCAAGGGTTGGTTGTCTTATCATTCATTCAAACATCCATTTTAAGTTAATTGTATATTTAAGTGATGTCTATAGTGGTAAAAGATTGTGGTTCCTAACTAAAAACACATGTGCATTAGGATCTTACAACCATGATATCTAACTATCAAAACCTTGAACCCAAATATTGTAATCCATTCATAATCCATATTTGAGAATAAAAATGCAACTATTAATTTAGTTTCGTTGATACATTTGGAAAAGACACAAGTGCATGTGAATAAAATACACAAAAAATATGTAAAGGTGTAATATGTATAATAAATATCAGAGTTTTATAAATAAAAGGCATCTAATTCAGCTTCAGCTCCATTCCAAGCATAGAGCATGGACTTAATATCTGGGAATGGATAACCTTTTTTTTAATACAAAGAGTTTGTGTTTGTTGCAACTATATAATGACCTAAAATAAAAATAACTTAGAATATAAAATAATAACTTATGAAAAATAATTTTAAATACCCTATAATATAATAACTACTAATAGCCCATGATATTATAACATACAATATCATACAATAATTTATAATACAATATTCACCAATAGTTATAATATAACATATAATAACTAACAATAACTTATAATACAATAACCATTAATAACCATTAATAAAATAGCCATCAATAACCACCAATAAAATAACCACTAATGGCTTACAACGGAATAATCACCAATATCCATTAATAAAATAACCATTAATAGCCATTAATATAATACCAATTAATAATCACCAATATCCACCAATAAATAAGCCATCAATAGACATTAATATAATAACCATTAATAAACACTAATAGCCATTAGTAGAATAACCACCAATAGTCATTAATAAAATAGTCACCAATAGTCATTAATAAAATAGTCACCAATAGCCATTAATAAAATAACCACCAATAACCATTAGTAAAATAACCACCAATAGTCATTAATAAAATAGTCACCAATAGTCATTAATAAAATAGTCACCAATAGTCATTAATAAAATAGTCACCAATAGTCATTAATAAAATAGTCACCAATAGCCATTAATAAAATAACCACCAATAACCATTAGTAGAATAACCACCAGCCATTAATAAGATAGCCACAATAGCCATTAATAGGATAACCACAATAACCATTAATAGGATAGCCACAATAGCCATTAATAGGATAGCCACAATAGCCATTAATAGGATAGCCATAATAGCCATTAATAGGATAGCCACCATAGCCATTAATAGGATAACCATAATAGTTATTAATAGGATAGCCACAATAGCCACCAATATCCATTAATAGAATAACCACCAATAACCATTAATAAAATAACCACCAATAATTATTAATAGAACAACCACTAAAAATTTAAAATTGCCATAAATAAGTTAAGGTGAAATAATTTATAATAGACAAAAATAACTTAAAGTGAAATAAGCTATAACAACTTAAAATTGCCAATAATAACATAAGGTGAAATAACCTTCAATAGCCAAAAGTAACTTAAAATAACTAGCCTAGGGTGAAATAACAAAAAATAACAAAAAATAGTCATAAATAATGTATGGTGAAATAATTTTAATTAATAAAAAATAATCATATAATAATTGAGTAATTTAACATGAGTAGTATTATTATATTAACAAAGAATCCATTTAGTAAAAAAAAATTCAAAAGAATGGTCATTGAAATGTTATTGAATAATGATATTCAATTTTATTTTTTTGTTCAAATTATTTTAAACTTTCAAAAGGAAATAAATGTAATTATGTATTATTGACTTTTTAAAAAAAGTGAACTCGAATCATTTCATTTCAACAAAACTTCAATAAGATATGAATTTTCAAAGTTTATGTTTTTGTAATGTTTAAAATGAATTATTTGATAAATAGAATGTAATGTAACATATTTTCACAACAAGTGGAGTCGCTTGATGGTAATGGTGTTTGCTTCCATTCCAAAGGTTAAGGGATCAAACCTCATAGGTGGTGTTGTGTATAGTCAACAATGATATGTTGATTGAATATTTTCCTATTTATTTCCTATAATAGGTGTATAGGTTGATTACATGGCCTATTTACCTACCTAGGTTAGGTTTTAAACCTAGCATAAGTAGTGACACGTGTCAATAAATAATAGGCTTAAAAAATCATGAAAATATCAATAACATTATATATTAAATGATCAAAATTCAATTGATTTTGCATACTAATTAGTTAATTAACTAGCAAGTGAATGGTTTGGTAAATTTATATTTCACTTGAGAGTAACCTTATTTCACCAAATACTAGTGAAAGAAGTCATTGTCCATAGCAATTGGTCCCCATTCACCATGGGGTTAAACAATTTCACTAGGTAAAAATTTCCAAATTCACTCAAAATTTATTGAAACCTATAGTGAACTAGGACATATTTCTTAGTAATGAAAATATATGAATGAAGATTGTCTTGCTAGTGCCATTTTCCCCAAACATCAATATTATTTTTGAATTTGTAAACTTTTCACTGCTTGAGATCAAGCTTGAAGCCATCCTATGTTTTGGACATTGAAAAGTATTTGTACCAAACATTTGTTTGAATTTCCTCTCTTATGGAATTTTTGCAACCTATAGGAAAAACATATTCAACATGTTAGATTCAAATAGTACATGCAAATGCCAACCGTTAAACACACCTTGTGCATGATGTGGCATGATGAAAAAAAACCACACAATAAACACCATAACATCTCATGCCATTTCTACGACAAGTTCAATGTCCTTGGAATACATGATTTGTATTCTCCTTTTAGAAGATGAAATTGCAAATGAACTTGAAGGAAATAGCAATAAATTGTATACCAAAAAGGTCAAAGTTCCATCTTTAAATTAAAGGTTCTTAATGGGCACAAAGCTAATAAAAAATATGTTGATGCCATAACTATAAAGAATGGCAAAGTCATCACAACATATATGTTATAGGTCCATTGAGCCAAGAGATGATGTTAAACAAGTAATCCAACACATCCAATCATCTACCACTAGTATGACATAATGCACACAAACAAACAATAAAAAGGATTCATACGTTGATTGTAGTGCTCCAAATGGAACATGGCGGATGCAACTTTGTGCACGGATTCAATTTTCTATTCTAGTCAATTCTTTGCATGCCCATTTACATTGAACATAATTACCAACTAAAAAAGAACAAGATGGGCACATCAGATATGTTGAAGTGAAAATAATTACCTAGAGTTGCCATGGTAAAAAGGACAAAAGAAGTTCCCCACATGTTTGGTTGAAAAAGAAAATTAACAACTTGGGTAGCCTTTGACCTCTGTCTCACACCCAGGTAGTTTGAAGGTTCATCAAACATGTAAATTTTAGCATGTTGTTTAACAACCACATCTATTGTAAAAATGTTAGAATATCACCTTTATTTGGTTAGTACACCTTATTTCTTTTATGGAATCTCAACAAAAGTAATGAGGTGGATGGGTATGTGTAGAGAATTGTATTGAAAGGAGGACATAATTTTAAACATATAAAAAAGGGCCACCTTGGACCTTTCGAAGTTTTAATTTTGGAAGTAAAGTCTAATTTCCACCATATCATAGTCTAAACTAAAAACCATAACAAATGACATTTCTCTCAAGGAATCAACATAAAAAGCAAGGTAGGTGTGCAATGCATTGGTTCACAAGGAAGGACAAAAAAAACCTCAAACGGTAGCCAACCTTTACCCCCTCCAAACACACCACCATAGAACATTGGGTCAATAAAGGACTTGGATGCTAAGCTTTGCACCATTTGTATTTGGGTGCCACTTGATACCACTTCCTTGAATGTTGTTAGCTACAATAGCCCTTAGTGCTTCATCAAACCCTCTACAAAACCAAATGGAATCGATCACCATACATTACCACCAAGTTAATCAAAACTATAAATGGCTTATTGTCATTCAATTCTTGAAAACACATCCAACATAAGAGGTTACCACATTTGCAAAAGTCCCCATTCTTACAAAGTTGGAAAAATAATTACAAAGCATGTAATTGTAACATTAATTGAAACACCTTTTTCAAGTTTGGATCTTGCAAACAAAGGAATTGTGACATAGCCTTGAGTTTAGTTATGCATATATGGCTTGCACTACTCAAGACCTCTACAATGTCACATTACTTATGTTTTACAAAAGAATAATCTTTGTTGTAACAATGCAATTTCAATTGGCATAGGTAGTTGGTTGAGTGAAAATCTAATTCTTGCCATGGCATATTTCATTATTGCCATTGACCACATGTCCCATCAATTTTTGGCGCCCATCCCTTTGTTATATGCAATTGGATGAAAGGTCTTGTAATGGGTGTTTTTTATCACATCAACACCTTGGTTCTTGTAATTTTTCATTATAGTCACGTAGAAGGGGCAATGTCCTTAACCTTTATCTCAAAATATGCCTTTGCAAATCACACAACTACATCAATCCTCATGCATAATTTGGTGATTGCTCTATTGTTTTGTAAAAGGAATTGGTGAAAAAGGTGTTCTAATTTCATGTTACCATGTCTGTTTCTCCTTGTGTTTTGCTCATGTTTTGTGGCACATGCAATACAAGGCCTTCATCTTTATGGGTCACACAATTCTACTAGCAACCCATGTACAAGTCAATACATAAACCATCCAAAGTATTTGATATGGGTAATTAGGTAGGCCTCAAATTGCTAAACTAAGAAGGAATATGGAACATGTTACCCTTCAAATAAAAGTGATAGGAGCAAGCCAAACAATAATCTTCATTTGTAGCAAATAACCTATTGATAAGAAAATGTGCTTTGCATGACCATGAGGAAAACCCTAATATGCATTTTTATAATGAACAATAGCTTTTTATAATGCCATACTAATTTGCTCCCATGGAATTCAAATAGGGTGGCACAAAAAAATGGACATGAAGCCATCAAATTGGGAAGAAGATGAGGAAACAAACTCATGTAGCCCATAATTAGTTCACAACTTTAGTCTCGAGAATATCAAAAAGATAAATTACCTTCCCATTAACTTGAGCTCGAATTAATAAAGTTTGAGCCATATTGATGGCAATAGTAATGCCCCGAATGCTATAGCAACCCTCGTCCTTTACATCGAATTGGCAATATGCAAATGTAGGATGGACACTTGAAGCTCAAGATCATCAAGCTTTCCATAAAAAACATTTGGTATCTTCACCATCTCTTTTAAATCGTGATCCACAAGGATTTCCACACCTTCGGCTATACTAACCTCCCCCTTCACCTTCATTGTTATCTTGCAGGCATACCTTACCCACCTCTTCCACCCGATCATGTGCAAGGTTACATCACCATTGCAAGTTAATGCCTCCATGACATGCCCCATACGTCCATCCTAAAAATGCACGGGTTTATTCCTTGCAATAGATCCTTGATTCATTTCCAAACCCATGAGTTGAGGCTTTTCTACTTTCGTGCTCCAACTTGGTGAGATTATGACTGTAAGAGCAATGGGCCAATGTTTATGTTCATCTTTCTCAACATTAGTGCCGGAGTAGCACCGAGACTTCACTTGACATTAAGCTCATACATTGTGAAAAAGTTCTTTTAATATCTCCATCTCTTTCACCTTTTTAGGGGGGTGGTGTTGGAGTAGCATTGGGGACTTCATTCGACACTGAGCTAGTTATATGGGAAAAAGTTCTTTTAATTTCTCCATCTTTGTTCACCTTTCTTGGCACCCGTGTTGGACTAGCACCACAAACTTCATCTGGCACTAAACTCATATAAGAAGAAGCTCTTCTAGTCTCTCCATTGTTTTCTAGTGCTACCACTTGTGAGTCCTTATCCATTGCCGCATTAAGCTTAGGTCCCATTTGCAACAAATTAAAACTAAAAAAAAATCAACTTTTCATGAAATGCTACTACCCAAATATGTAGGAGAAGAAGGTCAAGCCAAACCTTCCATACACTGATCCACAACTTCTCTTATGGGGTTCCTTTCTTTGGGGCCCAAATGTTGAACAATGGGTTTTTTACAACACCCCCCTTTTTTTGAATAGTCCTTTCCCATAAGTATCTCACTTCATATTTAAAATAAAATAAAATTCCAGACCATGTTCGAGCACATTTTACAATAGGTAAATGTACCCATCCCATTAACATTGTTGCATTATGTTGTGGGAGGGTTGGGGGTGGGGGGCTGAAATTAATTTCTTCTTCATCATAGATATTCAATACCATACTACATTGGCAGCTTTGACACTAATTATATATTTTTACAAATGTTGAAAATTTTCAAATTTCCTTTTCAACAAAAAACACAAATTTGAATTTTCAAAAACATTTCATTTGTCAAAATGAAAATTTCAGAATTAACTAATTGTTTTACAAACATGTGTCAAAACTACGAAAGTACTATGATAATTTTCAATAACTTTTAAACCTTTTAAGATTACATTGATAATTTGGACTAAATTTAAAATCGTAACCCTATCTTTGGGCTTGCGACCAAAGCAAATCCTTGTAAGGGCGTGGGCCAAGAGAGAAGCCCGAAAGTCACATCTCATGCTCTTAGGAGTGTAGGAGAATGTGAGGGAATGAACCTTCACACTCCTAAATGAACTCCCATTTTGGGAGTTCGAGTCCCAATGGATTTTCAAATATTCAGAGAGTGATTTCAAGCATCAAAACCCATTGGATTGAGGAGTTTCTTATATCATTGGAAATCTTTTGGAACTTAGATGTCTAAAATGGGCTTGTATGGTTCATTTGGACACTTAAAACAAAAGTTATGGCCAAAAGAAGGGCCGGGAGTCAAGTTGACAATTTAACTCCCGACGATTAAAAGTCAAGAATCGTCACGATTTACTTACATGCAGGTGGAGTGCAACATATCGTTGGAAAGCTCTTGACAAGACCTACAACTTTGCTTTAGACCTCATTTCAATCGGAGGTTTACACACAAAGTTATGATCCCCCAAAGTTGTGGGAGTCCTAACTTTGAGAATTTCGAGACTCCCACTTGGGAGTCCTAGGACAAAATGACATTTGGGTGTTGATCCCATGGCTAGGCACAAAGTATATTATAATGGGGAAGGTGGTGGCTTCCCCCAAGTCCGGGCCGTGGTGAGTCTTGTGAGTCCGTGTTTGCTTGTGGTTCGTTCGTGCACTTAAACACTCCAACTATGCACTAAACAACTTGTTATTTGGTTTGTGTAGGTCCATGTGAATAATTGATTTGCTAGTCATTATTTCTAGTCCCATCTCGAAATTCCAGCATGCCCTTCTACCCTTAAAGTGCTGTGAATTAAGGAGCACGCCTCAATTTCTTTTCTTTCCGATGTCTTCACCTTTCGACTCACGGTTGAGTCCATCAAGAGCTCGGGGGTGCATCACCGACTAATGAATAGGAGTGGTGAATAGATAAGGTGTGGGAAGTGGTTCACATTGACACACCCATGTTATAAATGATCAAATTATAGTATGAGATTAAAAAACATCAGTGAAAAGGTATATTGCATTTAAGTAGGTAATGAATGTAGGTCAAAATGGAGAAGCACTCAACAAAAGCTTGTAAACCATGTTTCAAAATAATTTAACCATAAGTCTGGAATCCCTTGGTATGAACTTTGAACTTCCATTGGAAACCTTTAAAGATAAAATTAAAAAATTGGGGAGCCCCTTGCCCATTAAATATCGCACATTCTAATTATAAGTTCATTCCAAACACCTCAAGCATAAACGTTTAGTACATTACACTAGAAGAAAACTGTGTATTTTCATCTAGTGTTTGTAACTAAATTTTAGTTGCAAGAAACATTTTGCAACTAAAATCCCTATAGTCGCCTAAGATAAGTCGCATGTGATAAATTAATCACAAATGACAAAAGGTATCGTATGAAAAAAAAAATCAACAAATACATTTCATCCTTTGACTACATTGTATACGTATTGTCACATGCAACTAAGATGCAACTATTTTAGTAACAATTAAAGGCAAATGATGTGTTGCCACGTGTTTTAATATTTGATTATTTAAAATATTATTAATATTATTTTGAAATAATATAGGATGTTCAATTATAATACTTGGATGATCTTATATTATGACATGTGCCCCAATGTAAGTATGCCACGTGACATTAAGAAGAAAAATATTAAAATATTAAAATTAAGTTGGTAGGTACCTAGGTAGGTACACAAATATGTGCCTATAAACCTAAGTTACATACCAACCTAGCTGCTTAGGTTTAAAAAATAAATAGGTAGGTTCTACTTTCCTAGGTTAAATACTTACTCATATAGGTAGGTACTTAGGTAGGTAGGTACATAGGTCAACCTAGGTGGGTAGGTCAAACTAAGTACCTACCTAGCTAAATAAATAAGTAGGTTGGGAAGGTATGCACTTTAAAAATGTGCATAATTTTATTTATATTTTTTGGGTTGACCTTTTTTATTAGTTCATCCCATTTGCACAAATTTCTTAATGTGAAATCGGATGACCACACCCCCCTTGTTTATATAATGTTCCAAATCGGAATGAAGAACAAACAATATGGGATAAGTTTTAAAGTTCCAACTTCCTCACAAACTAAGTTGTAATTCCAAAATTTTCTTCATGTTTTATTTTCTTAGTTTTTAGATTTCTAAACAATTCAAGTGCTAGATAATTAAATAATCATTTAATTAATAATGATTAAGTTTACATGAATTTAAATTATAAATTACACACTACAAATATTCGGTATTCAGTATCAATTACTTAAATAAACAATAAGTTATTAATATTTAACAAATTAACTATCTAGTAACTCACAAATTATTAATACATAACTCACAAATAATTAAATATTTAAGATATTTAAAAATATTTTATTACTTTTTAGAATCTATTCAAATGATATATAATACAATTAATGTAAAACTAATTTAATGATTATAATTTTAAAAATAACTATTTTAAATATTTATGTTAAAATTATAAGTAATGGATTAACAATTACTATTAGAAAGTAAATTCTTACAAAAAATATTCAATTAATTACATTACTTATTGTATAATTACATTTAGTTTGTAAAAAAAATTATAGGTCAAGTAATTTTTTATCTTTTGCTAATTATTAACTATAAATAAAGTAATTTGCTAAACATAATGTTAATTTTCATAATTACTTTAAAATTACTGTAAAATACTTATCATAGATGATTAATCACAGAATTTAAAATTTATATATATAATTCGTGAAATTAAAATCAGTAAAATAATTATTTTAACTACACTATATGTTTTCCAAATTTTTAATTCAGGTTTGAAGTTATAAATTACAAAATGTGAATAATTATGTTCAATTAGAAAATAATTATGCACATACTAATTAATTCTTATATGAAGTAAATGCAATGATTTTAAAGTAATGTCAATTACATTAATTAATTTCTTCTAATATAAAAATATAAATTTAAAAAATATACAAATCTATGTTACAACAATTATTATTATGTGTAATTAAGGTTTAATAGAAATAATCATTTCTAATTATTTATAAAATTTATATACTATGGATAACACTACTAGAAAAAATCCTTAAAGTTCAATCAATAATTTCTTGAATTAAAATATAAGTTTAAGATTCCAAAATAGTAATTCAAAATTAAAATATCAAATTTTAGATCAAATAAGTTTTTTGAAGTTAAATAATAAATTTCAGAATTGAAATGTCAATTTTCAAATTAAAATAATAATATTCAAAATTAAAATGTCCATTTTAAGACTCAATTAATAATTTTCTGAATT
>Ga0209208_10001035_pt1 | contig 38662 bp, 38 predicted proteins | sample S1TSphfallax_3_FD_187694 | JGI IMG/M metagenome (GOLD analysis project Ga0209208, IMG submission 187694) | Host-associated microbial communities from peat moss isolated from Minnesota, USA - S1T2_Fd - Sphagnum fallax MG (SPAdes) (version 2) | ecosystem: Host-associated > Plants > Peat moss >... | reverse complement strand
GGGCATTGAAGATAGAAAAAGATGACAGCCACCACAAGAGCTATTATGTGCGTGAAAAGAGTGGAACTCCACATCTAGCTTCTCACTTTTTGGTAACCACAAAAGCTATTTGGAGAACAAGTGAGAGTGGATTGTGAAGAGGTGTCAATGCCACCATCAACAATTAGGGGAAATCCTGAGATGTCAATGCCATGAGCTGCATATGAAGAAAAGTGATGATACAGTGTTTCTTAGACAGCAGCTTCATGGTTGGACACCGAGATAGAAAACTCACATTCGGACTTTTTCCATTCCCATGACTTCAGACATGGAGCTGCACTCATCCGTCAAAGGCAAAACTCCAGGTCCTCAGAAACATCATCTGTCGTCCGGCCATCCAGGATCCCAGGTCTTAAACATCTGTTCAAGATCCTCAAATTTCTGCGAACTAAAAGGGCCCCTGGGGCCTGTCCTAATCCAGGTCCTCAGAAAGTTCATCTGGACCCATGATAGCAAGTCTTAAAAGTTGAGGTCCTCAAAACATGACAAAATACCTATAGTGGCCGAAGGTCACGGGTACCCATTAGTCTTATATATAAATTCACGTAGTGCGTGCGTCTGTCTGACACGACATTCTGCACCGGTAATCTGCGAGGCCGATTCTACAACCCCTCTCTGAGTCTGTTCGTCCATTCGTCCGTCTGTCTGTCCGGCATTTTGCACCGGTAATCTGCGAGGCCAATTCTGCAACCCCTCTCTGTGTCCGTTCGTCCGTCTGTCCGTCCGTCTGTCTTGCAGGGCAGGGCGGGCAGGGGCCAAATAAAGAGTAAAAGATAAGAAAAAATAAAACTTATAAAACTTCACACGGGGGACTTCACAGTGGCCTTCGGCCACGGGCACCCACTAGTACCTTTGATTGCATTAAGTTTAGTATTCATAATTGCTCATCACAGAGACATAGTGTTCACAGTTTGAAAGAAAGGTAGTATCTTCTTTGATTGTGTTAGAAGTCAAGGTTCTCTTTAGTTGTGATCTTTTTATTTTAGAGCTTGATATGAATTTTTTTTGACATATTAGAGTTATCTGTAAAGTCAGGCGATTAGGGGCCGAGAACAGCCAGTTAGGTAATGAAAATTTTACAAAACGAAAAAAGTGGGACCCAAACTAGTTTTGACTTTTATCCTGTCTTTCCTTTTTCGAAAGCGCTTCTACTGCTGCTACATATATTTTGACTACTATAATTACTCTCAAACCTTGTGCATTAAATGGCAAGTTTCAGCATTTCATATTGAGATTGAATAAAGTTTCCTTACTATGCAGATACCACTGAAAAAGGGGATAGAGGGTGAAAGCAAGCCCAAAGACAGGGTGAAGACACGGTGACTTTAGGAATCCTTAAGTCTATTACTTTAAAGAAAATTTTAAAAAGTTATCATACAAAAGGTTTGAGAGCTAGCCAAAGTTCTTGTGATTCAACACTCTTTACAAAACTTCAATGCTATATAGGGTTTGTGCCATGAGCATGATGAAATTTGAACTTCTTTCTTTGGTTTTCTTGCAAAGCTTTATTACTTTCTATATTAAATCTTTTTTTTAAACGTCATTTTTGGGAATGTGTGGATTGGAAGCCTATTTTGGAAGCCTTTTTTGCTTTGGCATTTACAAAAGTATTTATTATATGTTTTTATGTTGTTTGTATCTTGTGAGGTCAACTATCCCCAATAATATTTTCCATAAGGTGTTTAACCTTAGTAATTTAAGTGTAAGAAAAAGTATATCTTTAGACCCTTCTACAATTTGAATCACTTGTAACAAGGTCAATAAATAAGTGTTTTGAGCCATAAACCTAGTTTCAAGCCTTAAATCTAATCATGTTTGTGGACCTTAAGCTTATTTGGGTTGATTGTTAAAGTCATTGCAAAAGTTGTGTGATCTTGCATCATATGTCACCTAGTGAAGGGCACCTAAATAAATTGGTTGTACCAAGCTTTAAAAAGCATAGGAAAGCTCATTTGTAGCATAAGTTTTTTTTATAATCACAAGTCTCCATTAATCTATAAGGACTTTTTTTTGACAATTCATTATGGGCAATAATCACTTGTTAATGTCATCATCGTATTCTAGTTGCTCAAATCCAAATACTCCAAACAACATGTGTATGAAGATGAAAAAGATATCTTTTAATTCAACAACAAAAGTGGCATTTATACATAATTGCATATTGAACCCTATCGCATTTTGAAGAACTAGTTTATAATTACAACAAAATTAAACTTGTCAAAGTTTTTTTTAAATAAAGAGCAATTGGATCTAACCACTTGGTTTTAGAGTCTTGAAAAATTTACTTTCCTATAAGGAATTGATAAGATTTTTTTTGAAAAAACAAAAATTGGACATGTTTTTTGAAAACTTAAAAAAAGGTTGATTCTAAAAATCTCATGTTTAAAAAAATACGTGTTAAGGGGGTAGGATGAGTACATGGTTTGGATGAACAAGGCATTTGGATTGATCATGGAACATTGTTGGTTTGAATTTTGAATCTTTGTTGTTTTTGGAACCATGATGATGTGATTTGGGACTGCCCAAAAGGGGTAGATTTGGGAAGAAGGAAGGGGATTCTTAAACACACAATTTTTGGGAAGAGTAAGAGGAGTTGTAGGTACTTTGTAGTAGAAAATCACAAATTTTGTTTTGGATATACCACAAATTTTATTTGTTGTTTTGATTTGATTTGTTGGAATTATGCTATAATTATGATTTAGTTTTCAATAAAACATATAAGTATAGACTTCTGCAATGGTTTCTATGTTTAGATTTTTGTGTGAATTTGCTATAATATTAGAATATGATGAAATGAATTATAATTTTGTGTTTAGAGTTTTTTTACAATGTATTCTGAGGTGCAGATTTATGTTATATGAAATAATCATGAAAATGGTGTTTTAATGAATGGCATAGTTAAGTGTGTTGAAAATCTAGGTATAATAATGAATGTATGCATGTGAAATGAAATTTGTTGTTATAGTAGTGTGGAATAATTTTGTCAACACCCTGCAAACACATGAACAATAATTAGTTAGGTTCCAAAGGCAAAATAACACAATGTAAAAGCTCAAAAAAACTTGATAATGATTATTAGGTAGGTTGAAAAACATCTTTTTTCCAACATAAAAAGTGCAAGCACATTGAGGGAAGGAGCATTTCAATGACACCAACTCGCTGGATGTCAAGAGACAACAAACTTCAACAATCCTTATCGCAATGCACAAGAGAAAAACTATTACCCTAATTTTGTGGTGCCCATTCTAGTTTAGGAAATTAGGGTTAAAGGAACAATTGTTTTGCTATGACTATTGATTGGTCTCTCTTTTGAGATTTTTGATCTTGGCCTTTCATGAATGATGAACTATTTTGTATGAGAAAGTTGTTGGTTTGGGCATCCATCCAATTTGAAAACAAGATGTATGTTGTCCATTTGTCCATAGATTGAAGATTGATCATGTAGTATGATGTGTTTGCTTTGCACCTTTTTTTGACTTTTAAAGGACCCATACTTTGAATGGGCATATCTCCATCACTTCTCCATCATTCAATGCAATCTAAGTGGCTATGGATGTGCCTAGAGCTGATTTACAAAAAGTATTTCAAAAGTAAGACTAGCTAAACATTGGATTGGCTGCTATTTTGCTCTAAGTGCTTAGTGTTTGGTGATTGGCCTAGCTACTCTATTGCTCTTTGGGTTTGAAAGACAACTTTCTTTTTTGACCACAAGTCTTATGTGGATTAGACCCCCTTTAAATCATAATTATACTATTTGAAAACTTAATGGCACCACTAAAGTTTGAAATATTAGATCTATGAGGAAGATTCCCAGGCCTTGGGTGGTTCAATACATAAAAAGGTAAGGATAGATATTGTGTGCCAACAAACAATTACTTAGAAAACCATTGTATATATGTTTTACATAGTAATACGACTTTCTTGCATGCATAGATGTTACAATGGTAAGTGATTATGCCATTTAAACATTAAAGAATAGGCTACATGTAATCCAATCAAATTGCATGGGGGAAGCCCACCACAAAAGATTTGTTGGACAAAACACAATATCCAAGAGCTTTTGAAGCCCAAGGAAGAAAATCTTATAGGAAGCCCAAACTCATTAAAGCTTCTTCAACCCAAATTGATAGAGATCAGGCTGTAATTGACAATACACCACCAAGCAATGGCAGTTCTTGCAAGATATATTTTGAGGCTCATCTCTCATAAGAACGCATGGAGGTGAGTCTTGGCGACTATGAATATTATAAGCCCATATTACATACTTGAAAAGATTGGAGTAAACATTCTCTGGATGGTGTGTCATTGGAAGTGATAGAAAGGTGAATGATCCCTCAAGCAAGAGACTTAGAGAGAAAGGAACTTACATCAAACACATGTTAACTTCCATTTGAGCAAAAGTTAGCCGAGTCACACAATTCCAATTTCACCTCATGGGACTTCCAATTAGAAAAAGGATCGTGTGCAAGGTAGGCATCAAAGTAGGATAAGTGAAGGAAGGATCTTTCTAAGGATCAAAAGTTTGAAAGACATTCACCAAGATCATGCTTGCAAGCAAGCTAACAAAGAAAAGAAAAAAAGTCAAAATAGATAATAAGAACAAAGAGGATAGCAATACTTCCTTCATTACATTTTTAAACATACAAGATGCAGATGGCAGCTCTTCATGGCAGTAGATTGCAGAAAGGCTAATGAAGCACTTCAGTCTTCATCACACGACTTCATAAGACCAACTTTTTGTCCACCAACGCACCAACTTGGATCATTTGGAACCTGGTCAATGAATTACAAGAACTATATGCACTAGATTCACCTGGACAGTGATCCCCATGGTATACCAGATTTTAATCAACTATAGTAGACCGGTTCTAGATCATATGTCCTCTGATGCAGAGTCTGTGAAATCATCCAAGGCAATTGTGTCTTGGCATTGTTGGAAGTAAGCATAGTGCAAGTAACTTTTGAAAATTCATGGCAACCAGTAGAGTTTTATCTTAGATTTAAATCAAACTCAATACAAAATGCTCAAGGCATTGATCAACCACAATGATGTTTAAACAAAGCAACACCATGAAAGACAACCAGAAGGAAAAGTTTCATGACATTTTGGAGATCTCGTGCAATGTCACTTGGTCCATTGGGTTCTCACCTGTTCTAGTGGGATATTGCTACAGTTTGATGCAGTATCTGAATCTGGTTCATCGTTCACTGAAGTGATCAATAAACATTATACAAGGTCACTTCTCTTTGAAATCAAACTGTACACTTGAGGAGAAAGAGTTTGAAGCTTGGAGGAGAGATCTCAGCAACAGGTTGCAAGTTCTGTGTCCTGAGATGAGCCCAGTTGCAGATATGTAATGCAGGTTGACAGTGAGATGTGCTGAGCTGAGTACCAACCTGTAGCTTACGCCAACTGTCCACAAAGATAAACTCTGATAGCTATTGAATGTTGAACACAGAATTACCCACTGTGGAACCTCCACAAGCATGGTAAATAGGGAAACCAAAGGCTCCAAAACACGGCTGTATATTATTGAGGGCAGCAGGTCAAACCAGTAAATATATAGTTGGTGACATGCCACCCATAAACAAAGTAGGATCTGCTACTTAAACATTTAAGCAACTATTTCACAAATATAAGCTAATTCAGTCCTGACTGTACTCCAAATACTTTTTGTCATCTAAGATGCAATTCAAGAGCAATCAGATCTAGAAACTCCAGAGAATGTCACATAACTGAAACCACCAGGATCCAAATTGTACTCCCTGGTCCAAGTTGCAATTCTGGAACATAATAAGACCTAGCTCACAATGGAATGCATTGTAATTGATACTCACTAAACATGGAACTTGGGATCAGAAAACAGCATCAAAGCTCTCTGAAATGTTTGTGAACATTTTGATCAGAACACAGATATATGTAGACCAATAGGATTGCACTACAAAAAAAACATCTCGACTATCTATTAAAAAAAGGTTCCAATAGCTCTAATGGCAAGAAGCATGTCATAATTGGAGAAAAGTGGTTCATTTTCTGCCAAGTAAGCTTCCACATGATTGTATACATTCCAGAACAATCTCCACTGAGCCAATTATTTGGCCAGTATTCAGATGGCCTATACTGATTACACTTCCGCAACACCACATAATAGCTAGCATCTTCCAAGAGAAGTGTTCCTCTCACAACCCTACTTCTAATCCACCTACTGAGTTACAAGTTAACTCTTTGAAAAGTCAGTGGCCCCAAGGTTGTTACTGCAAACCGACCCTACATATTACAGTTGTTTGTTTGATGTCCCAAAACAAACTCTTAAGCTTGCCCACATCAACCTCAGTAAGAAAAGCACCATTTTGTTGTACACTTAAGTGGCTTAAAATCATGACTAGAGAAAGAATGGTATTTGCTGCCAAAAAAAAAATGGCTGTGGAGGATATTTTCATTCATATCAAGTAGGATAACGTTGGGTTGGGCAAGATTCTATGATGGAGATACAAAATCATCATCACCCTCATCCTCAAGACCTACCCAGTCTGTGAAGGCAAACAAAAACTCCTTAAATGTGACTGTCCCATTCTTGTCCCAATCCATCTCCTCTGGTGGGCATCACAATTCATGAATGTCAGTCCCTTTCACAAAATGAAGACATAAGGTAAAAGAGGAATGACATAGCCAGCTAACAAGTATGACCAGTATCTTAAGGCTCTGGCCTCCATAATGTGTCTGATGGCTATAGAAAGACCGTGTTCTCAATGCTCCCCCAAGGACTCTCCTAGGGCTTCCCACACTGTACAGATGGTCTGCTGCTCACTCTACATCCTCTATAGCTGTAGAATGAAGCTCAAGAAAGTCTGACATACAGCCACTTGCAAGTTGACCATCAGCCCCACCACTTAGCTATCCACAGCCTTGCAGTACACAAGTTGATTATGAATGGAATGCTTACCAAATCTTTCCAAGCCAATCTTGTCACCTTGGCGGCCTGGAGATGATCTGTTGATAGCATCCACCAAGTCCTCCTTGCTGACATAGCCATCCTTGTTCCGATCAAAAAAGACAAAAGCTTCCACTATTGTGTCAAATGTTGCCTCTAACTGTGGTAGACCTATTCGTGATTTCTGTGTCTGAAACCTGCAGTCAAGGTGAAACATCTTACCTACAGAGATGAGCAGATCATATTATTCAGGCTCAAGTTGCTTACACACCCACCTCAATATGAAGCACATATTGATTGAAAGTTTGATGTACAGCTCATTGAGAGAAATAAGGGACAAGGACAGTCCAAAGGGTTGAGTGTTGCTGACTTCTGGTGCACTACCAGGCTAATGCTTGCATAGACACCGAACATTAACACCATGTGTTACTACTATGGATAAAAGCCATAACAGCCACTATCCACAGTTTCTCAGAGTCCTCATAGAAAGAAAAGTCTTAAAGGAAAGGATACAGGTTGGCCTGGTTCACTAGTGCTTCCGCTGCAACTTGACACACCAAGAAGGTACACAAGTGCCAGCAACACTATGAACTCCTTGAACTCGATGACATGGCTACTGTCCATGTCACTCTCTGCATGCAACTCCTCGACTTCCTTTTCTGAAATTTCTACCTTCAACTCCTTCAAACAATGCTTTAATTCTTCCATGTCTATGGCTCCACTACCATCCTTATCTGTCATCACCCAACATACCTCTTAGGATACTAAAATAGGTCCAACCAAGATAGCAACATTCAATTAGTCTTCAAGGCAATCCCAGGAGTAACCAGAGCTCATTGGTTATCAAGGCAGCAGATAAAGGAACCTCAAGAAGCCATATACAAGAGACACTTTGATACCATTGGTTGGTGTTACTGAAAGGTTTATGCTGTTCTCCAGTCTAGGACACTATCCACCACATACTGGTAGTAGCCCTACTAATAGTATGGAACTGTGCACCAAATTGTGTGTTATCCTGCAGCCTGTCTTTGCTTTTCACAGAACAAATTGCACACTGGGAATGTTGGAACAATACCATATTTTCTAAACACAATTCTCACAGCTTCAAAGGATTCATCAATTTTGTGGAACTTCATAATGATACTGTTGAAGGATTTCAAAGAGAATTGGCCCGACTGTGCTTTCTCTGCCATTGCCTTCACCATCCTCCTCTCAATTTTAGATGGCTGAGATCCTTCCACACCTTTGCTCTGCCCAACCCCCATTGCTACCTCTTTCCTTGCCAGGCTCTCTTAACCTGTTTTGCAACCTGCCAGACCCACTCAGTCCACAAACCTAACACTTGCAGCACACTATACAATATGGATCACTCCTCTGCAATCTCTGAACACAAGTCCAAAGGATGGTCCCATTCCAGGGATTATGGTGGCCTGGTAGGGGTGTGATACACATGGTATTTTTGTCAGTTTCCACCTACAAATATACACATACCCCAGGAAGTAAGTTAATTAAACAAATATCAAAGAAGTCTGACATCAAAGGTTGTCCTATGCCACAAGTCAGATGAAAGAGAAGTTCTTCTTTTCCTTTTTGGGGGGAGTGTGTTGGGATTGGTAAACAGAAATCCAAATGAGATGAGCTCCATGCACAAGACAAATATAGTGCTTCGGACAGGCTAATCAGCAATGACATTACAGAGAGTAAGAAATGCCAAGGAGGCAAGACATCTTGTCCCCTGAAAAAACTGTTCAGTTTAATGTCACAAAGCACACTCCATAGACCCATCATAGGCCAAACATGGAAGTCACAGAACCCCAAACAGATACCTGGAGGAGGGCTGGGAGATGCCTTGCAAGAGTCAAAAGACCACAAAGCAATGAATACAAACCAAGGAATAAGACAGCTGCATGGCAACATGAACCACACAACCTTCAAACCAAATATCCCACATGCTGATCACACAAAGAACCAAAGCAACAATACAACCAGTTGCAAACCTTAAGCTGAAAGAGCAGGCACATGATCCAGGAGAAAAAGAAAGGTCCCAGATACAAAGAAGAAGCAAATCAAAAAACCTTGCATCCATCACAAGGTTACAGCACAAAAACCAAACAGGGGAAGAAAGAGAAACTCATTCCAGCAAACTGTAGAATGCTTGCAAATCCAAAGGGAGCAGGCACCAAATCCACATAACAGAGAGGTTCCAGACATCAAAAGGAAGCAGAAGCTTGGGAAAAGCCATGACTCCACCACCTTAAAAAGTACAAAGAGCAGCAAGAGAAAACTAAAGACTGATGAGAAGACTACAAGGAACTTGGAAACGAAAACAGAAGGCAAAAAACCTAGAAAACAAGAGACATTCCAGCTCTCAAATGGAACCACCACGAATTCCACAAATCCAATACCCACACTAGTTTCAAAAAGCTTGAAACAGGCAAATTAGCAGAAGAGAAACAAACAAACCAACAACAAAGAGTTATAGCAAGAGAAAAGCATCAACAACGACAACAGCTCGAAACCCTAAATAACGAAAAGGAGAACCACAAATACCATGAGACCAGCGACTTTCCAGCGATCATTAAACACAACCACAAACCCAAAAACGCACAAAACCACACCTCATTTACAGCAAAAACAAACAGACAGACAATCAATCAATCAATCAAACAAAAAGCCAAAAATGGTTTAAAAACAGCTTGAAATGGACATGCAAAAGGGGAGAAAACACGAAACCGAAACGGTTCTTGAGTTGCAAAGGGGAGAGTATACGAGAGAATACTCACCAGGGGTGTAGTGGATGCCGCTTGTGAAGAGGGTAAGAAATCGAAGGCAAGAACGGCAACAAGAAGTGCAACAAATGGAGATGGGTCGGACGGCAGAAACATGAGAGAAAAGCAGCTGCACGATTTGGCAAATGACAGCAGGCACAGAAAGGAGCAGCTGGATTTGTCATTTTCTCATTCGTTTGTAGTGTCATTCATTCATTCATTCTGACAGACCCACAAATCCAATCTTTTTGCAATTGACCGATTATTGAGGACATTAAGGTCTAGGGTGACAGATTGTGTCATTTTCTGGATTACATTACATGACAGAACCATCCAATGATGAGCATACACTTGTAATATTGATCAAAATGTGTCTGTTGAACATGATTTTTTTTAAAACAACCAAAAAAATTAAAATTTCTTTGATTGATTATTGAGGAAATTAAGGTCTGGGGTGGCAGATTGTGTCATTTTCTGAATCACATTATATGACAGAATCATCCAATGATGATCATACACTTGGAATATTGATCAAAATGTGTCTGTTGAACATGATTTTTTTTTAAAAATTTTAAATTGTTGAATCTGCCACCCCAGACCTTAATATCATGATCTTGGCCTTGCCCATTATCTGGAGTGTGTCAGCTAGCTTGCCTCAAAGGGTTTTTTTTGCATTAGTGCCTTCACCAACATAATATTGCACAGGTACTTGACCATTCCAATAATTATATCACATCATGTTAGTTCTGCAGAGTACCTTACACAAAAGTTCTAAAGTTCCCCATTAGACTAACCTGGTCCTTACAAATTTCATAAGGCCCCTGCCAAGCTATCCAGGCCTGGATAAATTTTTGTAAGATCCCTCTCTGACTATCCTTGACTTACAGATTTCATAAGGTCTTTGCCAGGATATTTAGTACTGAGGACCTTGCAGAGTTTGTAAGGCCCCAGCCAAGCTATCCAAGACCTCACAGGTTACATAAGGTCTCTCAAAGTTATCAAGATTGGGATGGTTCAGGTTTTGTAAGTCCCATGTTAGGGTATCCAAGACCTTACATATTAGGTGAAGACTAAAGACCTACCTGCTCCAATTTTTTATTGGCAAAATTTAGCCAGAAAGAAAAATTGAAAAATTGAAAAAGAAGTGATTTTGAAGGTTTTCAATCACCAAAAGTGAAGGGAAAGAAAGGGAAAATTGCCAGATTTAGCCACTGTAATAATCCTATAATGCAAAAAAACACTGTAATAGGATGTTAAATTGATAAAATTTTCAAAGCATATAAGTAAGTTATTGGATTTCAACAAATATGTATACCCAACCCATAAATGGTCTTTCTAGTTCTCTATGTGATACATAGTAGGCAAATAATTTTTCTAACCTATTTTTAGCAAGTTTAAACATAAACAAGTAAGTTATTAATAATTGATCCTCGTACCTTTATTGACAACTAGCTATTTTTTCACTAATTGGTCAACAATGGTTTGGACCAACGTTGTGCATGTGAATGTAAATAATCACGTAAAATTATGTAAACAACAAAGATTTTACAATTACACTTGCATCGTGTGTATGCATGTATTTAAAAAATTACTCTTATAGGATGTTGAGTATATTTGATTTGCCATGTAAGTGTAGATTATGATACAATACTTTCATTTTTGTAAAGAACCATAATCTTCAATGAACTAGGGGGCTGCAATATCTTCATTTTGTTACAAACACTTTTTTTGTGTGGGAGAATGAATGAATGAACACAATACACAATAATTTTTATATTTGCATATTGCATTTTTTTTCCCCCTCTTTTTTTGTTTTTAAAAGATTAAAAATGACATGGAAGTGGAGTAGGTTCAACAAAGAAAGAAAAAAAAGGGAAAGGGGCAAATGGTGGGCAAGAAAAAACAAGATAAATGTGTAGGGGGTAGGAGAGAAGAGAAAGTTAAGTACATAGGACCCGTATCTTATAATGTCCATTTCATTGTGGTCTTGTAAGTTCTCCCCATATTTTTTCTCTTTGTTTAGGTTTTGTTGTCATTTTGCATATTTTTCTTGTAATTGTTTGTGTTGTTACAAGTTTTCATATTGACATTTTTGAGGTGATCTCTTTGTACTTCTTAATCTTTTTGTCATTTTGCATTTTTTTTTCTTGTAATTGTCTTATAATTCCTTTCATTGTAGTTTTGCATAATAAGGTTTAAAGTGAGTTCCTCCACATTGTTCTTTTTCATTTATGTAAGTGGTGGTGTCATTGTCATCTTGCAACTCATAACATTGATGCAAGTTTTATATATTAGCAACTTATTTTAAGTGAACTCCACCCCTTGTTATATTGCACATGTGTTTGTCATGGTCTTGCTTTTATTGTTTAGAAAACCATAATCTTTAATCACAATGGGAGGTGTAATATTGCCATTTTGTTATAACCTTTAATTATTTGTGGGAGAACGACCATAAAGAACAATCACAATATCATTTTCATATTCATATTTCATTTATTCTTCATGTGCTCTCTTTACATAAAATGCACAAATATTTTATTGTAGTTATAAGTAGTGTATTTTACAATGATATGTGAAAAAAAATCATGAAGTCCATGTTTTGGTTCGATGTGTAGGTCTTTGGCAAGTGGGCAAGGATATTTTAATTTGGAGGCTTCATGTCTATTCACCAAATGAAGAAAACTTGGCTACTCAATTTCTCAAATGAACATTATTTCATGTTTTCTTACCTCCAAATGATTTTACATTTAAAGGCATCCAAGTGTTTTCATCTATAGGTTTTGGTATGAACATCAAGACCTTTTCCACTCAAGAATCCCTTTTGGTAGAAGTTGTGATTTTTTGTGTCTTATATTTACATTTAACTTGTTTTACATGAAATGAAATTGCCTTACACAAATTTACACTCACATACATAGATGCAAATGAAAATTATACACTTGCACATGAAATGCATATAAATTTGTAATATGAATAAACTTACCCAACTAATATATCAAAAAACATATACATGCACGAAATTGTAAATATGTACAAAATGTAATGTTGTAAGAAAAAAGGCCAAGAAAGAAACATGATTGGTTTTGATTGGCAAATCACAATGATTGGCCCATGTGGTGGGATTTAATTGACCCTCATTCTACATGTGTAATATGTCATGATTAGGGGTGGGGTTAGGGAACTAACTTGCACACTATTTTGGATGTGATAGATATTGGTACATGGTCACATCTAAGGTGTGGGCGGATTTCCTTTTAGATGTTATGCAAATTCAAATGTAAAAAAAATTTGATTCCTTTCTTTTGGTTGTGTGCTATGTGTGTAGAACAATGCTTATGAGAAGAATGATCATGGCAAGTTTTTAAAAAGAAATTGATCTGTCCAAATTTGTTCCGTTGTGCATGGAGATTAGGGTAGAGTGTAAGAATATATTTAGATGTTTCAGTGTAGAAGCATGGATGGAAGTGATGATAATCTCTAGGGTGTTGTGAGCTTGTTTGGTGAATTTTTAAACATCAAGTTTGGTCTACTTGAAAGGTTGATGTGTGGTGTTTTCTAGGGTTGAGTTATTGAGTGATTGGAAGTGAGATTTGTGATTACAGGAATTCTAGATGAAGTTTGGATCCAAAATGTTGACAATGTAGTATTGTCAAGAGAAATTACTTCAGTCTTTGTAGTTGCAATGAAGTTCTTTCTGTCAAAGCTTCCAAGGTTATGGTATCGGAGTTATTGGATGATATCCACATGTTTGTTGGGTGTTGTATTGTTAGCTGGGTAGTTATGTGTCTCAATACAAGTTTGATGTTGAAGAAGGATAAGAGGCATTTACCAAATGTGATTGAACTACATATGGCAAAACCCTCTGATTGTATCCTAGTGTAATGCAAGGTGGAGTCGATGTGCAAGGAAATCATAGTGAAGACCATGATAGTGCAAGAGAGGGAAGTTGGAGTGATCTGATCTGACACGTGCTTGTAGATTTGGCTAGATTGTTAGGGTAGTTGTTTACTGGATTGTCTACAATGTTTCTGGCACATTGATGCCACATAATAAACATTAATGTTGAGGTTCGTTACTTAGGAATGCACTATTGAAAATTTTCTGATTTTATACCCTTTCTTTTTGTTGACACCTCCCAATTGCTGTTCTCAATCTCTCAAAGAAATTTGTGTCAAATCAAGTAAGTTTCAATTATGATCATGCTTCTAAGTTCTTTACCTGATGAGGAGCTGCAGTAGGCATATCAATTGATATCTCCAAATTAAATCTGAAATTTAGGCAATGTTGCAAACAAAAACTTAAATTTATTCACAAAGAATTTCTTGAAATTCAAGTACACTGAGACTCATGCAATCTGATTGCCTCAACATGAGAATGCTGCTTTCATTTTCAGAGGTTGATGTTGTCAGTGTGCCCTCACATATCAAAGCATGCTTGATGGCAGCTCTTCAGTCTGTAAGCTCACATCTCCAAGCATGCCATGCTCCATGCTCTTGCAGGAGTTACTGTTGAACACAGTTAAGGCAAGGTGTAAAAGTGGCACAAGCCAAGAAATGGTATGGCATGTGCAGCTCAGTGACTACTCAAGTGGCATCTTGTCCAATTTTCCTGTAGAAAATGGTAGGGCATGAAGGACACAGTACACAAACCCTACAATCCACTGCCCACAGAAAAACTCAGACCATTTGCTACCTGAGGTTTCCACCTTGTTCTACATGACAAATGGTACTGTGCTGCAAAATGGTAGTCCAAGGTAGAAGATTAGTTACTTACTTACTTGAGTCTTTGGCTATCCTACTCTTTGTAAGCTACTATTGTACTCAGGAAAATGAGTAATACTTTCTCGCTGCTCTGCCTTGATGAAAGTGTCATTTCTCATACAGCTCGCCACCAACTGAGCTTGGAGTGGTCATAAATCCGCTCCTTTTTCGCGTTGATGAGCACCATGTCCTCAAATTCAGCATCCCAGATGACATCAGCATCATTAACACAGTAGTGTTGCAAATGAAAGACACATTGCATTGATGTCCTTTCCAAACCAATCTGCAACAAACTCCCTTTCTTTGAGACACAGAAGCACAAAATACCAACACCTTTTTTTTAACAGAAAATGTTGGATGCAATTACAGAATAGAGATGGTGGTAAGCCTAGATCAGGTATTTACAGGTAGGCTTGTTTGCAACTAGCTTAACACCCAACCCCCTTGGCCTTATCCTCTAAAATATAGAGTTTTCTAAACAATTTCAACACACAACTGTTGAGGCTATCTTTGCACATACCAGGGAATTTTTTTGCTTACCACACTTAGTGTGAAAACAGCATCCTCTCGATGCAGCATCTCAAGGGTTCGATTGTAGAGAGGACTGGTCTCATCAATAATATGTCGCACCAGCATCCCATAGGTCAAATGGGCAACCTCTGAACGAACCTATGTTGAGCCACAAGAATTCTAGATAAGTTGGAAGGTCACAAAAACTCAACTACAACAATAAGAGATGGGTTTTTTACAAATTCTTTCAACATCATGTCTGCTAGAGCCTACCACCCTTCTGTTTCTGATCCTTCTAACATGATGGGAGAACCTTTTGCTCCTGGTGTACAAATACCAAATGTGTTCTATGCAATCTCAAATGTCAAATAAATCTTCATAAGTACTGAGGAAGTCTCAATACTTATGATTGAAGTCAACCTGAAAGAATTGAGACATGACCAGATGATAAGGTTATGGATATTTCAGATCTGACAACATAAAAGCAAACAGTCAGTGAGCACGAATAAGAGGAAACACTGCCCTAAAAGAAAGAGAAACCACAAGACAGAATTGAGGACCACCAACAATCATATGCATGTTCAGGGACCTTCACCATGGTATTTAACTGCCTATCATAACATCCCCACTGACTTCATCAGTTCCCAGCAATGGCTGGAATGTCAGATGCACAACAGAATCACAGACGTCAAATGTATGAGTCTATGTAAGAACACACCAGCTTTAGAGAACGTCTGGCACGAAAGAAGGACCCTGTTCTGGTCACAGTGTTGTACTTGTATGTCAGATCCACTTTCACATCCACAAGCTCACAGGGTTGGGGTCCAACCAAAACAAATCTTGCCATCAAAACACTGCACATTCCAGGAGAACTGACTAAAAATTCTGCGGTGAAGAAACTCCAACTTGAGGAGGGACCACAACCATTTAAAACATTTCAGTTTAAATCAATTTTCTATTGTGGTCCAATGAGGTACCCCCATGTCCTGTCTCTGAGATTTGCATGGCCTAAGTCATGCAATTCTCAAGGCATCTCCACAACTTCTTAGCTCTAAATGGTCCAATTGTTTCTTGTCGAGATAGCATCAATTTCTTGTTTCACATGTGCCATGGCATTTTGCTCACTCAAAGCAGAATCCAAGCATAGCATTCCCAAACTGGGCTTAGACAACAACTTTAAAGAAAACAAGCAACTTCTGTAGTTTGAACACAAGTATCATGTCACTTACATTTTGGCAGAGGCATCTCCACTCTCTTTAGGTTGAGTAAAAGCAGGACACATGAGAGCCACCTTAGAGGATCGCACAGGATGTGATGGTTGTGACAATCTTGCAAACACTGCCACAGACAATATGAGCAACATAGTCATGGCTTCTACTCAAAGAATAAGGGAAGCCAGTGCCACAAGAAAATCTTCAAATCACCAAATCTAGGACTAAAAGATGACTCATTGTACACACTTGAAGATTTGCACAGCTCAGGCCATGAGGTCCATCCACACACAGCATAGCAATGCTACTCATACAACACAGAGATTAGAGACTGGACACAATGATTAGATCAATGACATTATGATGGTCATTGTCAAGAGAGCACATACAGGATATAGCTTCATACCTGCACCACTAAGGAAGACAAATAGAAGCTGAGCAAAAAGTGCATTGATGTTGGCCACAACCAGTGTGTATGGAGATACAGGCACCAGCTCTGGCTCCAGGCCAGTGGAGAGAGAGAGACTGAACATAAACAATCGGAAGAGAGTCCAAGGCATTGTGAGAACTCCAGATGTATCATCTCCTGCTCAGACAAAAAGTCAATAAGGGAATTACTATTAGCCATGAGTCTTTGCATGAGGAGCTCATCAGGAGCATTCTTGTTTCAAGTTTGTGAATCTTCTACTGCCCCTACATACATTCTGGTTCTAATTGTGTGCAATGGTTGTAATTGACTTTTCCAATCATTGACATGTAACAACCACAAGATTTTCCTCAGGGAAGAATTGCAGCAAGCATGTATCCACTATTGTCTTCAAAGACCAACCCCTGACAGAAGTCAGTCAGTCATGCTTGTTCACTGATCTGTGGTAACTCTTCCCTAGTGTACCATTGGCAGATTTTCAACACAAAGCAGCACAAAACATTCAATGTCAACTTCGTGAAATGCATACCAGGTGCTGACTCAAGGACACCACGTGCTGTCTCATCCAAAGAAAGCCCTTGAAAGTCAAGCAGATAAAGTCCAGTGAAAAGCACACTTAACAAGATGGGTGCAGCAAACATCCCAAGTGCAAACTGTGGTAGAGGTCTCTTGAGCATAAATATGTAGAAGTCATATATGGTTGCCAGAAGTCCTAGGTCCTCTTGCAGAATATGAACATTCTGGATTCCTTGCAAACCTCGAAACTCTGGAGCATCTGAAGTCAGGAATGATGGGAGATTTCCAGCACTGTTAGTGAAGTCATTATGTGTTTGCCAAGATGCTGTGCTTGAAACCTGGTCAGCAGCTGGTGAAACCGATTCCAGTACTTGCCCTGTTGCTGATGTCTGAGACTCTGCAAATTCAGCAGCTGTTGATGTCACAGAATCTGTCGCATCTGCAACTGTTGATTTCACTGTATCCTGCACATTTGAGACTGTTATGTAACAGAATCTGTCACTTCTGCTACTGGTAATGTCACAGATTCTGTGACTTGGGACACATTCAGGGTTTCTGGCTCTGAGGCCAGGGTACCTGTAGCACCGACCTGTGTTCACCCAGTACAGACTTTACAATCAGAGTAAGGTCATGTGCCCAAGAGATTCTGTACTTTGGAAGTCCACATGCTAACACCCAGAGGTGGTTGATAGGTGCAAGACAGCCAGCCACTGTCCAGCAGGAAGTGGGGCATCCATGTAGTTTGGCAGCATGTTACCTGTTCAACTAGTTGTCCAACTTGCTCAACCACAATGTCAGGCAGAGTCTCCACAACTGGCTCAATCACTTCAACCTGAGATGAGTCTTCAACCACTGCTGGGGGGAGATCCTTAACAATGACTGGGAGTTCAGCAACTTTGGCAGGAAGTTCCTTGATCACCCTCAATTGAAGTTTTGCCACTTTTGCAGGAAATTCCTTCATCAACTTCACTGGAAGTTCAATTAGTTTAGATGGAAGTTCCTCGAGCACTTGCTTTGGTAAAACTGTAGCCACCTTAAAAAAGAGAGACGTAGATAGTGAACTGTTGGCCGACAAGTCATCTGACATAGTGCAAGAAGCTTTGGCATCTTCAGCAAGCACTCCAACATCTGTTGTATCCACACCACTCATATTATCCTGCACTGTTTGCAAAACCGAAGGTTGCAAACTTATGCATTCATTTGTTTGCTTTGGTCTAGCATGTTCAAGTAACCCACTATTGCTTGCAAGACCACTTTTATCCACCTTCCCCAAGCTTGAATTTGGCTTGGTGTGTCCATTGCTGTGATTGACACCAGCTGTTGATGCTTCCATGCAATGCCCACCATTCTCAAACACTTCTGGCTCTGAAACCTTTGCATCTACAACCGATATGTCCAATAATACTTCCACATCTGCCGGCTGCTCAGCTTCAACGCTAGTTTTCCTCACCATCAATTGATCCATTTTGACATCATGACCTGAAATGAGATCATCACGAAAAAACCACAATTTATTCCATGCATGATCCTTTGCCTAAAATAGCAAAATCTTTGAGATAGCTACCAGTATTTTACCCAAATTCCATAACTTGTTCTGTTTGGCCCTTGCCTTTGGTCTTCCTCATTGGCACTTTTTTGCTGCTTGCTGCACCAAGTGTTACTTGATCACCCACTTCCTCACTGTCTGACTTGTAGCCTGTGCTTCCATTTGAGCTTGGAGATTGATCAGCCACCAATTGGCCTGTCACGCTCTGTGGATGGTTTTCCACTTGTTGTATTGATGAGTACCAAGATGCAGCATTCACAGAATGGATAAAGACATGAGGATCAAGTATCTCAGATGTTTCAGCAAGTATTAAACCACTAGATTGTTCTTGTACCATCCCACTGCTCACGGTTGTCTGTTGCAACTGTGATAAATTTGTGGTGCCAAGGAATTGTTGCATCGTGGCAGAGACAGTCAAGTTCTCAACAATCTGACTATGACTTTCCCTCTGAATTGCATCAAGGCGAATACTATTCAGATTGCTGCCTGCACTTTGTTGTCCAGGGATCACCTTTTCTTCAAGCTCCTGAAGAATACTGCCTTCACTCTCCTTTCCCTGGTTATGCTGAGAGAGCTCCGTTCCATCAGAGTGAATGTGATCCAAACGAGACTCTTCAGTTTCATTATCAGAATTGTAAATATGTTCGGCATCGTCATCATGTGCGTCTCGCAAAGATGTACCGTTGTTGTCGTCTGGCAACTTCCCCTGCATCCTCCAGATCACTTAAATCATGAGAGTTGCAATTGCAGTGAAGTCTATGAAGCCTTACCCTTGAACACTTAAACCCCAATTGTCTCTAGAAAGAAGGAGGTTGATTGAATTGCGGAAGTGAAGATACATACCAGGCCGTCTTCGTTGCTAATGGAGTGTGGATCCACATCCTGTGTTTGCGAACCCTGGCGTTTCTTTCTTCTTCTTCCTCCTTTCCTCGACCTTCTTCTTTGCACTGCACTTGAAAACGCGCCAAGTCCCGCCCTGACCACAACTCCCTCCTGTCTTCCTCCTCTACCCGCCGGCATTAGCAACAACCTCCACTCCTCAACGGGATTAGAAGAACGAATTTCTGTGACGAAACTCCTCCTCTCTCGACCAGGTTGTACCACGAAATTGGATTTCGCAAGCATCAAGCTCATCGAAGCCATTGTATGTCTATAACATCAAAACAGGGGAGGGGGGGAAAAAAAAAACCACTTCTCAGCTTTCTTCCGAAGCTTTTGAAATCTAAATAGTTCTAAGAAATTAATACTTTCTCGTTATGGCAACCAAATTCATGACACCAACAGCTTGCACGACAACTTTTTCGCTTTCCAGATGAGCTTGAGTGACAAAATTTCTGCTTTCGCCGATGAGCTTCGGGGACAGAATCTGTGACCCGAGAGAAGTGTACGCATTTGTCTGGTCTCTCAGTGTGTGGAGTAGCGCACGTTGAGATTGCTTTATGTCATCGTCCAATGATGCCCTTTCAGATTCATCGTCGTAACATTACTGTACCTTAATTCCATTTAGAATCGTCCTGTTCACCTTCCGATTATGGATCCCGCAAGTTCGGAATCTTCGTCTTCAGCAATAATACACCTCAAATTACCAATTTCGAAGCTTTTTCCTCTCAAATATTAGAGTTTTCCTTAAAGTTACCCTGTCTTCACCCTATCTTTGGGCCTCTTTTCACCCCCTATCCCCTCTTTAAGTGAGGTCTGCAAGGTAAGGAAGTTTTATTAAATCTGGGTATGAAATGATGAAACTCAGCATTGCACACACAAGGTTCGAGGTAATTATAGTACTTGTACAAGTAGGAGCAGTGAAAATATATGCTACCAAGGGTTCGTAGGGATATTTTTATTCCATTACCCTCTCTTGATTTGAGGGTTAAAACTAACCCATGTGCTGTTGACACAAAAGGGGATAGATAAAATAGTATGATGGGGTTAATTTAATACTATATTGAACTATTCACATTGAAAGGATTTCCAAACCACAAAAAGTTTTGGGCAGTGCAGGGAAACTTACCAAAAACAAATTCCACGCTGCCCAATTTTGTTTTGGGGTACTTTGGAGAAATTCCTGATGAAAATTTTCCCAAGATGCTTGAAAAGTTTTGGGCAGTTTGGGGATTTCTATGCTGCCTGATAATTTCAGGCAAACTTTTAAAGGTTGAAAGAAATGTCACTTCTGCTAAAAAAATTGGGTCTGGATCCAATCATGATGCTCAAAAAATTCCTGAGAACTTTTTTTGAGGATGCTTGGAAAAAAATCGGGCAATAATTTTTGCCCAATTTTTTGGGCACTCTGGAAAACTCCTGATGATGGAATTTTTTTGGACAGGTTGGGAATTGGAATGCTGACTGAAAATTTCGGGCAGATTATAGAGGTTGAAAAAAGAATTATTTTCTGCCCAAAATCTCAGGCAACATGGAAAGATTTTCAGAAGTCCTCTAGGGTAGCAAAAAGTTTAAGGCAATTTGCAAAAGACCTGAGAAATTGTTTCCAAGGTGCCAGAAAATTTTGGGCAGATCGGGAAAGTTTAGTCAAGTTGCCCAAAAGATTCGCTGATATTTCCCACCATTCCTGGTGCTCTCTCACATGATGGAGAGCATGTTGCCAAGATCAACACTAGAAGCTCTTGGGAACTGGAGGAGTATTAATGTTTTAAACTTTTGAAAATCAAGGCGTTAAACCAACCTCCTTATTCCATCCTAACTTATCTGAAAATCTTAAAAATTTGAAGATATTTATTTTCTAAGTTAAGATATACCAACACATTTATCCCCCTCTTAACCCCAATATCATCCTGCCATTTGCCAAGTCAGTTTTTACTCATTTTGTTTGAATGGGATAGCATTAAGGTTAGTTTATTCTTTTAGTTTATGGCCTTTATCACCTTGTTGTGAATCCCAGCCTACAGATGTTAAATTTCTAGAAAATGTTTAGCAAAAAAATAAAATCCAGTTTTTAAGTTTTCACCATGGTACCAACCCGTGTAGGTGCCGGTTCGCCCACAGCTTTATTTTGCTCAACAGGGGATTGGGTTTTTTTTGGCATGAACTAAAGAGTCAAGATACCTAGAAAACAGCATTTTGGAAACCTATGCTGTTTTCTAGTCATCTTGACAATTTTAGGTATACAAAAGAACCATTGGCAATTCTTGTGGGCCAAGAATGGGTTGAATAAGTATTGGGTGGTGCTTTCCAATGTTTATTTTGTGTAATTTCTGGCCCCTCTAATTACCTTATTACCCTATGGTCAGTTTCATCATTAAATATTCCTCAAAATAGTGACTCAATTTTTTGTTAAAAATATGAAGGTGACATGTCGAAAATCATCATAATTATCATAGACTACACTCTGAATAATTTCATTACTCATGTGACAATATCATAATAGATCATGGAAAATTCAACAATTTCAATTTATTTTTTTATTTTTTGAAAATCAAAATTTGCCTTTGTTAATGTGGAAACTGATCCTAGGCTATGATCATCTTTAATTTGATAGAACCTACAGTTCTGGTCCTGGCTGAGTTGTTTTCCTCGATTTTATGATGTAGGCACACCGATCATCCACAAGAGGAATTAGCCAAATTTGAGAGGAAAGTAAAACCTTTTAAGAATGTTGATATTTTTTTTGGTAACCTATTACAATCTATTGTCTAAATAGGGTGAATTTTCAGAAAGCTTTTCCTCAAAATCTGATGACTTTAGTGTTTATTTTTTTGGACAAGAATCATCAGTGTGCTAGATTTTTTTGCACCAAGTGGCAAAATTTCAGGAAAAGAAACCACACGCTTAACACATGGTCTGGTTTAAAAAACCAAGTTCTTCACACTAGTAAACTTTTGATTCTCAGTTCTTAAAATATTAGTCCAAAGCAACTCCAGGTTGGAAACTGGGTGTCGTTTCACATAATTTACACACAACCCAAGTTTGACGGTTGAGAATATATACAGGTTGTAACCTAAGACCTCTCCACCAATGGGGTGATGCCATGCCGCTGATTTCTAGGGAGGAACTGGTTATGTGCCAATATTGTACAACTTGTAAAAATCTTGCCACCTGAATAAGAAGTAACCGACCTATAGTCTTTTCAAAAAAGTAAGTCTTTCATGTGGCAAAAAATCAGTACTGAATAAAAATCCCCCAAGTTTTTTTAACTTATTGCTCACAAAACCCGAACCTTATTTTTTTTAAGTTCAAGCAGCATCCTGTTCTGGTTCTAGGTCTGATTCCAGTTCTAATTACAAAATTTCCAAGTCTAGAACTTGCAGATTTGGGTCCAATCAAGGGACTAGAAACCTGCCTTTCTTCTACTGGCAAAATTTCCCCCAAATGCAAAATAACAAATAAAAAAATCAAAAATGAATTGAATTTAATGGCGTTCAATTATCACAAGTGAGAGAAAAACATAACTAAAATTTACCAAATTTCTATATTTGGTTTTCAGTCCAAAGCCATAAATATAAAAGTTTGATGATTTTTTTTACTTCTTATTTGGTTCATAGCCAAATTTGGCTATATATTCTTAAAGGTGATCATCACTCTTTCTACAACTTCCTGTGGATGATCGCCACTTAATCTACATAAGCTAATTCCTATATAAAACACTGCCAGGAACTGGGCAACACTGACTATTTCATTTGAGGAGAAGTGAAGTTCCACAAAATAGGCTATATTGGAACGAGCCAATAATAGCCCTCGCCCCCCACCCTTGGTGGAAGGAGCAAGCTTCGGACAGTATCGAATAGGGAAGATGAAGTGTCTGACAGTCGGCAGTTCTTGGGCAGTACTGTCTTGAGTGACCGTGGTGTGGCCTTCAACCCAAAGAAGGGATTCACTTAATTCCAACATATTAAAGTTTTCCTTAAAGTCATCCTGTCTTTTCACCCTGTCTTTGGGCCTCTTTTCACCCCCAATTCCCTCTTTATTAAATCTGGGTATGAAATGCTGAAACTCAGCATTTAATGCACAAGGTTCGAATTAATTATAATAGTTGTACATGTAGGAGCACTGAAAATATATGTAAGCAGCAATGGAGGCACTTAGGAAAAAGAAAAGACGGGTCAAAACAGGATGAAGATTGGCACAAAAAGTGGTGTTCTATGAGAGAACCATAACTCGGTTCTCAGGTTAGTAAGTCAGATTATGTTAATATTTAGTAGGTAGATTAGATTAGTTTGAGGTTTAGATTAATATTTAAATTAGATTAGTTTGTACGGGGTGGCACCCATTGTATAAATATTTTTTTGGGGGTTAGTCTTTCCGCCCTTGAAGGCTAATGTACTATTTTGCAGGTTTTTAAAAATCTCACCCGGTTTTGGACCAAACTCAGGGTTCTGGTGCCGTGTTTTCCTGACTTTACGGAAAACTCTGTTTATTCAGAAGGAATCTTCAAATGATTTCCAATACGTGCCACATGGCCTTTGCAGCAGGAATTGTTTTTTGGAAAAAAAGCCAAAATATGACAAATGCAATGAATCTAATCTCCACAGCATATGGGTTCAAGATCGACATGCAAAAGCGTTCGTCCAGAGGAATGGCAGAAGCTTCTAGCAAATTTTCGGCATATTGAGGTGTCAAAGTACAACATGTGCATCATCCATGTGTGTTTGCAATTTTCTGCATTTGGAAATTCCATTAAGTTATACAACCTTCTTGTCCTTGTTATTCGTGTCGTTGTTGTCCTTGTTAGACTTATGGTCCGTTCACACATGGAGATAGTGTAGAAGTTAAAACAAAAAGTAACAATCACTATTCTCAAACCTGTCACAGGTTGTTTGTAAATAGATGACATGTCAGATGACGTGGTAGTGTTTTTTTTGCCCTAATTTTTTGTGTTAGCAAAGGTGTTAGTTTATTGACATTATGGTAGAAATGTTTGGAAAAAAAATATGTGCTGCACTTAACGTTGCTGATAGCTTACTGCACAAGAATTCGAACTATTAACTTATCAGCAATCCTTCTGTGTTCTGGCTCTTCAATCATCGCCATAAACAATTTTCCATTGCCAAAATTTTAAAGCGTCTATGTAGAAGGGTCTCTGCAGCACAAACCGATGGCAGAATGTGTCTGTACAACAATGGCAGCAAGTGTTTTTGGTTGTAGTGTTTTTGGTGGCAATTGCATTTATCAACAATGTCTTTTGAGATTTACAAATTGCAACAATTTTCTATGGCACCAGGCATTTTTGGCAGTAGTATATTTTTTGATAACAAGCACCTGTAGCAAGGTCTATAGAATTCATTACTTTGCAGCAATTTGCTATGCTAGCAGGCATCAATGACAGAATTGTGTCTGGTATAAATAATCTTGAGCAAGAACATTTCCAGAATAGCATCTCAAGAACGTCTATAGATTAGCATCTTTGGTAGCAAAATCTTTAGCATCAATGTCCTTTGGCAACAACCACCTTGGTACTAACATCTTGTCAACAAGCACCATCTCTGTAACCTCTATTGTTTTTGGCAACAAAATCCTCTGCAACAAACATCGGATCTGCAATCAATATTGTCTTTGTAGTAAGCATTAGATCTCTACATATCATATACGTTCTCTTTACAACAAAGATCATTTTTGCAACCTCTATTGTTTATGCAATATACATCATATTTACAATTACCAACATATCATCTCTAGTGATTCTGCAATAAACATCAATTTTACGATTACCAACATATCATCTATATTGTATTTACAACAAGCATTAATTCCATATCAATCATTTCATCTCATCATTACAATAGATTAGTTGGAAATGGAGGCTTGGGATACAATGAATAATTTAAGCAACAATATAGCAAAAAATGCAAAAGGAAAAGCCAAAGGCACCATATCAAGTGGAGTAGGTCCCTCACAACAACGCAACACCAACTAGAATCAAGAGGAGGTGTTTGCATTGGTCCACAATAAACACAAAGAACACATCTACTTGAAGCATCTTGTCAATCCAAGATCCAACATGATTCTTGCAACCGAAAGGTGGAACAAATTGTTTGAAGACCTATAATCAAAAAAAAATTCAAAGACACCAAGAAATGAGAAGATGTGCAGGACAAGTGGAATTATATCAACAGTAACTACAAGAGGATTTTTTATTACCACAAAGGGATTGGTCATAATACATCTTGTTGGGACTTGTCCATGGAAGAGCCTAACAAATCATTTCCTAAAGCAATTCAATGAAGAGTGCTACAATGTTATTCAAGCATTTCAAAGGGAAAGAAACATCAATATTGCAATACATGTGAAAGACCTCAATGCACAAGGAAATGGAATTTATGTACATCAAAACAAAAAACAACAGGAACACTTTCCTATGCAATCATCTTGTTCCTCCATGCAAAAGTTGTTGGGAAAAGATAATGTTCCTAAGAATAGTCACGATGCTCAGTAAATGAACACCAACATCAATCATGAAGTTAATTTGGAAGATACAATCAATCTAGATGATATATCATAATCTTTTGTGCCAAATAATCTTCAATATCCTAGAATCATCAAACTTGGTGATTCTTCAAATTTCATTACACCTATGAGAGGCAGCACCTAGCCAATGCCTACCACAAGGACAACTTCAGGGAGTACAAAAAAAGAAAGGAAAGGGACATCAATCTTCATGTTGGTCATTGAGGCTACATATAATGCCATGGATTAAGACAACATCATTCAATTAGACATTGATAAGAATCGTACCAAATTTCAAGAAAGACTTTCAACGCACATCTAAAATATTTGAAAAAGAAAGATAAAAAAAATACAAGATCAACAAAAACATGGTGAGTGTTTTGTCTAATATGAGTTCTACACTATGTCACGATTTCATCCAAGATAAAACACAAATGCTACCACCAATTCACATGTCTAAATTGTCATCAAATGAGGAACCAATTGACAAGGACACAAAGATGCACAAGAACAAAGGGTAAAAGAAAGGTCTAAATCTAACTTTCAAATAAAGAACAAGACAAGATTATGCGATTCAAAAACAAGAACATGAGATGTGCAAGAAAAATGTGAAAATGCATGCACTAAAAGGAATTTTGTCTTTTACAACCAAGAAATCAATGACTAGATGTTCTAAACAACTACATAATTAACTGTAATCATAGGATATTACTTCAAATCCCATGTGGAAAAAGTTATATTCATATATTAATGGTGCATTTGATTAATAGATGACAACGTGATAATAGGAAGATGATATCAATTTTCCATTACAAATTTTCATTCATATAACATCCATGATTGATGACAAAATGACATGGATGTCTAAGATATCATTTGAAAATGTGATTAAGATAAAGTCATTTCAAATCACTATACCAAATCATGTCTTTTCCAACTACATAAAGGACTACATTTATAGTCGCTTATAACACATGCGACTACATGACTTTGTAGTCATCTTAAACAAGCTACTTTTACCATTAATCCTTTACATGTCCATAATCACAAATATCATTTAGGATTATGTCCCAAGTGACTATAGTCCCTTTAAACCTTATCAATTATGACTTATCAATGGTCTATATTGATCACCACAAGTTTTTGGATTGATATATTCAATGAAAATTAAATTAATTATCAAAAACATGATCGATCACTAACTAGCCTTGTAGTTCCTTACAAGATGTATCCATATGTTTAGACATGAACTCGCCATGCGTAACTTTATATTGTGAAAAGCTTCCTTCTACCAATGGTTAACACAAACCTGCCATATGGTTGAATTAGTTTAATGTGTGTGTCAACCCATCATTCACCAAATATTTTTAAGGTTCTAGGGCACATTTATGGGGGGGATTAAGGATACTTAGGTTACTAACACAAGTATTTTCATGAATGAATGGTTATACCTTTAGGGTAGGCTTGGAATTGGTTGTGGACTAATCATATTTGTACATGTGGCAAAATGTAATTAATCGAATATGAAATTTAAGGTCTAGTTTGATACATTGTGATAGTGCCATGTGTTCATTTGTTATTTTTAGACTTAGGGTATAAACTAGGGCTAATAAAAAAAAAAAATCAATTTGCCACACCAATGTTCTTGTTTTAGCAATGGAAAAAATTAACTATGTATCATTTTGAATTTAGGGCTTTTGTAACCACTTAAATCATGACATGTGTATTTTCCTTAAATCATTAAGGTTTTTTAAGGATTTCATGTCCAATACAAAAAATTGTAAAATGACACATGGCCATTTGATATCTATTTTTTTATTTTTAAGGTTTGATTTCAAATAATGACAATGGAACACATGTCTAATTTTGATTGGCATAATATTATTTTAGGGTTTTCATGTCCATGCAAGGTTTTGGATCAAGGTATTGGCAATTTGCCATGTGTCATTTTAGGATTTTGACTATTAAAAATAATAATGGGAATTATGGTGTTGTTATCCAACTTTGTGATGATGCTAGATGTCAATATACAATTGGACATTATTTTCAAATGGGTTTGAACTTTGGTGTTGGACATGTACAAACTAGTCATTCCAAGTGTCTATATCTTATTATGCCATTATCTGGAGGTTCCAAAAATTTAAGGGGTAGGACTAAAGTAGGCATGAACAAGTTATGATATCTAATCACAAATCAACCCAAGAAATGAAATGGAAAATTAAAATCTATTAATTTTGAAACATGAAACGTTATACATGTATAATGAATTTGGGGGTTTTACTACGTCAAACTAGAAATACATATTAAACCATCATGTGGGGAGTTTTGTTCATTGGTTATTTCATTGAAGACAAACAAGTTTGAAGAACTTTGACCTCCAAATCTGAATAACCCCTTTTGAATTCTTCAATTCTTTAACCTGGGTGTCTCTAGTTATTTCATTAAATGGCATTATTGCATTAGGCATAAACACCCCCCTACTTGCATAGCCACATAATCCAAAGGTATGACCTTGCTTCCAATTTTGCTACCATGCATACCACAAATCATTGTTGCAGATGTTTTCCTCTTAGAGATCAAATCCCAAAAGTAGACCTCAATCCCAATTTGCATCTACTATGTGTGTGATCACCATACCCTTAATCTATATAACATCAAGTTGCAAACTAAACATTTGAAAACACGTATAATCGCCAAAGTCTTATTAAATTTAGAAATATAATAATTAATTTGCATTGTCAAGATGGTATTAGAAAATATAACATTAGTTAAGTTATAGATTAAATAGGTCATCAATGGTTACTTGTGTTGGATTGAGCTTGGATGTTGCAATTGGCACCTTGGTTGCTTTCAATGAGCTTGGGTTGGATTACATATGTGTTTCATATGTCATTATCTATCAAAGTTGTCAATTTGTACAAGATAGGAATGGAACATGGCATAATGAATAACTACAATCTTTGATGAAATGTGGCAAGGGTTTGATATCACCACATGTTGATGGATATTGGAATCAAAACCCTTCTACTACACACAAGATTGACTAAATAGAAGCATACCAAGTTGGAAAAAATAAGAAGGGCGAACAAGTATATCTTTGATGCCCTATGCAATATTTGCACACGTAGATAACAATCATAGAATTTGGGACTCTTATAGGCAAAGAAATTACCTTAGGTGCTCGAATTGATGGGGTCCTACACATAGGTGTGTTCCAAGTTTAGATATAGATAATGTAAACATAATCATGCACGGAATAATTAGTTTCAATGTTCTTACCTACATGGGTGCTACAATAAGCACTTTGCTTGGTTTAGTTGAGCTGGTTATTCCCCCCTACAAAAACCTTTCACAAGGTCAAATCCAATCAATTTAAAACAATGCATGTAGATCTTGCTAAATATTTGAAGGCCAATGCACTTACAAATGTAGAATTCTAGCAAATGGCATGAATACATGTGGTTTTAAGGTGCATTTTTAACAAGTTGCAATAGACCATAGATGTTATAACCCACATGTTGTGTTACTGTACCAATTTCTATTTGTGAACCTAAGATTCCAAGAATTTGTTTTACAAATAAAAACCACGTTTGGAAATTGGCTTTCATGTGCATGTGCCACGAAGCTAGTGGATTTGCATGTGTATCTATGAAGGAATATAGAAAGCTTCTTAAAACAAGGATAATTTTTTAGTGATTAATGTTCAAAAAGGTTCTTCACTTGAGGCCCTAAGACCAAACATATTTTTTTCAATATTGGTCCCACAATATCAACTATTGCTACAACATATGCATTGGTAATAGGGTTCATCTTATCAAACCACATCCATTAAAAGAGGAATGACAACCTTGAAAACATACTCAAATGCCAACTAGATTAAATTTGCATGTCCCATTAAGTTTTCCACAATACACAAAACCTTGAAACATGAATCCAACATGATTATAATTGTGTGTGTAAAAACATTTCAAAAATTTAAAAAAAGGTTTGATCACCTTTATGACTTCCAATTGCATATTTTTATGCAAGACTTCAACCTCAAAATGGTAAGATATTTCAAGCATACTAAAAACCTATAATAGTTCAACTTCCATGTTTATATTAAATATGATAGTTGTTGTCAAACATTTAACAACAATTATTGTTCCTTGGATTGTTTCATCACACATGCCAAGACAACATGATTCAAGGTTGATGTGGATGCCTTAGCAATAACCCACACTTTGGCTTTAGGTATTATTCGTTGTAAAACCACATATTTATACTTACCATAACAAAGAATTATAACATTTTTAGACTAATTTTTTTTTTCAAACATGATGACCTTATCAATGAATCAAGTCATGAAAATATTTAATTTTCGATGCTGCATCCCACTTTCAAAATATAAACACTCCTATTCTTGCCTCATTTTTTTGTTTTTTTGCTCCAAGTAATGGTTTTATGTAAAGTAATATGATTTATTTTTATTTTTGCACATTCACATTATCGCAACCCTAGCCTTGGGTTTGTGACCAATGTAAGGGCTTACAAGGGTGCGGGCCAAGAAAGAAGCCCATGAGTCACATATCATGTTCTTGGGAGTGTAAGAAAGTGTGAGGGAATGAACCCTCACACTCCCAAGTGAGCTCCCACTTTGGGAGTTGGACTCCTGAGTCTTCATAGAGCAATTGCGGGGGTCAAAACCCATTGGTTTGAAAAGTTTCTTATATTTTTGAAAAGATCTTGAAATGTAGATGTTTAAAATGGGCTTGCATGACCCATTTGGACACTTAAAACACAAATTATAACCAAAAGAAAGGTTGGGAGTCAAATTGTCAATTTGACTCCCGACCACTAAAAATTAAGAATCGCCCCGATTTCCTTACGTGCAGGTGGTGTGCAGGTGGCATGCGACATACTGTTAAAAAATGAGGGCTACAACTTTGCTTTAGACCTCATATCAATCAAGGGTTTGCACACAAAGTTATGGGCCCCCAAAGTTGTGGAAGTCCCAATTTTGGGAATTTTGAGACTCCCACTTGGGAGTCCCGAGACAAAATGAGATTTAGGTGTTGTCTCCTGGCCAGGCACAGAGTATATTATAAGGGGGAAGGTGGTGGCTTCCCCCAAGTTTCGGCTGTGGTGAGTCTTGTGAATCCATGTTTGCCCATGGTTTGTTCGTGCACCAAAGTGTTATAACTATGCACTAATCAACTTATTGTTTGGTTTGTGCATGTCTGTGTGAATAATTGAATTACTTTTCAATCCTCCTAGTCCCATCCGGAAGCTTCACAAAATCTTTGTACCGTTTATGCGCATTCTCAAAATTGGCCTTAGCCATCTCCCATAAGCGCCGCCTCTCTTCATCAAGTTGTGTGACCATTGACACTTCCTCACTTACATCACTTAGGGGTTGCCTAAGTACGACCCAAGTTGTAGGCACAATTGGTGATTTGCCCGTCACCATTTCAAAAAGGGTGGAACCAGTTGCTGAATACTCCGAATTGTTGTAGCAAAATTCGGCCAACTCCAAATGGTCCACCCAATCTTGTTGATTCGTCACCACATAATTCCTTTGGAATTGTTGGATAACTAAGTTCACTCTCTCAATTTTTCCATCCGTTTAGGTTCGGAATAAGGTGCTCATTTTGAGTTCCAACCCCATGCGCTTCCACAAAGCTCGCCAAAACTTGCTTGTGAACTTTGGGTCTCGATCCAACATAATGTCCTTTGGGAGGCCATGATGCTTAAACACGTGCGTGAAGAACAACCTTCCTGTCTCTTGGGCCGTGGCATTTTCCTTGGTGAGAATGAAGTGTGCCATCTTGCTAAATCGATCCACCACCACCATGATCGTATCAAATCCCCTTGATGATGGTAAACTCACCATGAAATCCATGGACACACTTTCCCACAGCCCTTCAGGAATTGGTAATGGTCACAATAATCCTACTTGTTTCTTATTGAATGTTCGATTTTGTTGGCAAATCAAACAAGTCTTCACATATTCCTTTGCATTTTTTTTCAAATTAGGCCAATATTAAGACTTCTTGAAGAATGTTATGGTGCATTTTGTGCCACCATGACCCACAAGGGGCCCATCATGACATTCCTTCAAAAGCACATCCTTCAGCCTCCCTTTTAGAACATAAAGCCAATTTTGCTTATACCACAATAATCCATTTCGCAAATGGAAGTGTGACTTGATTCCCTTTTGAATGTTTTGCTTCATTTCCTTGGTAAACTCGTCACGATGGCTTGCTAGTCAAACTTCCTTTTGAAGTTTTATTTCCCATACACCATTTTAAGTTGGTGTTTTTGACTTAACGCATTGGGCACCACGTTTTCCTTCCCGAGCTTATGTCGAATGTCCACATTGAACAAGGCCAATGTGTCTTGCCATCTCACTTGTTTTGATGACAACTTGGGTTGAGTGGCAAAATATTTCAAGGTGACATTATCAGTCCACACCACCACATCTTAAGAGCTTATGTAATGGCCCCAAGTTTTGAGACAATGTATCACAACCCATATTTCCTTTTCATGTGTTCGCCACCTTTGCTCTATTTTGCTCAACTTTTTGTTCTCAAATGCCATTGGCCTTCCATTTTGCACTATAACTTTTTCGATCGCAAAGTCAGAGACATTAGAATGGATCTCAAAATCTTTGTCAAAGTCAACCAACTTCTACACAAGCATTTTCACCAAAATGCCTTTCAAGGCTTCAAAGGCCTCATTACATGTTTCATCCCATTCATAAGTTTCAGATGACTTTTTCAAAAGGTTTGTCAAAGGTGTGGTTATTTTTGCAAAATTCTTGATGAACTTGCAATAATAAGAAGCCAATCTTTAAAATGATTTTAAGGCCTGAACCGACCTAGGTGGTACCCAATCCAAAATTGCCTTCACCTTATGGTCATCCATCTTCAAGCCTTTTTGGGTGATCTTATGTAAAAAGAAATCCACTTCCACCACCCCAAATTCGCATTTCTCAAACTTAGTGTACAATTTATTTTCTCTCAACCTTTGGAACACCTTCAGGAGGTGCTCCACATGCTCCTCCATAAAGTTGTTATAGATCAAAATGTCATCTATGTACACGACCACAAAGTCATCAAACCATTATCAGAAAATGTCATTCATGAAGGTGCAAAATGTGGTGGGTGCATTAGTGAGTCCAAAGGCATCACCAAGAACTTGTATGAGCCATACCTTGTGTGACAAGCAGTCTTTTCTTCGTCCCCTTTTGCAATTCAAATTTGGTAATACCCAAAACACAGGTCAATCCTATTAAACATTTTAGCTCTTGAGAATCGATCAAACAAATCATCAATCCAAGGTAATGGGTATCAATTATTCACTATCACCTTGTTGAGGGCTCTAGAATCCACACACATCCTCAACGTCCCATCCTTCTTTTGAACAAAGAAGACAGGCACCCCATATGGTGACTTGTTAGGTTTGATGTATCCATTTGCGAGGAGTTCTTCAAATTGAACCTTAAGTTCCTTCAACTCTTCATGACTCATTCAATATGGGGCTTTCGCGAGAGGCCCCTTTTGTCATTTGCCCATATAATAATCCATATGTCAACAAGTCATGGATTGACAATATTAGAATAACGTGCAAAGTGAACCTCCTAGACCCTTCTAAATGAATAACAACCCAAACATCCACCCCCTTCCAAAGCTCTTACAACTCCTTGACCCAATAGAGCCATGTAAATATTGTTGTTTTTCACCAACTCTTTCCCTGCAATCAATAGAAAAAACATTAGGAATAACTTTTTGGTGGTGAAGCATGGAGGTAAGTTATAACTAAGAACAAACATTGGCCACATAGACCATGAGGTTGACTAGTTCCCAAGTGGGTTGACCCCATCCAATGCAAGACCAAGTCTCAAGTTCCTTGGACTTGTTGAATCAAATGTGAACAAATTTTGGCCATGTTGAATCAATGTGAACCCATGCCTTGAATTAGGAGCATGCCAAATTAGTCCATCTATACTTCTGTTGGATTGGTGCCACTTCATCAACTCTGAAAGGTTGGGAGCCCTAAACATCCTCTTCAACCTAGGGATCAAAGGAAAATGCCTCAACACCTTTTTAAACACCTTGTTATGCCTTGACATATATCAAGATTAACCACAAATAGGGCATTCAGTTGTTTCATTGTATTGATTGTAGAACAATACACAACAACCTTTTTCACATGCATGAATAATGTTATACCCAAGGCTCGGATTATAAATTAAGTTCTTGGCCTCATAATGTGACCATGGCAAATGGTTAAGTTTTGGCAAAATGGAATTTTATAGCAATGCCAACAATTCATCCACAAAGCCGTTTGTGACCCAATGTGTTGCACATGTACTTGACAACATCAAGGTGCCTATCAATCTACTAAGGTCACTCCCTCCATACAATGGCACCTTAGATTTTGCTACTAATGTCAAGAAGTGGGGATCATTTGATCAAGGTTTACGCATAACTTCTCTTTCTCCTTGACCCCATCCAAGTCCATGTCAATCCCTAATTCAAAAATGTTTTCCCTACCTTGATTGGTAGTTTCCCTTATGGATTCATCCACAATTGCATCACATGTACACCTACCAAGTTTCATTCAAGGCCCTTGCCATCTAAACCCTTGGCTCGATATCATCATTGTTGGCCCCAACTTGTACAAAGGGTAGTGGTTCACAAGATAAAATTGCGACAATAGCCTACCCATTAGAGACCCAATCCTCATCAAACAAATTGGATGCTGCATCCTACAACAAGTGCATAGATAAATAGGTTAACTATGACATACATAGTTGAAGTGCTCCTTGAAGAATGTCCTAGGTTCACAAAGTAACTAAAGTATTTGAACCAATATAAATATGGTCAACCATTTTCCTTTTGCTTCAAGTCTAGATGTACAAAGTTGCCACCCCATAACACAATAGGGTTTAGAACATAATAGGCCACAAAACATAGTAATTGCAATACATAAACTTGGGCATGCATTTCAAACTATGAACATTGTTTGTAGACGTAGTTTGCCTCCAAGTGGAAAGAAAACAATTACAAGTCACAAGGTCCATCCTTCTATCCACTTGAAAATAGAGCTAGAAGGCTAAGTATTTTTCCCATGGCGGTGTACATGGGTAGTAGCACTATCCAAAACATGTGTGTAATCCCACAACAAAGATGTGTTAATTCAACAAATTGAATTAACTTGTGAGTTAAAGGGTGATCATGCAAGTCTTACCCATCTATGCTTAAAACATCGTAAAGTGGGATCACGTCCATAGGTGTTAAGGTGTTGACGAACCACCATCCTCGAGTATGACTTGCCTCCATGGCAAAAATTACAATTACAGGTCATCTTATGATGCCTCCTAGAGATGGCATATGCTTCTTATTGTTGCCAAAGCTTTTGGTTTCCTGCACACAATTGAATTGCATGGTTCATAGGGCCATTCACTCCAAATGAACCCCACCTTAATGATTCATCCTCACTTGTGGTGGCACAATTCAAACAACATGAAATGTATGTCAAGTATCTTGTAGTGCTTTGCTATTAATAATACAATAGAGATCATGCATTATAAAAAATGTATAAATGTACAATATATATGTTAAAAGCCCACATAGCCCAATGTTGAATTGTACACCCATTTTTCCACCATAATCCAACACACGCACCATATATATCCACCTTACTAAAGTTTGTTTATACTATTTAAAAAAATAAAATTGTTGAAACAAAATAAAAACATTACACGACAAACATTCTTGCAATTATGTGAAGTGGAAAGTAGCCACTCATTGCATATTGATGATTGTGATAGGCTAGGCATATTCCTAGGCATCCATTTAAGTATAGTTTAAACTCAAAAAAAGACATACCTTACATATTGTACTTTCAATATCTGCAAAAAGGAATGACTTTGAAATAGGCCATCCTACCATAATAATTCCCAAAAGTGAGCCCAACTACAAAGAAAACCAATCTAGAAGCTACATGTGTCCAACTGATTTTCATAAATCATAATTGTGGCTCCTAACGTGGCTTTTTAAAGGCATCCATTGGGATACAACAATTACAAACACAACATTGATTTAATTGTAGTCTTACTTACAAAATGTTGACATATAGAAAAACCATATATACATTGATAGCCATATCCATTCACGTATAAATGGGCTCATCAACTCAAGTGCATCCACTAAGTGTCAAATTGTTTTCCATTGAATTTGACCTACAAAAAGCCAAGGATAGCTCACTTCATAAACACTACCCATGATGACACATGACTTCACATGGGGACTATGATTGATGGTGGGTTTTTCTTCCAATATAAGACATCTTTTCAAACCTACAAAAAGTGTATATGATACAAAAACTAGGGTATAAGATTTTTAATATGTTCTTATATATTTTAGGGTCAAAACATGGTGCTTTTTATACCATAGAGAATGAATTGTCACAATTTACTAATGTCCATTATTTATAAGCAATGGGTGTTGATGATAAGTAAACCTTGATCTCTTTAGAAAACTTTGAAAACCCAATCTACAAAGTCTAACATCATGAGTTTCAATTACATCCATGAAAGCAAAATGGAAGACCTAGTAATAATGTCCTAATATTTTAAGACCCATAACCTCCAAGAAAATGTCCACATAGTCCCCATTCAAGTCGCAACAACTTGAGGAGGGTGTCCTTAATTGCATTTTTCTTGTCCTTAATAAATAAAATGAGCCACACATGCCTTACCTATCATGAACATAAAAACCTAGCCTAGTCTAAGGGGTTGCATAACAAAAAACTATCAATTTGGGGCATTTGCAACTTGTGGTTTTAAAATAGCATGCAACAAAAGTTGTAATGCCGCTCAACAATGTTATCATATTGATAAGCATCAAGATTTTACAAAATGAATATGTTGTTGTAGCAACGTTTCAGCTAGATCCTAATTAACCAAAGTATATGATTACGATATGTTCCATATGCATGCAAGTATGAAAAAATCCATGCACATGAGGAGATGCAAGAGGTTGCATCCACATGTGGAGTATTTAGGGAAAATTATGTTATAAACAAATCGTAATCAAGATGAAGTCTAATATGTGGGTAGCTTATGACACCTACATCTTGTGGTTTTATTAGGGTTTTCTTGGTATGCATTGGCAAAACCAGGAAGGGAGGTGGCAGTGATGTGAAAAACAACAACAAATCTTCTTTTCTCGCATGGTACAATTTAGACTATAGGCACCTTTGAAGCCTATGTGACAAGTATATTGTGGGGAATGCACCTACCTCTTTATAATGTGGTTGATACATTTGCAATTTTGACACATGTGTCTACGTTAGGTTGCATCCTCCAATGTCCATTCAATAATATGCTTGCACCTTACACACATGGCTAATATGCACCACCAATGAATTATTTTAACAATTTTTATTTGTTGTTCAGTAAGGAGATGTGCAACTATCTACAACCTTGAACAAATCAAGTACAACCCACATTAAGTACATAACATCACCATATTTGAGTATGAACAATAAACTAGAATCACATTAACTAAGTACATAACATACCCATACTTTAGTATGACCAACATTTCACATTGTATTCGTGCAAAGATCAAGTCTTGAACACAATCATGGGTTGGCACAATAGACCCTAAATTCATACAACTATAAGAATGACAAAGAATGCATAGGATTAGTGAAATCGAATTCTGACCTGTTGAAAAATTACAACTTGGGCAATGATGAATTACCTAACACCAACTTGAAATTAACTTGAATGTTCGTGAAGTTGGTGCATGTAAGTTGTAACCACATTGTGCATTTTGGTTCTGAAAACATGGGAGGAGGATTATAGCCTCCATGACATGACAACCACTAACAATTAACATCCATTGTCAAGAAACATTTTTCTTTGCAACGTGTAATGCCTAACATAGGGTGCTTACTGTTATGTGTTTGATGGTCAATCACAACACAAGCTAACCAAACTTGGGATGGTTTAAGAGCTACAATAAATTATGATGTAGTTCCAATGAGGCCAAACTAACCCTAAAGATTGTTTATGACCTTAAACAAAGATCAAATTAACCCTAAAGGTTGTTGTAAAGTAGTTGTGATTAAAGAGGCTAAAGGTCTTGACAAGCAAATCTCTAAAAGTGGATGCACTAGTAGAAATCAGCCAAAATGTAACCAGTCCATTTATGACTACATGCGACTTGTAGTCATTTGCGACTAGATTTGGGAATATTGCAACTACAAGATTAAATTTCAACTATTTTGGTCATTCTCACAACTATGATGCAACTATTAAAAATTTCATCCTATTGGTTGGATTGATTTTACATTTATTTTCATCCATTAATAGGTTGATATGTCCCATTAGTCGCAATAGTCACCAAATTAGTTACATCCTAAAGGTATTCTACAATGACATAGGGGTGTATTTTAATGTATGTACTAAAATTATATATAATATGCATACGTATGTATACTATTCATATAATGAATCTCAAAATTAATATTTGACCTTTGAATTTTTTATTCAAATCTGAA
>Ga0209208_10001034_pt1 | contig 38687 bp, 31 predicted proteins | sample S1TSphfallax_3_FD_187694 | JGI IMG/M metagenome (GOLD analysis project Ga0209208, IMG submission 187694) | Host-associated microbial communities from peat moss isolated from Minnesota, USA - S1T2_Fd - Sphagnum fallax MG (SPAdes) (version 2) | ecosystem: Host-associated > Plants > Peat moss >... | reverse complement strand
ACCACTTACCTGTGAACTTTAGACTAAAAGAACTCCCACAACTCACAAGATTTGAGCAAGATTTGGGCCAAAACTTCTTGCAGGTCCAATTTGGCATCAAGAAAAGTATCATAACTTTCTCCTATGACCATGAAATCACACAAACTTTAACATCATAACTTTCTTACATGACCATGAGATCACACAAACGTTTTTGGTTTAGATCAAGCATGAAATGATGTGAATAAAAAATGAAATGTAGGGATAATCCTTCCTGTTATTCATGAAACTTCAAACTTAGCAGAGAAAATGTAACTTCAATGTGGCAATTTGTCTGTCGTACACTCTATCAGCCACATCCCAGACTATGAACCCAACAGAAGAAAGACACATAACACCATGGAGGACTGTGGTGTAATTCAAAAGAAAATTTAGTGGTCAAGGAAAGGAGCATCCATTTAGTACGTCACAAATTATAATACTCCCATACTTGCATAGATCCACCATCCACTGCACAAAAAGCTCTATAAAGGACCCTACAAAATCTTGAAATGTAAAGAAGAATATTGTGGACCCAGACAGCTTCTTAAGACTGGCACACACAATATCACAATCAACGTTCGAGCTCTACTTGGGTAATCATATAGCAAGTCAGCAATTGTGGACACATTCTCCAACATCTGCTACCTGTGCATGGACCTCTTTCCAAAGCTTACTTGCAAGAAATCCAACCACAATTATGGTTTCTCTGTGATGAGGAACTGGTGAATTGGAAATCCTCAACTCAGAAATGCCACATTACAATACATTACATACTCTAGTCCATAGCAAGAATTATAGAACCTGCATTACAGGAGGCAATGTTTACATAGCAAGAATAAAACCTCCATTTCAGTAGTCAATGTTTTCTTTGCAAACGAGGTTATGCAAAGAGGACATTTGTTTCCCTGGGGAAAGACATGCATCAGAAGTTCAGAGATTGACACTTTCACAAAAAATGTTTAAGAGAATTGTGCATGGAACATAAAATGTCAAGTCTAGCACAGTGACAATCACTTTGCTGATTGCTACCTGCATCTTCTCACAATCCTTCTGACAACAATCGGCCATCCCTCAATTCTTCAACACCTTCTCACAATTCCCTCTGACAAGAACCCACTCCTTACTTGTTCAAAATCTTCTTCAACCTAAGTAGACGACACCCAGCTAAACCTGCAGCAATCTGCCTGCCTGCCTGCTGTGAGGACAACAGAACTGCTGGCTCTTGAAGTGACTGGCTAAAAGAGAGAACAATTTTGTGCTCCTGCAGCTCCTTAGAGTAGAACTTCTCATTGCCAGCCTCCTTTCCTGGCCTACAACCTTGGCCCTGAACAAACTGATCCATGAGAACTGCAGACCAAGATGAATAATGAAGCAACAGGAACTATTGTAGTGATCCCTACGAAAATGATCCCGGCAGGCACATGTCTCCGTCTTCTAGTTATAAAGTCTCGTCTTGTAGCAGCTGATGACAGCGGAATTGCTGTTCTTCTGAATGTCGGCGTCTCGACATGTGCGACTGAGATTTTCCGCGAATTACTTAATTCTTGGTGAATGAGGTCCAAGAGTTTGGGCCTTTGTCGACGGTCCGTGAGATTCTTCTCTCATTTCTATAATAATCCTTGGTGAATGAGGAAGATTTTGCAGCTAGCTAGCACCCAACAACGCAACAAGGAAAAGAAAGGAAAGCTGAACAAGTGACAATAGACGGAAGCGTTTAATCACCCAGAATCTTGCTGCTCCTCTTGTACTAACCAACTCAACCACAAAGGAGTACGTACATCGGACACAGCCAAGGTCGCGTATTTCGCGGTCATGAATATCACAAGATGAAATGATTTTGTGCAATTTGCATTCATAAAACCTCGAATATGATCATGAACCATGAGGAACAAGCTTATAATATTACTCGCGGATTGCTTGCAACGATATGATCACAAGATCCACTACATTTGCATAGTAATTCCACTTCGTTGGAGCATCTCGATTCTCACTAGGAAAACACGAAGAGACAAAAGGAGGGAGGACTCAGGAGATCAAGGGCAAAGGCACCGAAATAATCACACCATGCATCTAGCTAGTAAATCCAAGAGATCCAACAGCAGTAATCATGAATGCAAACAGCTGAATGAAATCCAGAACTGGTTGCCAAACTTTATTAATCGCGGGATCATCACATGATCAGGAAAATCAGCTAACTACAATCTGATTTCACTTGCAAAAGTCCATAAGCTGCATCTGGCTCCGCTTATAGATGAAACAGCAGTAAAAACATGATATGCAATCAATAGGCCGGAGTACGCGGCAACATGCTGCAACAGGATCTAGCTAGTTTGGATCCTTTTCTCATTAAGATTCGAGGATCTGATCATCTCATGATCGGTCGGACAGTGCACTAGCTCGAAATCTCGAAAGATCTAGTAACTACAACACGTTGTTCTCGGCCGGAGTCCGCGTGACGTACTGCACAATGCCGGTGAGTATCGGCATTGATCAAGCTGCTGCTGCGATGACAGGAAACGCAAGAAGTTCGCCCTTGCGGCAATTGCTTGCTGAGCCGCTGATGAAAAACAATGTGGTTGCCATCGTCAACTCATATGCGTGAGGCCCGTTTATCCATGATGAGATGGGGTTCCATACATTGCACATGTTGTAGTCGTTCTCATTCACCAGCAACACGCTGTCCCCGGCTGCATACTGGAAATCTATATAGCAAAAAAATAATCCAACAACAATAGCAATCGGCATTAAACGATTCACATCATTTCGAAGTCATATAAACTTTGTAGCTTGTTCCTGGTTCATGATCAAATTTGAACAAAAGGCGATCTAGCAGAGTTCATGAAATATTCTCATGCAAAGGTGGTGAAACGAACTAGATGAATATCATGTTACAGTGGTGTACGTCCTACAGAAGTCATGCTTTTCGACCAGCGTACCGAGAGTGTCGCCGATGTGGAAGGGCGATTGCTTGTTAACCCACTCTTGCGTTTCCTGTCATCGAAAGAACAGAATTTTCGCAATATGGCATTCATGACATGCTCCAGATAACAAACAACGACGAGCCGAGCTCGACACTCGCAGCCCCGTCATGTCAATCTGCTGACGAGAGAAAAGAAGGCAACTGACTTGCCACAAGGTTGGAAAAAAGCATTGGAAACTGCTGAAAGTTGCACTCCATATCATCAGTACTCGAGATGGGCACAATAATAATTGCGATCTAAAGCTGGAGTACGAAGAATGGTACATATGAACACGTTCATGTTGAAAAGGAAGCAATTGAGAATAGAGCTTGCAGAAGAACCTTCAATCCACAGCTAGCGGACTGCTCGATCGGAGACAGTCGTCGACGAGATCCGAAGAGCAGAAGCACTAGGTCCAGAACCAGAAAGAGAATGGAATGGGAAGAGAAGAGCGTACGTGTCTGGTCTGTGTGAAGGGGTATTTTATAGTCTCCAGACGAGGACCAGAGGCCCTTTTCCCACTGTGAGTTAGGGTTTAGGGTTCAGCTTCCACATTCACATTTTTCCCAAAGGCCCCTGGAAAGATGTTGGCAATATCGTGAATAATTAAATATAATAATTTAAAGAATATTAATTGAAAAGATAATTAGTTTTTTAGGGAGCAAATTTTCTGCACTTGATGACAAAAATATAATCCAGTCATCAAAAATGCACCAAAATGATCAGATTTTGAGGAATTATTTTTCTGAAATCAACATATTTTGACAATTAGGTCCAGCAGGTAGCCAGCACAAGAGAGGTTTTTACATTTTGTTTCTCTACTATTGCTATGTAAATTGATGATTACAAATTAGGTCACCAATGAGAGGCTGTCAGCTCAATATTTCTAATAGCCAACAGCCTCAAGCCAGTTACCAGACATAACCAACATCCCTTTAGAACCATAACTTGCTCAGCAAGCAGATGCAAATCACTTTTCGTCCACACACAATGACATATTGGTAGCTTAATATTCCAGACAATTGGGATGTGGATGTCCGATTAGGAAGAGACACACCAAGGATTTGGCCGTTAAAGTTGGTTACCTGCTTCAAAACTTGTTTGTAGAGAACTTGTTAGTACTATTGTTGCAAACATGGTTAATTTACTTTCTACAGGGGAAATGTATAATCCAACTAGAACCCTGTAATTGGAGAAAAAAACTATGGATTTATGAAATGTTCTCTAATGGTTAAATAATGGTTAAAATTTTAACTTAAGCTTCACTTTGAAAATGTTAGGAAGAGAATTTAGAATAATGATAAAAGAGATGGAAATTTAGTAAACTAATAATATACCTCCCCTCTCCCCCTTCTTAGTTCTGTCATGTGCTCCAATATGTTTTCAAATAGTTCATCATTATTTATATTCTTTGAATTTATCAAGGGTTTCAAGTGGTTCAATATGTATTCAAATAATTATTTTAATACCTTTTCAAAAAATAACATGAAAAAACACTGTAACATGTGCCTTATCATAGATTATCTTCTTTCTTTCCTTGCTCTTTTCCCCTAGTCATGTACATGGGCATGAAAAGGCACATGTCCATGTTATATAACAAAATCAACTTTGAGATTGACATATATAATGACAAATTATGAATAACCGAATGAAAACATATGAGAGGAATAAAAAGGGAAGGGATATTATTAAATTGATAAACCTCCATCTCCTTTATCATTCTTATTTATTTTTCACATTTTCAAAGTGAAACTTAAATTAAAATTTTTAATTGATTTAACTATTCAAGCACAAATTTTGGTTCAAATTTTTTTCCAACCCATGGGGTTCTAATAAATCTTAAAATTTGATTTTTATCTACTTTTTGAACACATTTTCAAAGTGAAGATTAAATTTTTTTTAAATTAATTGATTTAACTATTAGAGCACGAATGTTCCATAAAATCCAATTTTTTTCCCCAACCCATGGGGTTCTGATGAATCTTAAATTTGATTTTAATTTGATTTATTGATAAAAGACATGGAGGTTTATCAATTTAATAATATCCCCTCTCCCTCCCCCCCTTTTATTTCCCTCATATGCTTGTATATGGTTTCAAATAGTTCATCATTATTTCTATCAATCTCAAATTTGATTTTACTATATAACATGGACATGAAAAGGCACATGTGCAAATAATTTTTTTAAAACTATATATGTGTGTGTTTGGCCAGAGACTCTGGATAAATCCAAAAAACAGCTAACAAGGGGTGTGTCACACTGTGGGCTTGCCATTTACATTATAAAGCATCTAAGTAAGGCAACAGAAGAATTACAGAAGAATTATGGAAACTCAAATATTTCACCATGCAAAAATATAATCTTCAAAAAATCCCCAAAAGAAACCAAAATCCTTCAAGATATTATAACTCTATAGCTAATCTCAAGTTTCAACACAAGCCAAACTTTCATCTTTCAAAAAGTCCTTATATAAAAATAGACCTATTACCCAGGGGTCAAAATCCCTCAATATCCTTGCCTCGGCAGGCAAGGCCAACAAAGAGAATGCTAATTCGTAAATGAATATCTGCACTAACTGCACTACTACTTTGGACGTCTCCGATCAGGGAAGAAAATATCATCAAATGTGGATCGAGCAGCACCAGCTACTCGTCCTACGTTTCTTATCACGGCCGATGCAACAAGTCCTGCGCAGCGGAAGAATCGAGATGAAAACTCCTTAGGAATTCCCGGAGCTCCACCAGAGGTCGACGATGGTGCAGGACGTGGCCTGGGCATTGCATGAACAGCTTCTTCCAACTTTCTTCTCTGGGAACAGTCGTTTGGAGTAGCCGAATTGGGTGGGAAGGCAGGATGGTGAGTGGTGGTGGCCTGTGGATTAAATTAGAAACACGCAGATAAAATCCCTTGTAGACAAAAGACAGATTTTGCTCGAGCATACAATTCCATAATCTTCCTGTAGTGCTGTAAGTGATGCTAATGGTGATTGGCAAATCACATCATAATATACCATACCTGAAGAATCTGAATGTGTTGATTTTCTGTGAAGGGTGATCATACCAGATATCAGCTGGCGATCGACATCAGGTGTACCCCAGGTTCCAACTAGTGTAGTGTCAGTGATTCAACCTGTTTTTGTGCACCAAGAGTGAAGAAGATAATAATCTAATTAGGTTGAAAAGGTACACTCAAGAGATATAAGGAAACCATATTGACTAGTGGGAGGGAAGGAAATCAGGTGGCAAAGCGTGCCTGGTTGCCAGATCGCCTATCTGCGAGAAACTCGATTCCCACACAGAGAGGTAACTCGCCATAGGACGTGCTCTGATCGGCGGGTGCAGTAGGAGCTGCAGATGAGGAGGAGTTGAGCTCCTTATGGACACTGTAGCCAAGACACGCATACTTGAAGTCCTTCGTAGCCTGTCGATCTGAGTTTCCCACCGTTCTGTAAATGTGTGGCGTGATGTGGCTGAGGCCATAGCAAGTAGGGTTCTGCCCATTGTCTCTCAAGAAGCTGGAATAGAACAAACATCCTCGACAGCTCCTGCTCCTGGGATTCACAACCCCGGCCTTGATTTCCCTAGTTGCTACGCCAGCTCCTGAGCCAGAAGGATTAACTATATCGTGATCATCTTTTTCTTCTTCTTCTTCTTCATCATCATCTCCCATTTAATTTTCACTCAAATTTAGCAAACCTAACTTTCTAGTACGCCACTGCTGCACACATGCAGAAGAATAGCACTCATGTAATTTTTGCCACCAGCACTAGGGGATTAATCTTCTAGACTCCGATTGTTTCTGAACCCTAGAAATTTCCTTTCAAAACCTGGCATGATCTTCATCAACTCTGCATGGGCGTTCTATTATGTCCCTGATGAAAACTGATCTGCATAAATTTCACAATCTCTATATCACAACAAACTTTTTTAGGATTCCCTGCGCAAGTGGGACCATCAAGATCAAGAACTTGAATTTCCCGGCCTATGCAGACATGAATTGACCGTTTGTTTGAGAATGGGAAAATAAAGTGACTCGCCCCTCTGTTTCACAATGGGAAAATCAGAATAAAACATTGAAATTTAATATTGGTCTCATGATTATTCCCTCAAGGAAAGCTAAATTCCCTATGTTTTGTTAATTCAAGTTTAATTTGTGAGAGGTAATTTCAACTCTTTTCCCTACAAGGAATTCATGCCAGAAAAATTATTTGTGTAAGTATATATATATGAAACCCAGTATTATAATTCAGTTCAAGCTTCTTGAGGTTCCAAATTCATCTGGGATTCTTTTTTTGATTGGTGTATAATCGTTAGTCAGAAGAGGATTCGAGGATTTGCGCTTGCATTGAGATTGCAGGAAAATCAAAGAAGAAGAAGATGATGATGATGATGATTTCAAGACGTGAATTTCTGTAAATTTTTGGATTCTTACGTGAATTAATTTCTGCATGCATGTACATGTATGGAGAAACCCGTTGGGTGTGCAGATCGAAATGAATCTTGACCGTCGAATTCTCTTGCGCGATGAAACCACCACCCATCACCGGCACGTCCCGGTCACCATGACTGGTGACAGTGGGGTTTCTCTCCTCATGCCATCATCTACATATTTTGCCTTAAACATTGACCCACTGTCACCTGTCACCAGATGTGGTTTCAGTCTGTTGTAGCTGTGTCTCTTCAATGTCTTGTGAACTCATGGGATGACCGGTAATCTCTCTAGTGCCGATCATGCCGTTCAAGTCCATACTGTAATATTGAAATGAATTTTGAAACGGCAATTTAACAGTTCACCTTCTTTCTAGCCTAAGTCTGAAATTGAATCATTATTAACGATAAAATGCTTTTCATTTTATTAAACTTACAGTTGATTTTTTGATATTAAGTTCAAAATTCAATGTCTCCCCACTGCATTAGGTCTAGAAAAATTAAAATATCATCTCCATGAAACCCTACTCATCAATGAAACCCTACTCATCAAGGGCTTTCAAATTGTATAAAGATTGCACTCACTGACAATTACCTTTAAAAAATTCATTTTTGATTTTGAAAAAATTTAATGAAAAGTTTGTTCATTATTCACTAATTCTTACACGGTCTAAACATTTCAAAACCACCTGAATGCACCCTTACGCATCAAGGGCGTTCCAATGGTACCCAGAGCATATCAGGCGCGCCATGGTTGGGGAGATCTCAACTTGACAAAACTAAAACTAAAGTCTTAAATTACTAATAGTAGGATGTAATTAGGTGATTAATGTTCATTGGAGGACCTGAACAGAGCAGCAAGTGATTATTATATGATGTAATTGGAACTTCAGAAAGATTTTCTTTTTTTTCTCTGGATGCAAATGGAAATGGAAATCAATTGCAAAGAGAGAACAAAATGACAGTGTGTCCTGAGTAACAATTACAGTAGTAGTACTTAGCCTGGTTTGGCAACAAGGTGAGCTTAATAATAATAATTTTTTATCATTTATGTTTCAGAAATAATCAACATAATGAAGCTAATGTAGTTGAGAGTTTTTTTCAGATTTTTGGTAGGATAGACAGGGGTTTTTCAAAACTTTCAACAATTGCAAAAAAGTGATTAGTTAGTGCCTAACCATGCATGCTTGGGAGATGATGGGGACATACTTGGGGGACTACGGGAATGACAAGGGGATGGCGAGTGAGGTTGAAGAAATTATTATTATTGTTATTATCAATTGTTTATTTGTTTGTTTGGGTGAATGTAGAGGGACAATGAGGGCGTTGGGCAGCGCTGAGGAGACATTGTGGAACTCTAGACAAGATTGGGAAGATAGGGGGGAGTGCTAGGGAAATAAAAAGAGATATTGGGCAACACCAAACAAAAAACCATCAGGCCATGTCAAGAAGACTTCAAGGTAGTGTCAAGAATGTTCAGGGACATGATGGGAAAATAAGTCCAAACCAAATTACTACTATGAATGCCAAGATGGATGTTATACCAGGAAAATAATAACAATAATAATCAAATTTTGCAACTGAGAGATTGTCCTTTGCAACTAGAAAACATTGCAAATTTGACATTTTTTAGTTCCAAAAATTAATGCAAATAACTTGATTTTTTTTTCTAATGTTAATGATGTCCAAGAACATGATGTCTCCCTCTTGTTTAATTTAAAATTATAGCATGATACAAATTAAGTAGTCTAATTTTGAGTTCAATTTAGCAAGAGCTTTATAATATAGTTTGGTTCAAGGTCAAGTTCCAATAGAAAATTAATCGTGGAATTGCACTAAGAATGAACAATGGACTATGAACCTTGGCAAACTCCATTAAACGAAGCACTAGGCATGAAGGGGGCAAAAAAAAAGAACAAAGAGAAAGGATTCACGTCTAAGCCAAAAAAATGAAACTCAAAGTGTGTGACAAAAAGGCACTGGAGAAAAAAGGAAGAAAGAGAAAGGACCCTCAAGTCCAAGCCAAAAGAATAGAACCCAAAATGCATCACAAACAAGCATCAAAACAATCATGTTTCAAATCCCCCACCAATCACAATAAACATATCTAAAAGAGAAAAGGATAGGAAACTTGAAAAAGGCAAAAAAACCTAAAAGAAACCCTCACCTACAACAATAGTGTGCTTCAATATAAAGGTGGTTTCAGCTCTCTGCAAAGCTACTGACACCCTCTGCCTAAAAAGAACATGCAAAATAGATAGAGGAGGGCCACTAGAGCCCTTTGTTCACCACACATGTTAGCACATTAATTTAAAAAATCATTTGTTTGTTTGTTGGTTGCAAGTAACCAAAAACCTATAGAACAAGGTGAATAAATGCATCTAATAAATGTTGATCATGTTAAACCAACATAAAGTTCAAAACCAACCAACATTTTTGTCAACTACTATTAGATGGGTTTTAACCCCTTGATCACAGTTTTGAATTTTGAAAAAAAAAGTACATCAAAATCAAAACAAGAATTGCAACCTTTTTTCTTTGCCAAAAATGCAATATTTGTCAAATTAATTTTCAAATTTTTTAAATTTCTCTACTTTGGATTTCTTTTTGGGTATGAAATATGAAAACTAGTTTAGGAATATGAAGAATTGGGCCCTAAACAACATTTTTTATTTTATTTTGAAAGCTTTTAGATTGGCTCCAATTAGTTGGGTGGAATGTATTATATGAATATTGTAGCCATTTTGAAAATGAAAAAAAATAATTAATAAGATTTTCATGTGGTAATGTAGGAACAAGCTTTTAGCAACTTAAATGCATGCAAAGTGTGTGGTTTGGCAATCAATGTATCATGGAAGGTGCAAAATTGAGTTGCAAATGTGCATACTAAACACCCAACACAAAGTAAAAAAGGTCTTGAAGCATTCAAATTACACAATCTTGCCAAAAAAAAGTTTGGAAACTTATCATTGAACAAACTACTCAATAACCAAATCTAGAAAATTATTATACAACATGCACTTGGGTCAAAACATGTAACTAGGAGCCAAAAAGATTACTTTGGGAAAGGACTACAAGTTTTTTTTCCCAAAAACAAATTTTACATGCAAATGAATTTTTGTGTAACTTGTTATAAAATATATTTAAATGTTCCCCAATGCATCACAATTTTTTTGTTAGTCATTATTGAATAAATATGAATTTTTAAAAGTGTGTAGATTCCTTACAGATTCAATGTTTCATCTTGAAAAATGATCAAAATTTTAAGTCATTGCCAAAAATTAAATTTTCATATTCTCTAGTTTTATTATACTCTAAGCTATAACTTTTTTTCATACATCATGTACATTATAACCCATTTATATGTGGTAAAAATTTCTTGAAGCTTTGAATTCTAAAGCAATTTTGCAACACTCTTTGAATTTTTTAAGTTTTAGAATTCTAGATTTTTAAAAGTATGAGTGTTTTTTGAGTGTGATTAATATGTTTTCTATAAATCTATATTCTTTTCAATGAAAATTCTTTTATTAAATGAGTCCTTTTGATAGTCCTTTGCAAAATTGACTCCATCTAACGCAATAGGTGTACATTTTCAAACATTTTAAATTAAAACCAAAACTTAAAATTAGATCAAATGAAATTTTACTCTAAGTTTTTCAACATTCATATGAAGGAAAAAAAGACTAACTTGCCATGATTACTATGGTTTTAAATGGTAATAAAAAAATAAATGTTTGGTTTTGATTGATTATGATTTAACATTTGATGCCCTTTTTGGCTCCTAGTTACGTGTTTTGACCCACTCTACAAAACTCAAGCATGTTAGGGGATTTGAACCCCTACTTCAAAACATATTTTGCTCAAGTGGAATAGTAGTGTGCATACACCCACAACCAACCCTAAGTTCCAATCCCCCAACCACATCAAACAAATATTCCAACTTCAAACAAAGCATCATAGAATTATAAAATGGCTTGTGATGTGCATAAAATGACAATTTATGAACTTATGTAATTAGTGTGCTTCAATTCAAAAAAAAAAGGTCAAGTTATAAAATATTATAATTGCAATCATCCATCACAAAAAAACTACCCCATTAAAATGAATTATAACCAAAAAAAATCTAACTACCTCAAAAAATAGGCCATTTGCCTTTAACAATTGACATGATATCATGCATTTGTGTCCTTCCGTTAAGTGATGACCTTTTCAAAATGGAAGTTTTTGATTGTGTAGAATTATTATGCACAAAACCGAATGCATAAATTCAAATGAAACATTACATGATTCGTCAATTGATTTTTAATCAATGCCACTATTGGAAACTAACATTCATCTTCCACAAACCCAATGACTTGAACACATGTTATTTAAAAAATCTTTATGAATTTTGAGAGTTTTTTTTTAAGATGGCGAAAGAATTAAGTTTGGCCCATAGTTGAATGATAAGGTTCATAGGAAAATCCTTTTTCATGATTATTTTGTTGTTTACAACCATTAACATCTTAAAGAAAAAAATTGCAAATCCAAAGCATGGCCATTGAACAAAGCTTTCACCCAGACCCATCCCTTTCCCACATGTTGTGAAGCCCACAATAGGTAACTCTTTGATGACATTCAAATGTTTAGTGGCAGACATCTTTAGCATTAGTGGTTGATCAAGGTAGATCACACCTAATGCTAGCATTAATTCATGGTTTGAAATTTTGTTTTGCAATTCATGTACATGAAAATCAATAGGATTTTCATAACTTTGTTTCACATGAGCAATAGTGGGGTCACCTACTGAAAATTCATCAACACGTCAAATTATTCGAAGGAAGAGACCCATTGTTTAAACAACAATTGTTTTTGTAAATGAACATAATTATGAACAACCACACACCAATGATGACATTTCAAATATTGAAGGACGATGCCCCACCAAACAAATTGTGACAAAACATTTGGGCCAAAATATCATGACAACCTTGCGTGGGACAAACACTTCAAAAGTAGAGCCCCCAAATGATAATGACTACCATGAGCTTTGACTCCAACATCCAAATTTTGCCATTAATCATCCTCGTAGGTCACGAATCACAAGGGTTTCATAATCATAAGCATTTGGCATTTTGCAATTCTTACACATAGGTTGAACATTATATGCAAATCCACATGGTGGCATAAACATATTTTCTTCCAACTATTTCTTTGGTAATAAAATTGTAACTATCTAGTTTGGGACCCTATTTCAAAATTGGTATATTTCATATAAGATAATTTCATATTCATAATTTAAATTGGAAACTTTTTATTCCAAGGGCACTCAAAATGATCTGTGGGGCAAAAAGAAAGGAGCACTTAGCTATAATTATTGTAATAAAAAAATGAAAATTTACAAAAAGAATGAATATTTTATTTACTTGAACAGAATCACTTGCAATATTTATCAAAAGATGAAACCTTGATAATACAGTATCAAAATGGTATTTCCATGAGTTTTTAAACAAATCCTCAAGTGGCAAAGATGTTTGTTCCTTTTTTTATTTATGAATTCAACTAAAAATTAACAAATGTTATATTGTGTCAAAATAGTCATGTGTGTTGTAAACATGAAACTTTGTTGGGATGTCCTTGTACAACAAGTCCTCAGGCAAATTGGAAACATCCAAGACATAGACTCCTTTTAACGTGTATGCAAGATATTTGACATTGGTGCCATTATGATCCCAAGCTATGAACACACTTTCCTTATCCATTACATTTTCAATTCTAACATATAATGTCAATGGTATGTTTATTAAGGGAATAGTTACTTGTGGTAATTATTAATTAATATATTTCTATTTATTTAATTATTATTTTAGGGAATTACTAGTTAGATTACATAGTTTTTATCACCATTTGAATTTGAATAGAACATAGGGCTATAGAATATCGTGGAAGAAGAGCAATAGATTATTGGAAACAACTGGAAAACAAGCAAGAAATGAAACAATTGTATTAATTAACAAAAACACAAAGGTTGTATGCTTCAAATGCTACAATCACAAAATTATGGCTTGCAACATCTAACAAGGCTTGAAGGTTTTATGTGCACTCAAAACCATGAAAGGAGAGAATGAATAACTCGCTCATAAACACCTCTATATATACAACTCCCTAACCCTAAAGTAGCTACCATCTTCAAACTCTAACCCTAAAGTAGCCGCCATCTTAACCCTAACCATAATGTAGCTACCATCTTAACCCTAACCCTAATGTAGTCCCCACCTCCAAACCCTAGCCACCACTTAACCCTATTCACACAACTTCTAAGCCCTAACTCTAATTATTAAGGATGTGAATATTATTCATCCTTTTGATGAATGTAAATCACATTCACCAACTTTGGGGATTAGGATCGAATAATATTTCTAACATAGATGAAGACCATTGTCTCATTATAAAACATGGAACTTTAAGGGAATATGAGAGAAATATATTTTGATTTTTGGAAAGCTTTGTTTTCATATTCAAAATTTGTTGTTTTGATGTTTTTAATCATACTTTCATTACTAGATTTTAACTCTGAAATTAATTCTACGTACATATAAATAATTAAACTTTGTTAATATTAGTTTTTTGCATTTTAGTCCAAATTTTTGACCAAAATATAGAATTAAAAATTTTGTATCTACAATGTGGTGACCATCCCAAGGTTTGAATTCAAGGTGAATTTTATAATGATGTTTATGTCTTGTTAATTTTTTTGTTTCTATGGATAGATAGTGAACTTTAATTTTGTTTTTTGTATTTTTTTCAAATCTTGATCATAAATTTTTGTTCAGGAAGCAGACCTAAGCATAAGAATTAATTGTGAGGATTTTGTTTTAGTGTAGAAGTTTGTTCAGATTTGAATTAAAATATGGAGAGATGGAAAATAAAATTGTAACTAAATGTATGAGGAAACAATTAAATTAGTTTGTATTACATGAATAAGTGGAAAAAGGCGTTAACATTAGTAACAATTTGAATGCAAATTAGGTAGATCAACAATTTGAAACACCTAGAAGATTTTTTCAAATGGAATAGAGACATTCATGGATAGAAGAGATACATGCATGCCACAAAACACTTTAAATAACATCAATTATTCCTTGTGAAGTGGAAATTGGTGAAGAATAGAGGCGCAGTAATAGTCTGTTTCAAAATTCTAGGAGGGAAAAATGTTAAATTGAAAATGCACACTCACAAGTTGAGTTTAGACAAAGGAGTGGGGAATCTGAACCTCGACCATAAGTTGTGCTGGAATTAATAGATTTAATACAACAACATAACTTTGATACTCTAATTCAAGAAGAAGAACATAGATTCAACATGTCAAAAAGGGAGGAAGTAGTACTTAGGTATAGATTTGCATCACCTCCTCATTATTAAGATGTTTAAGAGAATGAAAAGTTTGAACAAAGAGCTTAGAATTTCGAACCTCCAATTCATTATATCATTGAACAAAAATTCACAACTCAGGGTATCAGAATGTTTAGAAGAGTTGAACCAGTACTTGTAAATAGACAAGAAATTGTAGTCTTACTAAAAGTAGAACTAACAATAGCAAAAGGTGTTCTTGTGGCTATAAAAGAGGTATAATGAACCCATATTTAATCAACATAATGGAAACATAGTTAGAAAAATACTAAGGGATTAAAGTAAAGGAATTCATAGTGTGAATAAAGTTCCAAAACTAAATTTTCCACATTGCACATACTACCATTAAATTGGACATCGAATCAATGAATGTCCATTTATTGAAGATAATATGAGGCAAGGATTTGTTGAACAATTCTAGAATCTGAATCCAAAACCTACAAGAGTACGGAAGCATGGACATATTGAGCTAGAGGATCTATACCATGAAAGGGTTTGAATTTTATATAAATTCAGAATATAGATGTAAAGAGAAAACATAATGGAAATGAAAGCTCAGACTATGGCAGATGTAGTACCTATTGTTGTATCTCTTATACCAAGTCTGTCACATCAAAACAATATTGGAATAACTTGTGCATGATATTCAAATTTTAGAATGGAACCAATAAGATTTATGCCATTATATTTTATGGCAATGCCCTAGTTTATAATTACAGTTACTGAAGTTCCATTAATATCAACACCAATCCACACTATTGATGATGTTAAATCTAGACCACAAATTCTAAAGGGAACAAAATTGTGAATTTGCATGAAGATATATTAAAAAAGGTGAACAATTTTTTTGTTAATCAGCCATTAGATCCAAGAAGAGGCGGCTCAAATCCACTAGCACCACCAAGACCTCGAAGATATTTTGGATTACCAATGGTGAATCCAGGCAAGCCACCATTGCCACCAAACAGACCTTATCGTCAACTACTTAACTATCCTAAATATGTTAAGGATTCTAATTCAAGTACTCATGTTAAAGTGTTTAAAGCTACCATTACAACAAATAGTGAAATAAATGATGTAGAAATTATTAATATGTTCAGTGTTACCTTTAGAGATATTGTGTATGATTGGTGTAACAATTATATGGGAGATTACCCAGGTTGTACTTTTGTAAAATTATAATTGGCTTTTTTAAAAAGGTACATAAAAGTTTAGAATCATGAACAAGTTTACCTACAATTTAAAAACATGAACCAGGAGAAGAATGAAAGATTGGAAGTCTATTAAAAGAGATAATTGAAGTTGGCCAATAGTCTTCAACACAAGACAACAAATAATTTCTTAACTATTGTTTTCAAATCTAGATTACAACCATATTTGTGTGTAGCAACAGTAAATATGAAGAGAGAAACTCTACAATAGCATAAGGAAAAAAAATTGGTTTGTGAAAAAGGAATTTTTGAAATAAAAGCCATAAGCAATTCGTTAATACCACAAAGTAATAAGACAATATTAGCTTAGAAACCTTAGACAATCCGGAAAAAAACAAGAATGTATTGTACAAATTGTCACAAAACAAATCATAATGTTCAAACTTGTAGATTTTTTTTTTAAAAACCATGTTCTTGTAGTTTTTAAGGTTACTATTCAACAGATTAAAATACAGAGGCTTGTGAAATATTCCTATCATATTTGTGGTGACACTGGACATAAGATCATAGATTGTCCTAAGTACAATGATATGTAGAATATGTTTATGAACAAAGGAGTGAAGCCAACAGAAAAAACAAGTTGTGGTAGAACCCAAGGTTTCAAATCCTTAAATCCATATGGTGGATATAAATATGGCCATCACTAAGAGCAAGGTTATTGAAAAACAATTGTCTAAGGACAAACAACCAATTGAGAAGAAGTTTGTTGCTGATTGGGAAAATGAATAGAGACTACAACAATCTTTTGTCAAGACTATATAAGAGATGCAAGCAAAAGACCCACCACAAAAAGAAAACCAATTAAGCTTTGGAACATATTTTGGAAGGACTCATTATCACCTAATGGAATTGCATTTCACCCTATTTGACTCGCCATGTTCTTGGATGAAACAACCCCTACATGTTCCATAGTAGATTAAAGTTGTTTGTAAAGTGGATGGAACCAAGGACAAGAATCCCCCCATTTTGCCAAAAATAAAGAACTATTGACAAAAGTGAAATTGAATATCAACAAAGGGAATAACCAGGGGAAGAAACACCTTATTGCTTCAAAAACTAATCAAAAAAGGAATTTGAACAATAATTTTATTACACCTAGGGGCATAATGTTTTAGCACCTTACCCTAATACTTTACCTATATCATTTAAAATTTTGAAATGTGATCAAATGATGAGTTGGTTCCCAAATTTTGAAATTGGGTACACATTGATTCTAAAAGGAAAAAGGACAATGGAATACAAGTTGGGCAATCTGAGGTGTCCACATAACCAATTGTATCACAAAGTTTATTTGCTAATCCTATCAATAGAGTTATGTCTATGGAACAAATATTCCAAGATATTAGTAAACAAATGTTGGAAACTACCTATACTTTGAGGTTAGGTCAATTGCTAAAGATAACACTAGATCTTGTGGCAGAAATTGAAGCCAAAAAAATTCAATATGACTATTAAATAGATGTTAGAGCCTAGTGGAACCACAATGGTTGAAACATGTTATGAACTAGACATAATAACTATAGAGGTAGATAACTAGATGGTAGTTATCCAAGTACAAGTTGGGAAAAATATTGTTGAGGATGTTTTGATAGATGGAGGAGCAAGTGTGAACATTATAATAGAAAATCTTAGAACAAAATTAAGTTTACCCAAACCAAGATTAATTCCATACCATCTCAAAATGGTAGATTAAAATATGACTAGACCTTTAGGAATCATAAAAATTTAAAGATTCACATACATGGTATTCCATATATAGCCACATTTATTGTTTTTAAAAACAATGTGGTAGATTTTAACTATTTTATGTTGTTAAAAAGACCTTGGCTCATAGATGCAAAGGTTATACATGATCGGGGTAACAATGTCATTATTGTTCAAGGTAATAGAATAGTAAGAACAATACTAGTTAACAAGAAATTGGGAGAAGAAACCAGAAAGCCCCAAGTACTTATTTGTTATGATTTTGATGGAAAGGTTAACAGATAAAAAGGAAAATTTGATCTTTGAGACAGAACCAAAACTATTCTCAATTGGCATCATTACTCTCTTAGAAGAAATGGTTTAGTTGAATGTTGGAATGTTAGAAATCAGAAGCACTAAGGAATATGATCCAAAAGAAAGGACATCAAATCAAACGATGAAATCAAAAGATTTTTTTATCAAACCAGAGGTTTCATTAGAAGACAAGGTTTCATTGGATCCAAAAACCTATTACCATCACAAATAAAGATGATATTAAAGTGGATGAAACACCAATAAAAATACAAGTGCAAAATTTTCAAATAATAAGTTGGACTTTTACTAAAGAACAATAGTTTGTTAAGTTGAATCTTAGCACAAAGGCAAATCCACAATACATCAAGGTTACTTCATAATTGACAAAGGAGAAGACCTTAAGCTTCAAATACTACTTAAGGAGTTCAAAGATGTGTTTGCATGGACTTACAAAGATCTGAAAGGTGTACTTCTAGAATTGGTTCAACATAGAATTGAATTAGGTACCTTAATTCCACTAGCACATCAAGCAAGGTACAGATTAAACCTTAATTATGCTATAGCTATCAAATAAGACATTGACAAACTATTAGTAGTTAGATTTATTCAACCAATAGAAGAGGCTTCATGGTTATCACCCATAATGGTAATGCTTAAAAAGAATGGCAAATTAAAAATTTGCGTGAATTTCAAGAAGCTCAATAAGGTAACCAGAAAAGATCCTTATCCTTTGCCATTTCCTAATGAGGTATTGAACACTATAATAGGGTATGAAACCTATTTATTTATAGATGGATATTCAAGATACCATCATATTTTAATAGCCCTTAAAGATAGATACAAAATAATTTTTATAGTAGATTGGGGAGCTTTTGTTTGGATGGTGATGCCATTTGGTGTAAAAAATGGTCCACTAATTTTCTAGAAAGCACGTAGCAAATCCTTTGGAAAATATTTAGATCGGTTCATGAAGATATTTTTGGATGACTTCACAATTTATAGTGATATGGAAAGTCATATGATGAAGCTCAAACTTTGCTTTTAGAAGTGTAAAGAATATAAATTCTGGCTTATCCCAAAGAAATGTGCCTTTATGGCAATGGGATGCTAGCTTGTCACATTGACAACCTTTTTGTCCCACTTGAAATCAAATCAAGCAAAAGTAGATGGAAACATCGATTCTAATACCTCCAAATTGGTAGTTGGAGTTTCATGTGCACACAAATCCATCATTGTTGGCAGTAGGTGCAATGTTGGCATAAAACCCAACTGGTAAGTATGACCAACCTATAATATATGTTTCTAGACTACTCGATAAGGAAGCACATAATTATATTACTATAAAAAGAGAAGCTTTAGTTATGGTGATGCACCTCCAAGCTCCTTAATGGATTCAACTGTGAAATTAAAGGTGACAACAAAAGGAGAAATAGTTGGGGCGCATTCCCTGGCTCGTAGCACTTTGGGGGTAGAGGGGCGTGCTGGAGCTCCGAAATGGGACTAGGAAGATTGACAAGCATTTCACTTATTCACATAGACCTACACAAACCAAACAACAAGTTGGTTAATGTGTAGTTGGAGCACTTTGGTGCACAAATGAGCCACGAACAAACATGGACTCACAAAACTCATCACGGCCCAAACTTGGGGGAAGCCACCACCTTCCCCCTTATAATATACTCTATGCATGGCCATGGGACCAACACCCAAATGTCATTTTGTCCTAGGGCTCCCAAGTGGGAGTCTCAAAATTCCCACAATTGGGACTCCCACAACTTTGGGCGCCCATAACTTTGTGTGCAAACCTTTGATTGAAATGAGGTTTAAAAAAAAGTTGTAGCCCTCATTGAGATCTTTCCAACGGTATGTTGCATGCCACCTGCATGCAAGGAAATTGGGGCAATTCTTAACTTTTAGTGGTCAAGAGTCAAATTGCCAATTTGACTTTTGGCCCTTCTTTTAGCCATAACTTTTGTTAGAAGTGTCAAAATGGATCATGCAAGCCCATTTTAACAATCTATGTTCCAAGGACTTTCCAATAATATAAAAAACTCCTCAATCCAATGGGTTTTGACCCCTTCAATTTCTCTTTGAAGATTTGGGAGTCCATCGAGACTCCAATTCCCAAAGTGAGAGTTCACTTGGGAGTGTGAGGGTTCATTCCCTCACACTCTCTTACACTCCTTGGAGCATGAGATGTGACTCCGGGCTTCCCTTTTGGCCTACACCCTTGCAAGCCCTTGCCTTAGTCACGAGCTTAAGGCTAAGGTTGCGACAAATGGTTTATGCTTTGCATAAGTTTAAACATTTTTTATTGAGAAACAAATTTGCTTTTTATATAGACCATATGGTTCTGGTGTATTTGGTCAACAAACCATAGGTGTCAAGAAGGATAACAAAATGGTTGTTATTATTATTAGAGTATGAGTTCACAATAATTTACAAACCTAATAGAACACATGTAGTTGTTGATGTTTTATCCAAATTACCAAATAGTTCAAAACCATTGGGTGTCCCAAATTAAACTATAGATGCATCATTATTTTATGTAGGACCTATATGAATGCAAGAAGTAAAAACCTATTTAAATATAGGTTAGATGTCAAAAACTCCGAACCCTAGCTTAGAAACAGAAGTTGGCCAAAAAGGCAAAACCTTTCACTTTGAAAGAGGAAATTATGTACATAGTGGGATAAGACAACAAAATGCGTAGATGTTTGACCACCTCAGAAGCATAGATTATTCTAAAGGAGCTACATGAAGGAGTGGTTATAAGACATTTTGTTACAAATATTACTATAAAGAAAATTCTAGATGTAAGATATTGGTGGCCAACTTTATTCGGGGATATTCATGATTTTTGCAAAAGTTGTGATAGCTATTAGAAAATTAGAGATTCAAAACAAAAAGTTTAGCCAAGTTGGTAACAACATTTCCAAAAAAACCTTTTATGAAATGGGGTCTAAATTTTATAAGTATAATCAAACTAGCAGGAAGACTAATAATAAACAAATACATTTTGGTAGTTACAAATTATGCAACCAAATAACAGAGGTGAAGGCCTGAAAACCAATATTGCAATAGTTATAGCTAGATTTATGTATGAGTATATTCTGACCAAATTTGGATGTCCATTCACCATAGTTATAGATTAGGAAGTGCATTTCATCAATGACACAATAAAACATCTAACAAAACAATTTTTGTTAAAACATGTTAGTTCTATTACATATTATCTACAGGGAAATGGAAAAGTAGAATCTACTAACAAAGTCATTAGTAGATATTGACTAAGTTGGTTAATGGAAAAAAAACAAATTGGGATGAACATCTGTCTATAATTTTTTTTTCATGTAGGACTATTTATAAGGTGGCAACATGTTATACGCCCTACTAGTTAGTCTATGGTTTGCATCCTTTAATGCCAATAAAATATGTTCTACTAACTATTAGTGGAGACCATAAAGATGTAGAATCAACCAGAGTGCTAACAATTAGAATTACAAAACTAGAAAAGTTACATGATAATAGATTAGAAGCTCAAAACAATGTGGGAGCCAATTGGTGGAGCAGATTTATGTGGAGTCAACAGAAAAATATTGAGAAAAAGTTCCAATTTGGAAATTATGTCTTATGGTTTCCCAAATGAGAAAAAACACATTTGGGCAAATTCAAGAAAAGATGGTTTGATCCATTCAGGGTATAATATTGCTTACCCAATAATATTATTATTTTTGTTTCTATTAATAATTTTAAATCAAACTCAATATTGGTGAATGTTAATAAGTTGAAACTCATACACATATGTGGATCAAACATTGAAGGGGATTCAAAGTTTAGAGGATGAAAGTCTTTATAATTCATATATGAAAACCACATGGAAGAACCATCTGATGAAGATTTAAAAGATCAAAGAGAAACAAAGACCATTGGGATTAATTAAACAATAATATTAGAAAAAACCCTAGTAAATTTGATAAGTCAACATGTTATGAACAAATACTCAAACCATGGTTATACAATTTCATAGTTATTGGATTATGGGGTAGATAAGCCACTAATGTCCAAATAGAATTTTATTGATCTGATGACTTAACATAGGCCAGAGGGGAATTTGTAATGTAAATTATACCAAGTCATTAAATTTAGAAATGTCATCAAAATTACTTAGTGCCATGTCCACAAAATTTTTTGGTCAATAGGTGTTAACTATAGCCCATGTCGATGTTAGTATGAATTTAAGCAAAAGACAACATATGTTAAATATTTTGAAAAAAATATAAATCATTAAAATGTTGGCCCTAAAATGAAAAATGAAACATCACTTCATGAAATGTGGTGATAACATTTAAAAAGGTGGCAAACATTAGAATGACTATTCGTTTTTGTTTTCTATAAGCAAGTTTCAATATTTTTTATTTCCAGAATGAATGTTGAAGAAAGTCTTGAGGAAAAATTGTAAAGATAGTTTAGAAAGAAATTGCAGAAGTTGAAAAAGGAGCAAGAGAGATTGAAAAAGTAATATAAATTTGTAAACATTTTGCCTCTATAGTTTAGGTCTCTAAAAAGAGGTTAGCCTTTTCCTTCTCCAGTTTATTCTTTTTTTTCTTTTTAGAAATCCTCTATGATATCCAAGTTTGAGAGAGCTTTTGAAGTAATTAGAAAAAATGAAAGAGATTGTAAGTAAACATTGAAGAGATATAACTTTAAGAGCCAAGAAGATAGGCAAGTCCTAATGAACAAGTCGGTCCCATTTATATTTTAGATTCTAAGGAAGACCAATAGAAGGATGATTTGTAACAACAACAACAATCACCATTACATCAAGAGGAGTATATTCAAGAGCAAATTCCAAATAGAGTTCATATTCCCAATAAAAAAACGCACGAAGAAAAGAAGTCAACAAATAATGGTTGCAAATCTACATGGAAGAAAATGCATACTCATTAAGATGATGAGATTAGGTATGTCTTTATTCCAATAGAGTAGAGTTACAATAGCAATTTGAAGAACATTTTGTCTTAGACAAGCTTTGGAGAGGAAGAGAGAGCCTGGGCAAACAAAGTTGGATTAGTAGGTTTGTTTGAAATTGATTTGAAAACACCTTGCCACAACATTTTGGTTGAATTTTTGAACAATTGGAAGTTAAATCTTGAACATAATAAAATCAAGGTTATGTTGGGGGATAAGTAAAGAATAATAGACACGCATGGGAAACTAACTCTTGTTGAGGTTTATCTAAGACTTATGGTGGAGCATAGTAGAAATATAAGCTTGTGTTGAAGCTAGTAAGTACTTTGTCACATTGATTTGTATTGTATTACACTAGATTACACTAGAGATGTACCACCACACCAAATTTTAATCTTTATTTATATGTTTAACTAACACAGCAAATTTTACAACAAATGATAATGAATTATATTAAAAATAATTTACCACATCTAATTATCAACTATTTTAGTAAATAGTCTTTCATACTCACCTAGTCTAAATGTTGATTTCAATACTTTCATACTCAATTAGCAATTTAGTATCATCCTTAATAATAACCTATATTATGTTATACACTAGTGGACAAACCATAAACTTATTAACATTTAAGGTTGGTTTCCATATTACCCACTTGCCCACAATTTCTTGATCAAATTGTTGATCAAAATAATAAAAATGGGCTTTGATGTAAGTAGAAGGTACACACATGCCTATTTTAAACACCTATTTTGATCAACAATTTGCCATTTGCCCATACACTTGCATGGCAGTTTGTCAAGTGCAAGTGAAAGGTACAATTTTTTTCTTTTGGTTTGGCTATGGATTTTTGGTGCTAAAAGGTTTAGGCCACTTGTTCAATGGTCGATTCTTAGTTTTGTCAAGTGCTAACCTAAATGAATTGTGAAACAAAGAGGGCAAGGTGAAACACCCATCAAAGTAATGGATCTCACACAGTAAATTCTTGGGAATAATGGGTGAGTGGGTCACCTTTTGCACATGGAAACGTCAACATTTTCATGAATAATGTCATTACCCATTCAACTTTTAGACTTGCCTAGTCCAAATATTGATTTCAATACCTCATATAAGTATTCATATCAAAATTGGTATTGTAATTTAGTATAATTAAACTATTACCTATGTAATTATTTAATGATTAGGTTTGATGATTTACTTGTTGGTTGGATTTCATAGTTTAATTGTGATTTGGTCATAGTTTTAATTAATGTGCTTGACTTTCACATAATAATTCATGTGAAAAGTCTTTGACACATTAGCATGCATTAGCTCACACATGATAATTTATGTGAAATTTTTTTGCCATTTTATTATGCATTTGAAATCACATAGAGAGTCACGGGGAGCCATGTGATGTGTAGACTTAAAAAAATTTCTTGTTTAATTTCCTTTTAGTTAGTATATAAATGAGTGTTTGTGACATTTGAGAACACTTTCATTTGATAAAAATAAGTTGTTGTATGAATGTAAAGTTTCATGAAATAGAATTGTGAAAGGAGTTGAGATTTTAATTTTGAAAGGTTTAAGTATAATTTATGAGAAGTCCATGATAGGAGGATGGTGTGACATACTAGTTATACACAAATAATAGAAAGATGATAAAATATTTATGCAAATGAAAACACAAATTTTCATAGCTATGTAATAAACATACACAGTTTCAATGTTAAACCCACTTGTGATTTACAATACCTATAACCCTTAATACCATCACCTATATATCATGTTATACACCTACATGTATTTGTTGGTTATATACCATTAATTATTAATATCATAAGAAAAAAATAAAAGCAAAAAGTACTTGAAAGCAACAACAATAATACCATTAGTGAAAACTTTAAACAAATAAATTTTATTCCCAAATGGGAGCATTAAAATGTTGAATATGACACTTGGAAAAATCATTGTTTTTTGGGGTGATTTTTTTTTGGTTACCAAAAAAGTCAGCTACTCATGCAAAGGAATTTTATGCATGAGAAAAAGAAAATGACCAGTGTCATCAAATTTTGAGCAAAAGTTTTCTGAAATCGTCATATTTGGATCATGGGTTCCAATAGCATGTAACCAAAATAAAGAAGAATTCTTAAAATTTTCTATTTTCCCTCCTTAACCTGTAGCCAAATTTGGTTAATGTTTCATGTGGATGATCACCAGTGTGGCTAAATCACAAAATTGAGGAAAATAAAAGAAAATAGTAGAAATAAGGAAAAGAAAAGAAAAAAAACGTATTTAGGTACATTTTGAGAAGCTTGAGAGATATGGGTTTTGCAAAATGACACCATTAGTGAGTCCAATTACTGAAATTGGGAGTTTATCCATGTATTTAGCAAGGCGTGTTGTTGCTGGATGCCTTCATTGCCGTTTGTCGCGCTACTACTCTGCACAGCATTGCACACTGCCGTCCTCCCCGCTTTGATCAAGCACCAGAGCCAAGCCCATCATGGCACGCGGCCTGGCGCTTGCCCAGTCCGCCGAGGATTTGCGGCGCGAGATTGAGGAGCTTCATCGCCAACAACGAGAGGTTTGTTGTCTTCTTCTGTCTTCTTCTTTAGCTATGCTGTCATCAAGAAATCGGTCGACCTAATTGGGATGCGATGGGGAAATTGCACCATTCGTATGAGCTTGGAACACAAGCTTCATATAAGGGAAAGAAAAGAAGGAACAGAAAAAGAAAAGATAGAAGGGAAATTTAACCCTAATTTTGAGTATTCTGTGGGAGTCGTGCCTGATGGCAATCGATCAAAATGCCTATGACATTCAAATGCAACACGTTTTCTGACCTTGAAAGAAAGGCTATGCATGAGACCTATGTGACTTTTTATTATTTATTTATTTATTTACATTTACTGGTCAAGAGGCTGGATTGTTTCAGTTTATGCCCAGGACAAATGTTCCATCTGCATGAGCTCTTCCCCATTGGTTTTTAGTGGACAGACTCTGCTGGTAAACCTTTGGGAACTGTCAAGTTACTGTCATCACCAAAGAGAATGGATTGTTAAACCCCAATTTCTGGATGATCAGACTTACAAGTGCCATGCAATGTTCTTTTTAGGTTTTTGACATGTGCCTCAATAATGCTGGAATTCAAGTCATGAGAAATCAGATAGCTTTGGCTCATTCTCCAGATTGTCATGAACTCACTGGCAGAGATGATGACCATTTTGCATTGGCTCAAGTCTATTGCTGTGCTGTGTTTCCACATATCTCACTACATGTGATGATAACCCAATGCCATAGCAGTAGTGAGAAGTATTGTTGCTAAACTGATCCCTTGTACTCTGCTTTTTTTTCCCAGTGTTTGAGATGCCATCTTAGACCAGGATGCATGTCCAAGACTGTCAGTAGATCCTTCATTGGATTTGTTTGTTCTGCCTGGTTGGAGAATAGATAACAGAGCGATTGCGGGATCCAAGAGGGCTACGCAAGGGAGGTCTTCCAGGAGGGAATGCACGAAACTCAGGTCTAAATGCACCACTTGGTCGCAATGCATCTCACCAGGGTTTCATCAGACGGGTGAGCATTGGATTTCAATGTTCCTGCATACTCCTATGCAAAATGTAAATCCAGCTACAACCATCTTTACTGTGTCCTTTACTGTTTGTCTGTAGAAGTACAGGTTAGATAGTGTTGACAGTATCTGGAGTAAAAGGATGCAATCAGGCACCTTGTTTGGGTTTCTACTTTGAGGCCTTCTAGTTATTTCCATGTGTGGAAGCTCAGTCAAGTCTATTAAGTGATGCCATAAGTTTAAGCAAGGTTGTGCATTATCCATGAGGCTGATGTGTTGGCTAGATGGCAGCAGGGAGAGGATTTCAACATAGAAGATCAGCCTCCAAAAAAGAGACGGCTGCTCTCAGCTGTTGTGAAGGTGTGTGAATTTGAGTTTTAGTGTGAACTGGCTTATTTGGGGTTTGTGAATTTGTCTATGTGTGTGTAACTGGCTTACTTGCAAATACTTTAGTGCAAATACTTTTTCCCTGGGTTTCCCCCAATTATAGCTGCTCAGTTGTAAGATTTGAGTTTCAGAACAGAATCCATTGCAGAGGGCTTGTTAATGATAGTTGTCATTGGCATTTGTGGCTTGAAGTTCATGGTTGATTTCTTTGTTGTAGGTGTTGTCAAGAGAGTGCTGCTCAATTGAGCTGATGTTTCTTGAGTTCTTTCTTTCACTTCTGATGAGAAGACCTCCTCCAGTTTCCTTGTGTGGCTTGTGGTTTTTGATCCACCATGTTGGGTTTCGCCAGGTTGAAGATGAAGAAGACACTGTTGCAGAAAAGGAAAAGGAAAAGGAGGGCTTGGATGAAGAACAAACTGAGAAGGAGGATGCAGATGACGAGAATGATGTAGCAGATCGAAGGCCAACTCTTCAACGTAACTATAATGCTGATGATTCTCACCCGCTGTCATCAGTAGATCCTCAAGTACGAATGAAGGATGGCCCACTTTCTGATGTCAACAAGGCTCGTCCTTATCCACATATTGAACGCCCTCAGGAATTTCGTCACAGAGACAGAGGCTTTCTTGTTCGTGTCAGCACTCCAGCAAGTCAACAGGTACGTGTGTTTTGGTGCTAACATTAATATTGTCTGGGTCTTTATCATCTATGGAGGATGAGGCAGAAGCTTTTCAAGCAGATGTGAAGATGTTCCATATATCTGGTCACTGTACAGCATTTGTAGACAATTGTGACGTTTGCTACATGGCTTCTTTACATCTGCAAATACCAGAAACATGTTCAAGCAGAGGTTGCACAGTTAGAAAGTCCCATCTGTATTTGAACTTGCAGGCCTCTTTGGATCACTGACTTTTACCTTGAAAAGATCACAAAGACAGATATATATACACAAATAAGAAAGCTTGTCATAAGATAAATTCACTGTCTTGAGAACCCATTTCAGTTTATATGTTTCAGTCAGTGAATTCAAAGTAATGATATTTGAAATTGATTTGCAGGAGCAAGAAACACTACCTGCAGAGCCACTGCCAAGGGTTTTACCTAAGACAAATGATCCCAACATAGCAAAGCGAAACCGTCGCATGTTTGGGGCACTAATAGGGACACTCGAGGTAGGGTTTCAACTCCTCTCCTGTGGCATGTCTGAGAACAACCTTGTGTATGATATTGGGTCATTGGGACACTAAGGATCATTGGTATGAAGACATTTCCACCTTGCAGTACAACAGCTGTGTCTATATTGGTGTAAGACTTGAGAGAACATACAGGTTTCACTTTTTGAATCATATTTGTAATAATTCTTCTAGAAGATAGATTTGACACATGATCCTCAGGATAGTCTAGAGACTCTATTCCTGTCGTAATTAATCAGTACAGCATTGAGAGAATTCTGCTGAGAAGATTTAGAGATTTCTGTCTTCTAATAGCTCAAAACTTCTAATAGCTCAAAGGCTTTTTGTTGTAGCATTTTGTTTCTTGAGCTAGCCATCAGTGCATTGTGATTTAGGAAGAGGAATTGCATGGAGGGTAGAATTCAGATAGACAGGCCAGAAAGAATTAAGGCACAAGTTGTGGCACACTTAACAAAGTCAAATTCTGTGTTTGCACAAATGGATATGTGGCTGATGACTCACAAGTATCATTTGGCTCCACAGAAATTTAGGCAAGAGGATAAGAAGCTCTCTGGATCAGAAGCATTCATGCGTAGAACTGATTCCTTGAAGCGGGTAAGCCCCTTGCTGTGATGAACAGTCCTGCTTCATAAAGGGGTTTTGTTGAGCTTGCATTTATTTGTGTTGATCTCCAGGATTGTAGAATACCTCCTTATGTAGTTGAACTTTGTTTAATGACAAAATAATGCATGAGAATTAATCTGCAGGAACTCCTTTGCCCTAATCACAATTCTGGCTGACTGCAAGATCTGAAATTTGTAGTATGTTTTCATTATTAGTATCTTTAGACCTGTGAGTGATTGGACACTTTAGCATTGATTGACCAAGTATTTCCACTTTGAGAACCCCAGGGCGCCTGTGGGTTAGAACAGTGGAGAGACAACAAGAAAATGTAGTGAAGTCAGTTGGAGGATTTCATCCAATCTTGGGATTGGTATATGTCAGGCTGAACAAAAAGCACAAGAGGAAAGTGAGCGCTTGCGACGACAGGAGCGTGAACAGCTTGCTGAAAGACGAAAAAATGACCTGGTATAATTCATGTCCTCTATTCCAGACCTTCAGAACATTTCCTTCTGTCTTCATAGTGTGCCTGTGCCAGCCCAAGTATAAGAACAGTGAGGATATGGAAGGGTAAATGGGATGGCCAATGGGAAATTCCCCATGTGATGTGAAAGGGCAAACAGAATTAATTTCCAATAACAAGAATCACTCTACATTCAATAACTTTTGTTCCATTGGTCTGAAAATTGTGAAATGATGAACATGTACACCACCTTGTCGAGTTGCTTTCCAACTGTACCAAAAGCGCAGTGAGTGCCCCACAGTTTGGGAGGGTTTAGGTGTGGTCACAAACAAAATAAAACAAACACCTATCTTAATGTATAGACTTGTTTTGCCTTTGTTACAAGCTAGATGAAGCAATATGATGGACAATTGATAATGAACTCTGAATTTATTATGATTGGTGTTCACAGATGTTACGAGCAAAGCTTGCAGCACAGGCAGATGAGAAGCAACTTGAATTACTCTTCTTACAATGGACAGAGCACCACACTCACCTTTTCTCATTCCTACGGTTGGTCTCTGTTCCATGTGATCATAGTTGTAGGTTTTGATGCCTTAACCCAGGGATTTATGTGCAAATGAAGTGTAGACTGACTGAAGTGTAGTGATGGATTGCCTCTTTATGTTGTGTACAATGAATTGGTACTAGTTTCAAGGGTTGAAGACTCCTTGGTGTCCGCACTGGCATCTCTATTTTGTTTTGAACCAGCCTGCTCTTTTTCCAGGAAGTGTATTTCCTGGAATTTAAACATGCTCGTACTTATATTGCCTTTTTTGTGAACTTTGGACAGAACAACAGCAGAGCCTGCAATTTATTTTATGCCTGCCAAGCCATCTGAAGAGACTGACAAACTATTTCAGGAGTCTCAACAGGTATGTAGTCCACTGAAGACTTCAGCTTCGGAAACTATGCCCAAGATTGCCATGGTTATCTGAGGACATTACACTTTGCACCATCGTTCTGCTGGCCCATGTCCTGGTATGCAGGATAGCCATAACAAGCTCAATGATCATAACTGGCAGTTGCCACTTTCTACTGAGGAGAGACATAGGAAATGCCATTGGGGATTTAATTGGATGTTTGGTGCCTGGTGCAGGGATTGGAGGAGTGGAAAATCAAGTGCCGAAATGAGCTTAATGAGTATCAAAAGCAAATTGCTGCAGATCATTTGGCGAATATGGAATTGGAAATTGAGAGATGGCAGTCGAGACAAGCCATTAATGTCTCAAACACTCATACTGAGTCAGACAATGGAAGAGATGAAGGTGGAGATCCCTTCAAGAGCTATCACACCATCAGGGAGCATTCTCAAGGGGAGGAAAACATTGAAGACGGTATTGGACAGGTTATGGCTATGGACAAAGATGAGGAGCCAGCAAATGTGGATGGGGAAGTTGGGGAAGTGTTGCTGTACAGGGAGGATCCAGAAGAAACAGAGATTTTGGAGGTCAAGGGAGGTAGAAGTCGGGATGGTACTTTGAATGGAATCTAGGGCCATGGGAGTGTAGATGAAACCAAAGAAGCTGATTTGGTAATGTGATCTTCAATGTTGATGTTGCCATGTATCATTTATCAAGTTGCCTCAGCCTTCTGTTTGTTGGGTAGTCCTTTGACTCTTAATGACCTAGAGCAGTTGAGTAAGAAGGGCAGTTTTTACTGTTCCAAGTATGTAGTTGAATCTATTTTAGAGATGCAATAGCATGCCACTGTAGAACCAGATGCACGAATTGTAGATTCTGGTGTTCAATCTCTGTTGGGGTTGGCATATTGCTGCAACTTCTTATTGAAAGGAAGCACGAGGTAAATCTAGTTGCCATTCTTTGCAGTCCTGAAATAGTTCAGATTTCTTTCTGAAATGCCCTAATTATGAATGCTTCTAATTGTGCTGCTTCTCAGAAAGTCTCCAGACTTCAAGGGTAAAGGATGGTTCTCTTTTTCTCTTCCAGGGCTTGTCTGGGGTGCACACAAATATTGAGCAGTGTGAACAAGCCTTTAAGTCTGGATTAGTAATGGGTTAATGTTCATCTTTCATTCAAACTGGATTGATGTTTTTTCTTTCTCCTCTTCTGGTTTTTTTGGAGGTATCTATTGTATGAATTCCCTAGTAGGACTACAATTGGATTCTGTGAGCTGTAAACAGTTACAATTGCATGAAAATCATGATCATCAATGAATTTGTTATATTCAGTTGGACAAGAAGCTTCTGATGCTTACATAAAAACTGGATAAGTTGAGGTAAAGATTTGTGGCCATCTTGCAAGTGGTACAGGTTCAGTTCAATGACAATACCAACTTAACTGTAAGAAGCCTCCCCAAGTTAGCATGTCAGTACCAAGGGGTTCCACTTTAGGTGAGAAAATTGAGCATTGTATGTTGCAAGTATGTTGCCCCCAAGTTTCCTGCATGCTTTATAAGAGATTTTTTTCCCTTGAATTGTAAACAAAGGAATAGCCAGAGTTGGCAAATGAGAATACAAAAGTTGGACCCTAAACCTTGATAACCAAACAGCTAGACCATACTATACACATGATTTTAAAGTGGACTTGCAATGGATGTAGTTTCAATGTTGTATTTAATAAGCACTTTGCAAACAAGAGAGAAAGGTCTGGACTCTGAGGTGTTCAAACCCCACAGCAGATGTTGAATTTGGAAGCTGTTAAACCAGGTGAGAAATCCTTAAATCCGATAGCAGATGTTGCATTGGAGCTGCTAAACTAGGTCTGAGTTACAAAGTTTCATCTGAATTTTAAGTTTACAGGAACTTCCCAAACAAAAGACAACAGTGTGGGAAGGAGAAACTGAATTACAAAATTGAATTTTGAACTACAAATGAAAGAAATGTGAACTATAAGGCAGAAATGGAAATGAACACATGACAAATAACTGATATGGAAGGGAAGATAAAAGAAATAATGGCCAATGAGCAAAACTTGTATACACAACACTCTTATGCACACTTGGTAGCATTATTGCAAGTAAGGTGATTTCAAGAATAACTACTACAGCATGTTCCAATACAGCCAAAACATTGGTTGCCAACATTTAGAAAAATTCATAAATAATGTGAAAGGACTTGGGTAAAAGCTAAAAGTGTTGCAGAATCTATTGCATGAGCTTCTAGGGTTAATGCTTCAATCAACTCATTATGTTATTGACAGTGAAAAAAATTGAACTGGAGATGAAGCTTTTCTACCTAACAAGATTCCCCTCAGAAGGGCCAGATCTATAGGATTGGAATCCCCCCTCACTAAAAAGCTGCTTTCGTAACCCAACAGCACTCTCAATCTTCTCTCTCTCAGATGTTAAGGGCAATGGGCGATCAGGAATAGATGGCATTGGTTGGTTCCCCTCCAAAATTTTCAGTGCTCCACTCATAGTTGGCCGACAGGGAACTTGTGGATGAGCACACAACAGTGCCAGTAAGATAAACCGCTCAATATCCTCTCCAGAACCTCTATTCTCCATCCTCTCATCAACAATTTGAGCCCAGTCCCCTGCTTTCACTAATGCCCATGCCCAATCGGTGATAAGCGAAAATGTTTGTGTTGAATCCACTGCCTTCCGTGCACTAATGAGCTCCAATAGAACTACACCAAAGCTGTAGACATCACTTTTTTCTGTAAGTTGTCCATACATCGCATACTCAGGGGAGACATACCCAAAAGTTCCTGCTGCCCTTGTGGAAATATGAGTCTGTCCTTCTGGTGTGAACCTTGCCAGTCCAAAGTCTGCCACATGAGCATCAAAGTTTTCATCAAGGAGTATATTGCTTGCTTTGATGTCACGGTGGATTATGGCAGGTTGGACTCCATAGTGGAGATAGACAATTCCTTGTGCCATACCCAGTGCAATGTTCTGCCTGGTGGGCCAATCTAAGCTTGGCTTTTTAGGGTTGAAGATATAGTCTTTGAGACTCCCATTTCGCATGAAATCAAAGACAATGATTCTCTGATGGCCTTCAACCACTCCACCACTTGCAACACAATAACCTTTCAAAACAACCAGATTTCGATGTCGGACACTTGAAATCATCTCAACCTCATGAAGAAACTCTGCATCGCCTGCCTGAGAACAATTCTTGAAGCGTTTCACAGCTATTTCTAACCCAGATTGCAGCATCCCTTTGTACACATTCCCAAATCCACCAGTTCCAATGATTGCCTCCCGGGAAAAATTATGTGTGGCAGCTTTGATATCATCCATCGTGAACAAAACTAGACCCCCAGTTGAATTTATTGACCCTTCCAGAAGGTCTGTAGTATGCTTGATGAATGCCTTCTGCTCCTTGCGTCTCCGTTTCCGCAGCTGGAAATAGAAGAACAGTGAGATACCTACCGTCACAACTACCACAGCTACCACTCCAACCATCACATAGAGAATGGTGAGGCTTCTATGACTGCTTTGGTTGTCCAGTATATAAAAAAGGCAATGTGCAGTGTATTGGTCGAGAGGACCTGCTGAATTCGCCACTCCTGCAGCATACATGCTAGAGTAGTTCAGGCATCCAAATTTTGACCCATTTCCAGCCAGTTGTAAGTCAAATGTCAGTACCCCCACTGCCCGGATACAACTGCCACAAAGCACAGTTTCCCCATTTCTGTTCGCAAGGGCTCCCTCACAAGACTGGTTAAGAGAAGAGAGGTTTCCAGGGTGGGCAAGACGTGGCAGATCTGAAACCTGTTGGATTCCCTGGCAATCATCTTGCCCCAGAGCGATTTGTGAAAAATTGAAACCACACAAGGTCTCAATGTTGCTGTCGATGGCCCCCAATGACTGAAGCTCAGAATTCAAAGCCAGTGAACAATCAGCTACCGTGTTCTCGGGGATGAGGAAGAAATTCGTTTGTCTCAAGTATTCAGAACGCACCATTTCTAGTGCATTGAGTAAAAGTGCACATTGTGCCTCTGTGACTGGAAGCCTTGCCTGTTGAACTAAATAAGGGAAGTTGCTCAAAACTGTGAAATCAAGAGGGCAATTCCCCGGACTACTCAACGCTTGTACTGCCCTAATTACACATACCCAAAATACAAAAACCTCCAAAACTAGCGCCAACAACACTGATGAACCCTTCCTAATCATTGCTTGAAAATTTGATGAACTCCAGTTGGACCCTTTCTAATGATATTCCCTCAAGGAGTGCCCTATGTAACCATCTCAGAAAACAGCTATGCTATTTACCTCATCTAGGTCAATCAGGGGACTCGCACTAACCTTCAAAGAAATGTAGCTTGTATATTGAACATAAGCCACTCTGCAAATGGATCCAAATCACCCATCTGCAAAAAGATCCTCAACATCATGGCCACCTGAACAACCCATTTACCTCATGACTGAAAAACCCTTCAAAGAATGTGAACTCCTCATCAACTCCTCCTCTCTCTCACCACCATCACCACAATTCACAATGGACATTCTCAATCATCAACCTCGATGATTTTTTACAGCTTTTGACATCCTCCTCAAGGCAGTTAGCGCACTTCTAATTACAATAATTTCTCTCTTTATCACTCTCCTCCATTGATCCATGATTTCAGTTCATGTAAACTGAACCCTCACTGAAATTTTCATTATAAGAGAAAAAAGCCCCCCACTGAGCTGCACACTCTCTTCAGACCTACCCATGGTTTCCCTTGCCTCCCCTCTTGATTGAAGTGGCTCCAAAACCCTCCTTTGAATCTTCTTAGTTTCTACCACAATCCTCCCCTAAACTATTATTCTGTCAACAAAATTCCCAAAAGCAAAGTGTAGTTGCTTGCTTAGTCTCCTTTAGATGTTTGAGGCCATCTCTGCAAAGTGTTTGTTTCATGAGGTTCTTTCTCTCCAAGAATCTGATGGGAACTTGGAATCTGGGGATAGGGACGAACTTACTTATTTTTGCAGTTGTCAACTTAAACTATTCTTTTTCTATTTTGGGAAAGACATTTTTTTTTTTTAAGTTTGCGTTTTTTTTTGCCTTGGTGGGTTTCCTCCTTAAAAAGAGAGCTCTCCTTCAATGAGTGGAGTGACATGGCTAGTGTGCATCACTAAGTTATTCACCATTTGTAAAGCACTTGCAAAAATTTCTTAGTATCTTTGGGGAACTTTCCTAAGCATCTTTGAAGGGCACCTTATGTTGATGAACATCCTTCTTCCTAAAAGAGGAGGAAATATTATGTCTACTAAATAGGTGTAAGATCCCTCAAGAATCATCCCCCCTCGTACTGCTCGTGATCTACCATGGTTCATGATAATATTTTCATGCTGCTTTATGATGGGCAAAGCTCACGTGTTGAGGGGGATGACGGTGGAGGGCTGCCGTTCCCTAGTGGTCCATCTTTGGCCCCTTATTTTGGGAATGTCACCATACGAAAGCTTTACCTAACACTAAATTGCTAATAAGTGGGGTCCAAGGATCCTATCGAGAGTAGCTTGGCTCTTCCCCAAAACATCTTCTGAGAAATTTTTTTGTCAAAAAAGAAGATGGTGAATAAGAGGAGGCACTTTCCAAATAATACACCCATTGCTCATCCCCTTGCTTTTTAATTGGAAACATGAATTGCGTGCCTTAATTTTGTAAACAAAAAAAGAGGCACATGACACAGGCCGTAAAACTCCAATTATTGACTATGGACCCTACATGTACCCATATTGGGGGGTAATCCGCTATAGAAAATACATTAAAGCCTTTGGTAAAGGCACAATTTGCGCTTTGGGGATTTGGTTTTAAGGGACTTCATCATCTAATCAGCTTACAAATCCTTGGATTGTATATAAGAAAGAAAAGTAGTCATCCCTCCCATCTTGAACATGTTAAGTATGTGTAAAGTGCAAACCTGTTTGGTTCATTATTTATAATAACAATAAGATCGAGGAATTTCGTGGGAATGAGCATTCCATGAAATGAGCCTACTATGTCATAGCTACTCATTTAAGTTTTTAGGGTGAAAAGTGAAAATTTGGAACAAAACACCAATTGTTTTACATGTTTGGGTAGATGAGAAATTTCTTACATAAGGCTTAAGGCTATTATTTTAACCCCGGAGAGTCGAAGTTATTTTTACAACCATTTTATCTTTACTTGAAACCTTAGTTAACCATATGGTCTAATGTATTAGTCCATAATTGCAATTACAAATCCAATTGCTGGATTCAAATTTTACACATTCAAAATCCTTTGGCAAACATTTCAACAAAAATCAAGCTATAGGGATGATGAAATAGCAAAGCTAAATAATAGAGTTCACAAAAGATCGAGATAGGTGTTGCCCAAGGTTCCATTGAACATTCATCTATCAATTTTTGTTTTATTTTTGACATGACACATCATACATGCATTCAAACATGGCACTCATATTGATCAAGTTTCATGTTGAAAAAAACCAAAAAAAAAAGCTAAAATCAAAGGGATAAGATCATCTACCTTCATGTGGAATTTCCAAACAAAATTGGCTCATGAAGCATTTACGGGTTAAAAACCTTTTTATTTTTTCTTGTTTTAAGGTCTACAATTTTTTTAGCATGATTCTCATTTTTTTGGACTTGAATCATGGAATCCTTTGGTAAATGTTATAACAAAATTTTCAACATTTTGAATGATCTCAAACACCTTTGCAACTCTGTGTTGCAAAAGCTCCAAAAGAGAGGTTGTAAGACTGAAACATACATGAATTGAACATACCATAGTTTGCAAAAAAGGGTGAATAATAGCAAGAGTGAAACTTACATGAGTTGAAGATACCATAATCTGCAAAAAGGGGTGAACATGTGGGGCTAACATTAGGAAAAAATTGGCAATTGGGAAAAAGAAGCATAAACATAATTTGCCAAGTTTGTTGGAAATGAAAGCATATTCTTTCCAATTTAGAATCCAAATGTTGACAAAAGATATTGGGTTCAAATTGGATATAAGGAATTATTTCAAAATGTGATCATTGCTTGGCTTCCATTGAGTTAAGTGATTATTGAAGTTGATGTAAATTTTTTGAATTAATTTATTCGCAAATATTTCTAATATATAATTGAAACATTTTATGAATTTTGAAAATAATTTAATCAATATTTCATATGCAAAAACATTTTCAGACAAATGTTGCCAAAATAAATTGTTGTTTAAAAGATTTGTAAAAATATTTTAAATGGTTTGAAAATGACATTTTTATGAGAAAAACATTTATGTGCACCTTTACATTATAATATAATGCAACATTTTTTTTATAATTTTTTAAAAATTAAATAAATTTATAAAATCCTGATTTAAAGTATGGGGGTTTGATAAATGCTGAATGACAATTCTTTGGCACAATATTTTGGAAGAAAATCAGCCAAATATATGCAACAATTTTGTTGGTTATTATAACATGCATGACTAAATATTTGAAATTTGCTTTACACATTACACTACACACCAAAGCCTTGCTGAAATGAACCTTTTTTCAATAAGTAAATTTTAAACTACTAAATTCAGAAAACCTCACTTGATATGAATTAATTGCAAAAAAAATTCATCCTCTTTAAAAAAATAAAATTACATGAATAAGAAAACTCCACTTGCAGAAAATGAGTTTGTGCACTTCCAAAAAACTGATTGTCATCCAAATAACAAACCGCCTTTTGCTGCCTGCCAACATAAATAGTCCATGTGTCAACCCACAACCTTGGTTTTGTCCCTCATTAACCACAAATTTTTCATCCAATAAATAAATAAATAAATCCATGTAAGTAAGAAAATTCCACTTGGAGCCCCACAAGTGAATTTTTTTTGCCCTCCTTAAAAAAAATCTTTTCATCCAAGAAAGAAACCACCCACTCTTCACACATAGGAAAAGTCCTATTGTGCTTGTGAGTGAGTTTTTTTCCCTCATTTAAAAAGGTCTTGTGATCCAACAAATAAACCACCTACTCTTCACACACACAAAAAGTCCTCTTGTGAGCTCACAAGTGAGTTTTTTCCCTCCTTTGAAAAAATATTTTCATCCTTCTCTTCAAACATAGGAAATGTCCTCATGTGGGCCTACATATGAGTTTTCTCTCTCCTTTAAAGAGATTTTTTTTTATCGAAGAACTAATCCACCTACCCTGCAAACAAATAAGTTTTAAATTCCTTTTGTGGGACCACAATCAAGATTTTTCAGTTCATGAAAAAGGATTTTGTGTTTTTCACCAAAGAACTAATTACCTCAGTTCTCTCTTTATGAGAACCAAGGTCAAATTGATCATTAAGGTATTACTTTGAGAAGGAAATTGATGATTTTTTTTTCCATGAAAAATCCATTGTATAGTTTGAAATTATATTTTTTAGGTCAAAATTTGGCAAAATTTTGCCCATTTTCTTAAAAAATCATTGGCTACAATGTCCTATTAGATTAAAACGGGAATTCCAAATGCGCTAAGAGGGAATCAAATATAAGAATTGAAATTATTAAGCTTATGGTGGTTTTGACTTAACATGATTGGAATGATTGTGATAAAATTTGGATAGATTTAGTTATGCAA
>Ga0209208_10001033_pt1 | contig 38717 bp, 29 predicted proteins | sample S1TSphfallax_3_FD_187694 | JGI IMG/M metagenome (GOLD analysis project Ga0209208, IMG submission 187694) | Host-associated microbial communities from peat moss isolated from Minnesota, USA - S1T2_Fd - Sphagnum fallax MG (SPAdes) (version 2) | ecosystem: Host-associated > Plants > Peat moss >... | reverse complement strand
TGGCCCACACAGTTCTGCCATAGAAACTGTGACAGGGTTGTGCAGAACAGACAACCCTGTAACAGACAGACACCACCACTGTAGTTTTAATATATAAGATTTTCACATTTTACTAGGTTCTTCATTTCAATAACCATGATAAAACAATGAATGAACCCAAGGGAATTGTGCACGAGCAAATGAAGTTGGGAAAAACAATGGCATTTTAGGGTTTAAAAAAAGTAAAAAAAAAAATAATAATAATAATCTTTTAAAAAGGCCATAGAAGTGGATTGTGTTTTCCCTTAAAAGCCACTATGTTTAAAGTAACCAATCCACTAAAGGGTTAAATTAAACAATTTTTTTAAACACAATTTTTTGTTTTTTATATCAATATATGGCATAAATGATTGTGGGACCGATGCCATAAGGGAAAACAACTAAAAGTATTAACTTTTTGTATTAGAAGGTTTTTACATGGCAAGTGAAGGCCAATGCAATATAAAATACATAAATTGGTCACCAAGCCAACCAACCAACCAAGATCGTTATGTTGCATATTACGAGCATGTGAAGTCACATCAATCTTTCCACCACAAAGTTAAATACCATTTGAAACCTTGTTGTACATAGTTTTTAAAGTGGATTGGGTTCCTTGTGAAACAAGTATCCAATCCACTATGTTAGTTGCCTTTTAGGAAATTTTTGTGGTTGGCTTTGTAGATTTAGGATTCCCTAAGGGGTTTCCTATCTTTTTATTTTCAATTTGTTTAGTCTTGTGTGGTTGGCCTTATAAATTTAGGATTACTTTGTAATAATAGGTAGTATTTAGAAAGTGGGGCGTGTGCTTTTAGTAGGCCTCCTTCTTCATGGGCATGAAATGTCCCATGTCCCCTAATTCATCATATCTAATCGAACCTCATAACTCCCATTGCCCATTTGCCTTACCATGTGCCACCATAGACCTATTTTCCACCCCATTTCCCATGCAAACCATAAACCACCCATTAGTTGCCCTTCCCATTTTAACAAACCACTTACCACTTACCATTTCCCCTTAGCAACCCCCAACTTTACATTTTCCCAAACCCCCTTGATCATGCATAAGCATGCCTTTTTCCCCCTCCCACTCTATTGGCCCTTATTGTTGCCCATGATCAAACCCCCCAACCTACCCCCATTTCTTGAACATGTTCACAACCTCCATTTAAAGTCTCTTGCCCCACCTATGGGCGCCAATTTACTAACGAAGGTTAGCTCATCTTCAACATTCCTACTAGACATCTAATCTAATCCAAACTCCGGTGACCATCCCAACTCCATACCTTCCCTTACTCCCACCTTGCCTAGATTAGCTTGGACTTGGGTTCCATCATTGGATGTCGTTTGGTCCTTTCATTTAGGCATTCATCATCTTCAATTATACAAAGACATCTTTAATGCTCTATGACTTGATGTACAAGTGGCATTTCATTTTCCCTTGGATAAACTAACACATGACCCCTATGATGTGGTTGTTTAACACTTTCTTTTCTTGTTACCCCAATGGTGTATCATTTTTCCCCCTCATGGTGAGGTAATAGGGCATATGGAAATGTATATTTGACTCAAATGTTTTTTAATAAACAACTACAAAAACTTGCAATAGGAATTATTTTTGCAAACCTAAGATTTGGTGGCAAGTTTGAGTTCAATGCCTTTTCCCAAACATGATCCTATTTTTCAGAACCACCTTCCTCACAATTTAGTTATTAGATGTTTAGGGAAATACTTTCAAATAATTCATGTTTCGGCACCATTGTCATTCACACCCACATCTTTTAACACCACTTTAACTTTCACTGCATTACACCTTGAATCAATGGCTACTTCCCACTTTTCCTAAAAAATTACAAGTTAGGCTAAAATCTTGAACTTTCGTTTAATTCCTTATAGTTAGTTTTCCAACACATGTCGCATTTTTCAATAAACGGTCATTTTGGGATGAATTTTTGAACACCTTCAAGACTATTTTCACCTGAAAAATTCAATGGTAGATTTCTTTAGTTTTTTCAACTTTGTTTCCATATTGCAATAGGTCACATTCCACCTTGAATTACACAAGTCCTTGGAGTGGCCTACCTTTTAACCATGACCAAGCTTTTAGGTGGAGTTTGCCCCATTGTAGTGGGGGAAACATTGTATTGACTCACAAACTATGTTTTATGTTTTCAATTTCATGACACATTTACAACACATTTATCCCCACACTAATTCAAAATCATAATTAAGGATGGTTGTGAAACAATAATCCACACCATTAAGTGCACCCTAAACCTTCACTTTAACTAGGTTATTCTCCAATTAAACATGGCAAAAAAATTTAATTCAATGTCAAGAAGGGTCATATTTCATGAACTTCATGCAGCAAGTGGAAGCATCGTACAACTCATCCCCTTTGTTCATGCATTTTATGCATTTGAATTTCCTCTATTTTACAACCATCATAATCATGAAGGCAATGTCACAATCATCCCATTTGCCATGGGAATTTGTCAAGGTCATCCTTTGGGGGGACACTATTTACTTTAACCCACTTTAAAGTTTTATGTTATATAACTAGTTGTTTTCTTTCTTGTCTACTTATGTCCATTGTAAATGACAATCACATCATAGGTCCCCTTTCAATTGTATCATCTACATATGAACATTTCCAAACCGAACTCCATGTGATAGGTCTTTATATTGAACCTCGTAAATGTGTAGCATGGTCACCTTCTTGCCTCCCACCTAACTTCAACACTCCATCCCAAATGATCACCCCATTGGGAATTAAAATCTTAGGGGTTCTAGTAAGCACCCCATCATTCACATCATCCTTCATAAAAAATGTCATGTTTGAAGATGTTTGAGATGGGGACCTTCTCCTAAGAATGGGTGATCATGTAACTTTTGTAATTTTAACTCATTGTTTTGTGTAATGACCATTGTATCTTTTACGATGCACACCTCCCTCCTCTAGTTTCATAGAGCCCACTATTACTTTTAACTCCTCCCTCCTTCAAATGTTTGGGTGTTTCTTGGGTCCAAGATGTTTTAATAAATTAAAAGGACATTTGGGTTGTAAACAAGCATTTCTCCCATAACTTTTGATGGCATTGGGCTCATGTCAATAACCACCATTGCCCCAACAACCTATTTAGGGAGTTAGACCCTTATAGCTTCAATCATAGTTGTTAGGTTTATGGTTGATCAACGCCCTTCCTTCTTGAAGTTTTAATGTGAGTCAATAACAACACCTTCCTTTTTCAATAACACCTCAAAGTGGCATGTGATCTTCTGTTGCCTTTACCTTGGGTGTGTCTTCTTCCATTTGAACAACTCATCAAACAATAAATGATTTGATTTCAAGATGGAATCTTGAAGTGTCTCCATCATCATAACTTTCCAACATGCTCTCCAACATGATATTTAAGGCCCATCATGTTCAAATTTTATCATGTTCTAACCCATGGGTGAGCATTTGGCTTACAACTTGAATAGTCTTTTTAGATTTTTGATTATTTTCTTTAGTCTTCCACAACACTTCAAATGTGACTTGGACTACCCCATCTCTCAATTGTAGGTATCACTTGATGCATGTGCACACATCCCATTGACCCTATGGGTATCCACCTCTTACCTTGTGTTCATGGCAAGGAGTGCATGAAAACCCATGATGTAATTCATGACACTTTTGGTGCCATTGTGCGAGGTGCTAACTTTCATGTGGGACGAAAACAACTACATGTGCTTCTTTCAACCATGTTTAACTCCTCTTATTGATGAATTGACATTATGCTCACCAAAGATGGCATTTGCACCTTAAGCAACGTTGTCATTGCCAACCTAACACAAGTGGATTTACTTCCCTAATATTATGCAACTCAAGGATTTGTTGCCTCTAATGTAGCTCAAACCAAAGAAAGGAATTATTACGACCAACATCCCACTAGTCAATTTTCCCTTTTAACAATTCAAGTGTTTGGATGTCTACACAAACAAGTTAATGTGTTTTTACATGATTGTGCCAATGCCATTTGGAGATTAAAATGGATAGAAAGCCCTCCTCTTTCTATCTTGGTTACTTTTTTTCATCAAAAAAATTCAATCACATTACAAAAAATGCAAGCATCCTCCATCTTAAATCAAACGATTGCCATAGGCCTAGGTTTTTTTTCACTTCCACCCCTTTAGGACACACCTCCCATCACCACGGCCAACCTATTGCAAGTGGTCAATTTTTGACATGATCAAGAAATATGGCCAACCTACTATAGGAGGTTGATTTTTGACATGGAGAGATTTTGACATCTAGTTTGAATTAATTCAACATCTTGTAAATTCTCGCTTCTCCTTTTATTATTCTTTTGTACATTTTCCAAATCTTTGATATCTTTATAAATAAATTTTTGCAAGGTTGGAGCAACATAAGAGGTGTGAGCACAAAGATGCGATTCCTTTGGCCTCTTTTTTATAGCTTATATACATGAGAGTTCAACTTTGGCCATAACATACAAGATAAAAAATGCTATTGGGAACACATTATGAACTTGGGGAACATTTTCAAAAGTTGTTGGGAACACCTTGGGAACTTGATGAAGACACATTGGGAGCCCAAAAAAAATCCCTCCCACCTTACCAACCTCTCCCCCTCCCCCCCTTTAAAAGAAGTGTCTTCCTAACTATATGTCAAACCTTTTCATTGACTCCATGAAATGTTATGGTCTTAAAATTGTGTATCATCATTTTTTATCTAGCTTAATGCAAGTAAAGGAAAATATTGGTTTGTGTAAATAACATATATTTAGCCCTTAAACCCTTGAAAACATTTCAAAATGTTTTTACCTTGTTCAATCTTTGTTCGATTTTCATTAATAACCTCAAGTTATTACTTGTAATCGAGCCATCAAACCCAAAAAAACCCTCAACAATGTTCCTTACCCTATATTTTTCTTTTAATTTTCATTCCCAATCTCAAGTTATTACCTTTAGTTGGGCCTATGGTTGGGCCTTCAGACCCATGAAAAGCTTCAAAAACGTTCCTTACATGTTTGGCTCTTGTTTATTTTCATTCCCCACCTTGGGCTATCATTTCAATCAAGCCTTCAAACCCAACACAAACCTAAAAATGTTCATTATTGTATATATGTAAAACCCTATTCCAAAATTTTCAAGTGTAATTGAAGGGTATATATGCCACCCAAAGTATTTTTTTTCCCATTGTTTGAAGGGGCTTTAAAAAAACCAAAATTGGTATGTTTCAAATTTTTTATACAAATATTCAAATAAAAATAAAATTAGAACATGCATCTATGTTTATTAAAGCATGTGGCCTCAAGCTTTACCAAATTGTGCAATTTACCAAAATAAAGGTGTCATGACTTTTATATTGAGCATAATCAATGATTATGTGAGGCTTGATTGCAATAACGCCCATGGCTTTTGATTTTACCTTACACATAATGATAGAGGCATAAATTTTACAATTTTAAATTTGTTGTGACCATAGCTTTGGGCATGTGACCAAAGTTAAGGCATGAAACAAGAAATGGTTTATAAGAGTGTGAATTCAAACACACTTTCACAAATGTGAGAGAATGAATCTTGACTTTGGAAGTAAAAGTTCAACAAAGTTTTTAATTTTTGAAACAAAAGTGTAAAGTAGTAAAGTTGGTGCAAATTGGGCCCCTAATATACAATTGGGAAGGTCTTGAAGGATAAATATAAAAAAAGGGCTTGCATTTTCCATTTGGAGTTGCGAGTTAAGAGTTATGACTAAAAAAAAGGTTGAGAAATAAATTGACAACTCAACTTTTGATCATGAAAATCAAGGAAACATAGGTCCAATGTTGAAAAGGCCTTTTCAAAGGTTATAAATTTTCATTTGAAAGTTCTTCAATTGGAGTTTTGATGTGTGAATTATCAACCCACAAAAATGTGAAACTTATAACTTGGGCAAAATCAAATAATTTTCAAGATTATCCACATAGTCCTAAAAATCTCTATCATTTTGATGTAACCTTTGCCACTAATCATAGAATATCTTATATAAAAGGAAGTGGTAGCTCCTTTCAAAGTTTAAGCCTTAATGTGTCTTGTGAGTTTGGTTTGTCTATGGTTTGTGATTTGTCTTTGCATCATTTTGGCTCCAATTTACATGAACCAACTTTTTTCTTGGTTTGTGCAAGCTGATTTCACCTTGAATTTACACTTGTGAATTCATCTTAATTGCATCATGAAACTTTCACCTTTGTTTATTCTTGAGAATTAAGGAATATGCTTTAGATTTGCATTTTGTTACAAACTTGGGAATTGACAAAAAAAAATTACCCCTAATACATATTAACAAACCTAGATATGTGTCATTATTTACACATTGCATTTCATCCAAAGTATTGTGTACATGCCATTTTACTATTCTAAAAGCTTTGGATGCCATAACCAACATAATCATAATTTTCATGTAAGATAAAATAAAAGAAGGGGAGAAAAGCTCTAAAAGAGCTTTGATTGGCCTCAACATTATTTCCCACCTTGTTTTGGGTTTATATTAATTGGGCATTGAAAATAAATTGTGCATTATAAAAAGTCAAAATTGCTAACAAAATAAATCCATATGATTTTTATGAAATGAATGGTATTCAAAGAAATAATATGCATGCATGCATGCATTTAGATTGTATGAACTTTTAAATGTTAGTGCTATTAAATAAGATATAGGGTTTTTTAAAAAAATTGTGCCTTTTCTTCTTCTTTCAACTTAATTTGTTTTTTTCTCCCTCTCCTAACTTCCAACTTGATATGTTTCTTCTCTGTGATTGTACGAAAATTAAAAATGAAAATTTAATATGGGTGTTAGGGTTCAAAAGGCATCTTTGTGTTTGCTTTGTATTTCATTTAAATGTTTTCTTAAAGATGTATGTGATATTCTTTTTAACTTATGTGTGTGTGTGTTTTTTTAGGGGTGCTACTCAAACAAAAACCCATATCTAGGTGGGAGATAGTGTCAAGGCATGGTGGAGGATTCCATTGTTGTTTGAGTATCCAAGTTGATTGGGCACCTAGAACTTTGAAACTGTTTTAGAACCTAAATTAGTTAACTTGGGGTTAGGGTGAAGTTTGAAAACTAAGTGAGAAACTGGCCACTTGATTCCAAAATGTGAAGGAATGGGTAACAAGACCCAAACCTAATTCTTAAGTGGAATTAGTGATTGAAATTGGAGCAATTGGTTGAAAAAGAATTGGTTATGGTTTCATGCTTAAACATATTTCCATCGTCCTCCTCTTCATGTTTTTCTCTTGATTCACACTACTATCATCACCTTCCTCTTTGTGTTTTTCTATTGGTTTGTGGTTGGTGTCATCATTTTTCTTTTCGTGTTTTTTTCTTGGTGCACAACCATTACCACTATTATCTTCTTCTTTCTCTTTTGGTTTGTGCTCGTTGTCATCCTCCTCTTTATGTTCCTCTTGGACTTTTTTTGGAAAAAAAAAAATTACCTTCTTTCAATGTTTTTAGTGATGTTTTGGGTTTTGGAACCTAATCAAGAGGTTACTTTAACCTACCTTAGAACCAATACTACCCTATAACCAATAACCATCATACTTTGAAATTTTTTTTTAATAAAAACAAATTGTATTACATCTTCTATTTTTTGGGTGGGAATTTAGGAAGACTTTCCAATGACAAGGAGTGCAATAAGATTCATCATGGTTTGGGGGATCTTAACATGATAAACAAAATAAACAACTAGAGGCTCTTACTTGTTCATGCTTATGTACTTTGATATGACAAAAATGCAGGTAGTTCATGCGAAAACAACAATAGAGGCATCACCTTTGAACAAATCAAAGTCCATCAGATTCCATTGTTGTTGCAATGGGGTAGCCACATCACATGCATTCTTCTCCTCTTCGCAATGATGTGAGCTCGAAATTTCCACCAAACTTGTGTCATGTGGTTATGGTTGAATGGTTTATTGTTGCGAGTCAATTTCCCTTTAGTTGATTATACCCACTTCATTCCAATTCCTTGTTGCCACCATTGTCATGGTCACCGTATTACCTAAGTGTAACAATAATTACTTCGAATAATCATGCAACAACAACAACAGTTATGGGGAAACTTCAAGAACTGCAAAACACATGTTTTTAAACATTGCAACAAAGAAGAATAAAAACAAGAAAAACAAACATCTAGCTCACATTTGTCATTGTAATTGAGTTGCCACACATTTGATAGATCGTGCATGGTGATTAGTCACAAGAGGATTCGGCATCTATAACTTGTTAACGTCCTAGAGTTTGTTGGAAATAGGCCCCATGTCAAAGTCCGAATGGTAGGATAAAAAATGCAAAAAACAACATCATAAAAGAAGAATCTAGAGTTGCATGGGATCAATTTTTTATTTTATTAACAAGGATAAATTGGGGGGTGATGGAAGGAATAACATACGCCATGGGTGTGCGACAAAGAGACCCATCAATTTCGCCCCCATTGTGATTCCAGGTTCTTGTTTTGAATTTGTGAATTGTTGGGGGGGTTTTTATTTCGGGTGAGTGGGGGTGGTTTTTGCCTCCTAGGTTTTTTTTTTTCATCTAGGTGTTTTGCCTTTATTTATGGTGTCTTGGTCCCTTCCTTCCCTCTTTCATCGGTGCTAGGTTTGGCCCTTGTTTATCTTTTTGCCCCCTTTTCCAATGTGATCGCTTCAACCGATTGCCAGGATGGGCCCATTTCATCCCTTAGTAACAAGAATGGGGCCCATTGTGATGTTCCCAATATCGAATGTGGTGCCTTTTTTTTTAGCATGGCATGTCTCATCATTAATGACATTGTCAAACTTTTCATGATTTTTCTTTTAGGGGTTCCTCTTGGCCTTCTACTTCCCTTTTTGCCCTTTCTCCCCTTCTTACAGCTTGGGCTTGGGCGTTAGAGGTGGACCCCCTTGGCACCTTCCATTTGGGTCTTCCTCAACCTTGTTTGTATTCGCAAATTTCTTTCATTTTATGACAAATAGTGCAAATTGTTTTTTGTCTACCCTTGGATCGCCTTGTTCAAGATTTGTTCAACATTATTGTTTGATATTTATTTTTGTTTTTCCCTTAGTGGTGTCTTGTCCTCCCTGCTTAAGGTGATGTGGATGGGCATCAAGATATTAAGGCTTGATTCAAGTAATTTTTTTTCTGGAGATTAGGAGGAGCTTTAAGTGGAACACTTTTTTTGGGTGCAAATGTTTGTAGTTTCTTTATTGTTGGATTGAGGTCCTCTACGCTCATGTTCCTTTCAAATTCTTCTTCAACTTCACCCCCCCCCCCCCCCCCCCCCCCCCCCCCCCCCCCCCCCCCCAATGGCTTGGGTGGAGTTTGGCTTTAAGATGTGTTAGAAAATATGTGCATGTGGGGAGGGCCTTTGCCCCCTTAGCCTCGACTTTTGTTTCATTAAAGTCTGTTAAAACTTTGTAGTCTTTCCACCCTTCGATTTTGCATTTCCTTTGTTTTGATTCTTTGATGGACTTTCAACTAAATGAAGACCTAAAATTATCTTTGGATTCTTTTAGGTCAACTTTCATGCACATGTCCCATCTTTCTATAGGGGACTTTTTGGCATGGTTTTTGAACATCTTTGGGATGTATTTGACCCCAAGGATTATGTTAGTAACTTCATTTAGCTACATTAGCTAAACTCCCATGTCGCCATGGGTTGCTTCTTAGGGTCCATTACCCACATCTTTGGTGCCATTAGGCTTCTGACTTTGGTTAAACTTTTGGGTGGTATTAGACTTTTGACTTTGGTTAAACTTTTGGGTGGTATTAGACCTTTGGGCTAGGTCCTCTATTGACTAGTTAGCAAAGCCTTGTGTTTTTAGTTTCAAAATGTGTTTTCTTCTCATTTGTCACCTCATCAATTTGGTGTGGCACATAGGGGTGGGTGTGAATGCGATGGTGCATGGTATTCGAACTACTTTAGATGTCCATCTCGATTGGGTGGTGCTACAAATGGACGTGGTGAACACATTTGACTCCATCTTGTGTAAGGCTATCTTCTAAGAGCTTTGTGCACTAGGAGGCCAATTATCTCTATTCTTCCCTTTTGTTCATTTTTTTTATGCCTAGTAGTTGCACTTGTTTTTTAATCATCATTCTTTCGAGGAGGAGTTATTTGTTATCCTTTTGTCTATGGGCATGCATCGAAGCACATGCTCACTAAAATTCTTTTGCTCTAGCTCATTTTCGTGCCTTGCAAACCTCTTTTATCGTTTTTTTTTCTATGTCTCTTCTCTTTGTTGATAGATGACACTCACATCCTTGACCTTGCCTCCTTCATTCCTTTCACTTTTGACCATTTTGGTTCCCAATTGGCTTTAATGGGTTTAATTGTTCAGTCCCATAAATGCACTATTTCATCCCCTTTCAGTTTGCCAATTGATTAAAAACCTCATCATAGTTTTTATTGCCCTCTTGATGAGACTAAGGTTTTAGGGGTCCCCTTTGGCTCTATGTCATTATCCTCTTCCTTATTACAAGATGTTTTAGATGAGGATGTTTGATATGTAAATGTGTTTTTGAGGTTGGGGGATGTTTAAGTTACTTTTGAGACCCTTTTTTGATGTTTTGAGTAGAAACTTTTGTTAACCCAATTTCTCATTATGTATGTAGTAACTAGTTGTACCAACTAGTAACCAATGAGGTAGTACCATTTTTGAGACTACTTTAGTTATTTTTGATTAATAGGTTTGATAATTAATCTATTATGTGAACTAGTAATGGTTGTTGACAAAATAGGTTGATTTAAACTTGTGACCATTAATTCCTACTTTGATTTTGAGTTTGTATTCGCTTATGATTGTTAAGTTGAAACAATATTATGACTTGGTACAAATAGGAGGATTTTTGAAGATGAGATAGATATTTCTTCTTATTTTTGTAACTTTTGGAGTTTTTGATTTTATGAATCAATATACTTTTGAAATTTTTGCCTTTCTTATTTTATGTGTGGGAATTCACATTAGTTTTGTTCTTTGTGAATAAGGAAATAATCTTTATGTTATTGTTTTCATATATTTTTAGATTGGGGATAAAATTCACATGTTAATGATTTTTGTAAAATAGAATTAGAAACAAAAAAGGAAAATTCTGTAACATTGAAAAAACACATTTAACAACCTTATTTGGTTTGTGCTTTCCCACCCCTCTTGAGCTTTTGGCACTAGTTAATTTCCTTCAACTCATCCTTCATGTAGGTTTTCAAGAGGCTTTTAGGCCCAAGTTTTCTTGAGTGTTTAGATGCCCTTTTGGTGCGTTGGCAAGTTTTGCTCCCCATTTCTAATAAAGTATAGGCCTCATCTTAACAATGACCGTTTCATTAGCGGCTTTCTTGGGGAGTTAGGTAGTAGTACCACCTATCATTGCTTCTAGATTCTTGTTGGATTTGGGTTGTTTTTATTAAAGGCTATTGGGGCAAATAGTTCAAGTTCATTCCCATTCCAGGCGCACATGAGATTGTTTCAAGAGCTTTTTGCCCAAGTTGAAATAACATGTCTACCCTTATTCAAGCAACTTGTAAAGGGAGGAACATATCAATTTTGGGAGACTATTTGAGAAAAATTACATGACCATTCCTTTTCAAACATCATCTTTGACATGTCTTTTGATTCGCATTGGGTGTACATAAGGTCCTATGTAGGGATGAATGTGGGAGCTTAGTTGTTTGTTCGCCTTGTCATCCCATGCTTTCGTTTGCCTTCAAGTGTTTTTTCTTTTGCATTATGGACTACAATAGGCCTCCCCCATCCTATGGCTCTTGGTTTGACACATTGCATCTATGACCAATTGTTAGACCCCATGGAGATCCACCTCCTCTATTGCACCCATGGTGGGGAGAGGATTGCATCCCATGATGATGTTTGGGATCTTTTTGCATCCATTGCGAGAGATGTCAAGTTTCATGTTTAGCGGTTGCAAACCCATGTTCTTCTGTTTCCTTTTTTCCAATTTTCTCATTGGCAAGTTGACATTATTCTATTGAATGATGGCATTTGCACATTGGCTGATGTCATCATTGTTGACCCCATTTGAGTAGATTTGGTATCATGGGCAAGTTTTTTTCATGGGGTGATTGTGACATTGCTGGCTCAGGTGAAAGAAAAACTTTATTGTGACCGTTACCCAACGCATGTGTTTCTCCCTCTTGTCATAAAGGGTTTTGAGTGTCTTCACCAACAAGCCTTCAACTTTCTTCATTGATGTGTTAACATGGCATGGACAACAAAGGGCATTGGAGACTTTCTTTATCAATGTCGCCTTCTTTTTATGGATAGAGAGTGTCAGTGGCATTATAGAGAGCGCAAGTTGCCTCCATCTCAAAACAAGCTATTATTGCAGGGGAGGGTTCAACTAGGCTTGGAGTTTAATTGGGTCTACCTCCCATCTCTTTAGTTGATATTCTTCAAGCAACTGGTCCAGGGTTTGGTTCTTAGGGGTTCCCTTTCCTCCTTGTGGCCTGCCCCTTTTGGGCTGTTTGCTTGCCCAGACTTTGGTCCTTGCCCCTTGTTTTTTTTGGCTGTCCCTTTCTTGGGTGCTTTCTTTTTATTAAGTTTGGCAGGGTTTCATCGAAACCAATATCGGTTGCTGAAATTATGAAATCAGAATCCAAACTGAATACCCATTTTGGAAAAAAAAATTCGGAATCTGGACCAGAATCGGGTCCTTAAAACATTTAAGAATGGGATCCACAGGTTGGGTCCTTCTAGAATCTAGGGACCGCACACAACACTGGAGGATTCTTGTTGCACCCAGATAAAGCCTCTCTGATGATGATGATGATGAGCCTCTCTCGCATGTGGACCCACCCATTGTGTTTTGTAGATTGTCATGAGATTCATGTCTGCCGTTGCCTGAATTTCCCCCTCCTCCCCGAAAATTCACAAGCCGAGGATTGGGGGAGTGTGGTGGGTGTCATCACGCAGCGGGATTCATTTGGGGTAACTTAGCGGAGCGTGATCGGGCATTCAACCCGTGGGTTGCGACCAGTGAGCTCAAAGCAGCTGTGCATGCTGCTTACGTCGAAAGTAGATTTGCGTTACACTTGGATGCAATGCCGTGTCTCGCAATCCCATTAGGGTTTAAGAGCTGTCCGCCCGCGCAAATCCAAGAGCAATTCGCGGATGATGATGATCGCTACTAAGATGCCCAGCGTGACGAAGAAGAAGAATCTGTGATGGGTTTGGATTAGGGTTTAGGGATCTGTTGCATTAGAGGAGGGAACCTCTAGATGTACCGTTCTTCTCCAGCTTCTTCTGTGGAGCTATCCTGAAGAAGGAAGAGATCGGATGTGGAGGTAGCGCAAGGATGGATGCAGGGGAAACTTCTGGCTGTTTCTGAAGCTGGGTAAATTCACAAGAATGGGGCTGTCTTCGTCGTCGGCATTGCAACTGCGTTCTCTCACCAGATACATTTGTACTTCCCCTGAGAAGAACGGTCTGTGTGCTCCGCGTGCAGTATCGGCGTTTTTCTTGAATGGGTCCTCCTCGTCTATCTGCACTCCAACTCTCTCTTTGCGAAGCTATCATGCATCTGTTGCCATCTCAGAGCATAGAGCTTTGATTGCTGCTGTCGCCAAACCATTCCACGTTTCTACCATTGGGTTGACACCCAAAGAAGCACAGGGGGTTCCGTGTCGGATGTCTGTGGCAGAAGTAAGAGATGATGCTCTTGGAGGATACAAGCAGAGAATCTACCATCAACAGTTGGCATTGCGAAGTGGTTGGAGTACTTTACCACTGGGACACCGGAGTTTTGCTGCAAGTGCAAGAGATGTTGCCAGTGGCTCTCCTGGACAAGGAGGAACTGGTCCAGTTTCACCTCCTGCAGCTTCCAGCTCTCCTGATGTTTCTGCAACAACAGCAGAAACAGGAACTTCTGCCAACATATCTGAAAGTGTGCAGAAAGGCTTGAATTCAATGGGTGACATGTTGGTGGGAGCTTGGGAGGCAGCAAGAGAGTCTGCAAGAGAGATGGTTCCAGTGTTGCAGAAGTGGATGGATCCCTCAGGAACAGAATCTATTGCACAGCTGGTGGCACCTGCGAGTGCAGCCGTTGGTGTCTCTTTAGCAGCCTGGTTTGTCTTGCCAAGAGTTCTGCGCATACTGCATTCTTATGTAGAGTCAGGTCCCACAGCTCACTTGCTCAGACGAACACCGGAAGAGAAAAGTGAGTATAGAGATAGTGTTTTTGGAGCTCTTGAGATGCCTGCTCGCCTCCTTGCAACAGTTGTGACATTCAGCTACTTGTGAGTTTCTCATCCCTTAAACTCACAATTGAGCTTAAGCTTTTGATCAGATGGTAGAAAATGTGATGCTTTAAGCTTACCTTGTATGAGTGAGTGCCCCTGACAAGCACAAAGATATTGTCTTGTGTACATATGCACCATTGTTGAACAGGAATGGGAGACCATATGTGATTCTTCTTCTTCTGCTTCTTCTTCACACTGGAAAGAAACAGCAGACTATTGATCAATGAAGTGAAGAATGTGTTTGAGAGGCTGTCTACCTTTCAATTGTGATTTGTCTCACTTCTCTATTGCAGTTCCTAAAGTAGGTTTGCAGATTTTTCAGTGACAGTCCCAATTTTATTGTGCATGCGTGTCAGGGGTTATGTTGTAGCACCCACATCCATTGGAGCCCACTACCTCACAAGGATATGGAGTGGGGCCACAGTGATCAGCATAATCTGGTTCCTATACCGTTGGAAGAGCAATGTATTTGCACACATTGTTGCTGGGAAGACAACTGCAGGAGGTGAAAGGGAGCGCTATCTGCTAATGGACCGGATATCTTCAATAGGATTGCTGGTGCTGGGGGCCATGGCATTTGCAGAAGCCTGTGGTGTGGCTGTTCAATCAGTTTTGACAGTTGGTGGAATAGGAGGTAAGAGAAAACTCAGAATGATGTGATGATATAGTTATCTTCCTGATTGCTGTGAGGGAAAAACTGAAAGGTTTGCTAGTGATTTTTGGGTGTATTGAAGGTGGTAGCAACTTCTTTTTTTCTGGTCAGGAAGAAGGAATGTACTAGTGTTTTTTTGAGCCTCATGTTAACTTATCTGGTCACTTTCTCTTCTGGTTATTCAGAATTTGCTGCCTACTTTTGCTTTTCATTCAATACTTGTGTGCTCTGGCCTCTGCTTTACATGCTGTTTTCTGGTAGTGGATGGTCATTTGTACAGGTGGATGTCTCTAGTTCAATACCATCAAACCCTCTTGATGAAGCAACCAATTATGGTCTGCAATGTGGGTAAGACCCAGCACACTAAAGAAAGAAATTTCCATTGGCTGCAGGTGTGGCCACAGCATTTGCTGCAAAAGATATACTGGGTAATATGCTGAGTGGTGTATTTATACAGTTCACACGACCTTTTACTGTGGGCGACAGTATCAATGTACCCTTCACCTTCAGCTTTCTATCTACCAGCTGTGTGCTCATACTCTCCTTGCCTTAGTTCATGTCCAAGTTGCAAGTTAGAAATGTTTTAAATTGGCATAAGTTGCAGGTCCTTTTATTCTTTTTTGTGGCTGAATTGAGGTCCTTGTGCCAGGCGGGATCTGTAAGTGGTCAGGTGGTGGAGATGGGCTTTCATTCAACTCAGTTGCTCAATTCTGACAAGTTCCCCATAGTAGTCCCCAATTCCTATTTCTCTAACCAGGTGATAAATCTTTATACCACATACTGTTTGCTGGGTGATGCCGGATTTGGTCATCTGATGTTATCTGTATTAGTCAGGTTGTGTGCAAGATACTTAGGCTTGAAGGGAAAATGCTTCTTGCTCCAGTGAGCTTAACCTATTGAGAAACTTCCAGAACTTTTCAAATTGGGAGTGTCACATAATTGAGATTTTGTGGTGGTTCAATCTTGTGGCAGGTGATAATAAACAAATCTCGTGCACAGTGGCGAGGCTTGTCTCTGAATCTGCCAGTTCGACTGATGGACTTTGACAAGATCCCTTCCATCACTGCAAACATCCGGTCCATGTTGAACTCTCACCCAAGGGTCTTTTTGGAGAAAGAGAAGCCACGGTGCCATGTTTCACAAGTGGGACCATCTTCTTTAATCATTGCCATAACCTGCAATCTAAAGCCTATGGTAATGCACTGCTAAACCTCCTTTTCTATACCTGTTCTAAGTTGTGTGTGTGTGTGTGTATGTGTTATATGTTCTGTTTAATGATGTTCTAAACGCTGGCTGGTGCAATGCAGGGCACAGATGATTACCTAGTGGCACAGGAGGAGCTTTTAATGCAGGCAGCAAAAATTGTAAACAATTCTGGTGCTGTTTTGGGTGCTGATTGTGCATCTTAAACATGTTTGGATGTATATATGTTTTTGGCTGAGATGAAGTTTGCTAGTCTTATGTTACTGAAGCCATCATTGAGATAGGGATGAAAGAGTTTTCAAAGTTTTTTCTAATTTTGATGTTTCTATTGCCTGTGATTTTTCTGTAAATGCAACAACTGCAATTAAACATATGATTGCAATGGGGTTTTATTTAGTAGTTAGATATTTGGGTTTGAAAGCCACCATAAATTTTGTTACCATCATTGCATTTGTATCTTGCAAATGGCTAATCAGACCTGCTGCATTTGTGACAAGGTCGTGTAATATATTTGGCTCTCTCAATCTATCTTCTTTCTTTGTAACTATATTGAAATAATAATGACTATATATCTTCATTGACGATTTTAAAATGTCAATGGACTGTGCAATTCATTCAAAATCAACCATCAGTTCTATCTTCACTCACAATATTATCCTTGGTGTTATAGCACTTGTGTATTCTTAAGGAGCTCTAGAAGATTGTAGTGTAGTTGGTCATGGTATGAATAAGCTCCTTGAGAAACAGCAGATGCCTCTCCATTCTCTATTTCAAGCTTCCACATGGGTCTCCAAGAGCAGCAGTGGTGATGTGCAGACTACTCTCTTTCTCATCTCAAATCTAGCTGCAGCTCCCATGGGCACACGCCAAGGAGAGAAAATTCTTGTGAAACTAATTTTATATTTCCATCAAAGCAAAATTCTTTTCCTGCAAAGAGGATCTCAATACATTTCAATATGAAGGCAACACACTCTACATCATAGTTGGATGCAATGCATCTTTCTGTGTGCCTCCAAGCACAACTCTTGCTACAGAAACTTTGAAAAGTTAGAAGGTGAAAACTTTTGGCTATGTGGTGAAAGGGTTGCACTACATTGGCTATGTTTTTGCCCATGAAGGCTTTTGCCGGTTCTTTTTCTGCTTCCAAAACTTTTTGCCACCAGCCTGCTTCTCCTCTTGTATTTCTTTATACTTCCGCTTTCTGTAACAAGGAAAACAAAATTGTTTGTCTGCTCAAAAGAAGGTCAATCAATGCAATTTTTTTCCTCAGGTACTCTAAATCCTTAAACTGGATGGTTCTTCCCTGCAGGCAAGTAATTGCAGAAAACACTGGAAAAGTGTCCATACCTGTAGGCCTTAAGAGATGTGTCTGCAAGAAGCTCATCTGCAAATGTCCCCTTGCGTTCCTTCTTTGTCAACCTTCCTGAGTAGAAATCAGCACCTCCTTCCACTACTGTTCCAATCTGCAGGAGTTGCAAACACAAGGCAGGAATGATGATTTCCATGAACACTTGCACCACACAACTTTTGTGGAAGAAAAATTCCTGCTTAGTGATGGTTGCCATGATGAGGTCCGAAAACCTTACTTGAAAGTACTTTGGTATGCCCTTCATGTCACTGGCCTTGTAATGGCGTTTTGGATCCATGACACCTCTTAGCTGCACACACCAAATCACTCCACTTGCATTTAGTATGCTACTTTACATTAAAAAGCTTGAGCTTACAAAGGAAACAGATAGTGTGAAGTCATATACATCCAACTCTCTCAACTTCTTTACGTGCTATTCTACAACAAATTCTTAAACTGCAGGCTCTCTAATGGTTAGGGTTTAGGATATACCTGTAAAAGCTGTAGCTCCTTTTTAATCTCTGGTGTGACTGTTGGTGCTGGCATATCAAACCTGGTCCCACACTCATTGGAGAGATCAGTATTTAAGTAGTTCCAAACAATTTGTGAAGGGTGTGAGGAAAAGTCTTGCCTACAAGGAGTCAAACAACTGGCATGTTTAACTGCAAGTTTCACCACTAAACTGTGAAGTATGGAATCACAGCTAAATTCATCTTCAGGCAGTGCAGTACAGGAGTCCTCAACTGTTAGTGTAAAAGTAAAATCTATTTCTCCACATTTACACTTTGAGATTGCATCTAAAGATGCACTTTGTCAACTTTTGTCCTCATTTGGAGAGAAACTGCAAGATTGAAAGAGAATAGTTCAAAGAAATAGTACTATGTTCTAGTCTGCTAGCTTGGCACAAATCTAGATGCAAGGAAACTAAAGACCAAAAAGACAATATCAACATTAGAACATGAGACAGAGTTCCTACCATTTTGATCCAGCTGTATCTTTTGCTGCCTTCTTTGCAAGTTTCCTCAGCTTTCGTGGGTCAAGTGAGGGTACCAAAAGTCCATCCTCCAAATCTTTCTCTCCTCTCCAAACACTCCTGTCCAGGCTTTTCTCAGATACACCTTTACTGGTCCTCTGGCCTGAGCTATCAGCCACCCCTTTACTATCTATCATTGGCAAACCAGTCTTTGGGGCCCACCTGATGTGCATGGCCTCTGCTGCTGCTTCAGCAGCACTGCAAACAAAACACAGGACCCAGGAAACTTGAGACATGAAAAAAATCAGATGTACTGTGCTTGGTTAGAAACACAACCTTGTCCAGCAAGCAGTCCCTGCCCATAAAAGAGCTATCAAAGAAACTTGAAGGGCACACAGGACAGAACTATGCAGATACAACTAGGCCCTACAGTTAGATTCAAATTAGGAGGTTAGAACCCATGACCAGACTTGAACTCAAGACCTTCAATTGCCTCACAAGGTGTGCAATGTACTCAATCAATGTCTGCAGGGCATGAAGGGCAGAACTACTCCAATATGACTTTTAAGAGATCAGGAAGCCAATCGAAGAAAGATTATAACTTTGAAGCCTGTCACAAGGAATTGCAATTGCAATTCAGTATGAAAGAAGGAACACTTACACCACAATCTAACAGGCTCTGAGGGAAACTTACTCTCTGTCCCTGGAGTCGTCTATATACATCACTTCATCAATCCCATCTGTCCTTGAGGTAGAATTCGAAGGATCCACTCTGTCCTTGCTTCCCACCCTATCCCCACAGACAATAACATTTTACACATTCAGTGAAAAAATTGTAGATTCTACTGTACAGCAAACATTGAAGGTTCTGATTAGAGTGGATATCATGATGTGTAAATGAAGAAAGACAGAATGCAGCAAAGAGATTCAGACTTCTCTGACCAAAACCTAATTATGCACTGTACCTTGCATTCTCTTGCTTGAGATGAGTATTCAGGGACTTAGCAACCAGCTTTATCAATTCTCTGTCATCCTCTTCCTCTTCACTATCTTCATCATTGCTGTCAGTGTCATCTTCTATTTCACTTGCTTTCCTATTCTCAAAAGATGCAACCTTGTCTTCACCATCCTTAGCCTCATCTTCACAACCTATTCCATTCAGAACCTGAACATCCTCATCTTCAGGTTCTGACTCTGCTGATGAGGAGTCATGTGAGTCCCCAGCATCATTCTCTGTTAATGTTCCTCCTTCAAGAACCTTGCGTTCCTGGACCTCTGGTGTGAGTTCTGACAGTGGGTAGTCGTGTAAGTTACCAGTATGGGGTCCCTCTGATGGTGGCCTTTTTTCATAAATTTCTTCTCCTTGGAGATTGTTAATCCTCTCTGTTACCAGGGAGGCATGTAAGTGAACAGTATCATGCTCTTCTGACACTATACTACTAAGCACTTCATGTGCCTGAGGATCTTCTAACATTGGAGAATCTTCCTTTGGGTTTTCCTCAAGATGATTGTGTCCTTCACTGTCAACCAAGTCAATGGGACATTCCTTCACATTCTCCTCAAGAGGATGTTTTCTATCCCCAACAACCATGTGTCTACCAACCTGGACATCTTGCACCATAGCAGATTCAGATTGTTTGACTGCATTTTCCTTGAGATGATCTCCTCCTGTTCCATCAACCATGGCTTGATAATCTCCCTGATTTTCATTCCCAGGCGTTGAGTCTTCTTGTGCTTGTTCCACATCATCTGAACATGTTGCCATTTGCTCACTTGCTGCACCACTATTTCTATCATTTACCTCCTCGTTTCCATGTTCTCGCTCTGATGAACGCAGTTCCTTCACTCTCATGTGGGCATTCTCAGGTCTGTTGCTCTGCAACTCCTCAACCTCCAATTTCTCTTCCTCTATCATCTCAGATTCCTGAACTACTCCCTCTTCTGTTTGCTTCTGTGCTACTAATACCTCGGTCTCAGTGTCTTCCCCATCACCTGGTAGTAGTGCATGTCCTGTGCCTCTCTCACTTTGTTTCTCACCTGGAATTTTTCCACCTGCACTTGCATGCCCCTCTGGCATTTCAACAACCTCCACTGAACTCGTGTGCCCCATTGATACCTTCTCCATATCCATTGAGCGCTCAACAGAGGCTTCTTCCAGGCTTGCATTTGAGTGCTGCCTCCTTACTGCCATTTCAACAACAACCACAGCCTCCTCTTGGCCAACATTGCTGTGCTCCACTACTGCCATTTCAACATCTGTTTCCTTGGGTTGCTCCACTACCTTCTCCACTGCCATTCCGACAGCAGCAGCATCCAAACCCTCATCTGCGTTCTCCAAGACAAACCCTAGAGAGGGTTTGGGAGCTTCATCGGGCTTGTTGCTACATAACTGCTGTTGCACTCTCGTCTTGCCATGCAGTTTCTCAACAGAGTCACAATTGCCATCATCGTCATCATCGTCGAGACAAATCACCTCCACTTCATTTTCGACCATCTGTTTCTTCTTCGAGAGCGTCTGACTCCTACTCTCCCGCTGCTCCAGCTGCTGAGGCCAACTTCCCAAACTCTTGTTCAGGTCAAGCTCCCTCCGCCGCTGCTGCCTCGACATCGGAGCACAACTGTTGTTGTTGTCTTTCTGTGCCGACGCCACCACCTCGCCTTTGTCCTCTTCCACACCGCAGTCCTCCTCACCAAGGTTCTTGTCGACCCTAATCTTCGACGGAGTTTGGATGATCGGTTCCGTCCTGTCTTCTTTGTCCTTCGCATGGCAGCCCGTCAATTCCAAGCTTATGTTGGGAGTTTCAGCAGAGTCCAGCTGAATGCTATCATCATCGTGTCGGATCTCGTCTGTTTCCTTCTTCGCTCTGCTCCTGCCTCGCTTCTTCTCCACCGTTTTGCTGTCATTGTTTTCCACACCGGTACTCGGTGGGGGCGCAGTGAAGTAATTGGCCAGCTTCAATGGCGTTTTCCTGGAGCGACGAGCCGGGGCAGGCTTTGACGGAGTCGGAGTCTCCTTCCGCGGCCTTAGCTCAGGCGGCATCTCTTCTCCGCAGCCAGAAACTTCAATGATAAGTTGTCTCTCCCCCCACCCAACGTTGCGAGACTTTGCAACAGACTCCTCACACCTCGACACAATAAGGCCCAGCAAAACAGAGCTTCAAGAAGAAAGCTCAGAACAAAGGAGACATAAAAAAGCTCCAGAACCTCGCCAGCAAACAACCTCCTGGAATTCACAACAACAAACACACCAAAACAAAAACCTCCCACACCTGCAAACGCGACATCAAAGAAGATACAAACATGTCCATCAAAGAAAGAAGATCTTCAAATCTCGTGCCAAGATTTTGACGATCGAGGATACAAATGGGAGCTTTGTAGGGCAGCGAGAATTGAAGTTGAGATTTAGGGTTCAGGGTTTAGGGTTTAGTGGGCCTCACAGTACTGCTGGCTACAGATCTCATCTCTCTCCTTTGCTTTTGACAGCAGCATCCAGAGATCGCTATGCCGTGAAAGGGGAGGTAGGGGGTAGGGAGAAAGGGGGCAGAGAAAGGGCGACGCCATGGTGTCTCCTTCAAGTTGCAAAAGATGAGGATGCCAGCGAGTGTGCTGAAGTGCGAGGTGGGGAGCGGAAGATGTGACTGTATCCCAATGAGGTCAGTGAAATCTCTCCATAGCTAGCTCCCGGCAGAACATTCGGGAATCAGTTGGTTAAGGAATGAGCTTCAATATCAGTGATAAGCTTGATTGTATATCTTTCAAAATGAGAGCATATCCAGCAGTCTTTTGATCCTGTTTATTGCCCATGGATAATGTTATGTCCCTCTTTCTTCCAGGACTTGGAGTTACTGCCATGCAATTCTATGTTGCAAAAATGAGAATATAGTCAGCACTCTTTTGATCTGTGCATTTGGCATGGATGTTGTGTTGTGTTGTCTCTCTGGCTTCCAGGGGATTGGAGCTACTACTGCCATGATTTCCTGAGGGTGAGAGTGCTCGAAATTTCATCTTCATGGAGCTCAACAAACAATCATTTTGAGTTACCTCTCCAGTGCTCATTGCTCTAGATTGTTCAGTTTTATGTGATTTCTGTGATCTTCAGTGCTTATTGTTGCATCATACATGTGTAGTTAGAGGTGTCAGAGTTTTACTGCCTGTGGTACACACTCTAATATCATTTTGTTTTCAGCGCTTTCTGAAATTGCAACTGAATGTTCTTGTTGCTTCTGGAAATGTAACAGAAACACAGTATGCAGATTTTGTATAATGGTTTTCACCGGATTTTGGGCCGATCATTATATACTTATCTACAACCACCTTCCTGTCAAGAGCTGATGAATTCAGTGGGTAGAAGTCATGGCAGCTTGTTACAGTTATTTGTGATGAAGGTTGAGGGTCTGACACCTTTGTGAGCAACTCTCATAAGGCTACGACTACACTCATTGTCATGTTACCTTTTCAAATTGTTGTTTGTGGAGAGAGATTTCTCTGCAATTTTATGGATATATCTTGTTTGTTTTTTGTCATGAAGGAGCGGGCCTTCTAGTTGCTGTTGTTTAAACATATCATATGAACCCATTTCTGAAGCACCATGTAGTTGTTGTCTCAGGACACTTTATTCTCAGTTGCATGGGCACTTCTATGCATGTCTGTTCTGTTTTGAGATACTTGTGGGCATCATGAGCTTCAATTGCTCTTGCATTATCTTGGCTCCCATATGGTTATTCAACCAGGTTTTTAACCGCACTCTCTCTTTACAATTCTACAATGTGGAAGGGGCCTTAAGGTTCAACCTGCCACCATCATCTTTGTCATCAATTGTAACTGAGTAGCTATCATTCCTCCACCTTCATATCATGAATCCCAACATGTGTTTGAATAATCTCCTCAAACTTTCAAGCAACAATAACTCTCAGGAGAATCAATCAACTTCCATACTGGTGATTAAGAAAAGGCTGGAACAAGGTTAAAACTTTTCCTTGAAAACAAAGACAGACTTCTAGATAAAGACTTTCAGAAGCAGGAAGAAGAAGAACTAGAATGAAGAAACAATAAAAACAAGATGTATGAACAAAAGTGACAGTCTCTCACTTGTTCAGGGACCATCTACTTGCAAGCAACAACTTATACAAGAGTATCTTAATAAGTACTTTGAACTTTTTGATACTCATGAAAGTAGCCAATCTGAAAAGAATGGAGAGACCCTATGACAAGGTAATGGAGATCTCAGATCTGGCCCAAAAAACCAGCAACAATCAGCAAAAATGATGGAAAGTATGGCCATCCCACTCTAAAGGAAAGAGAATATAAGAACACAACAGAATTCAAACAACAGTGACAATCAGAGACATGTTCCGGGACCTTCAACAGAAAATGTACAGCATTGAAAACCACCTGCCATAATGTCCCCACTGATTCATCAGTTCCTGGAAATGGCTATAGGTTAATGCAGAACATTACCAACATACAAAAGTCCCAGAAAGTCCCAAGGATGATCATTACTATACCTACAAAATATTAGCTACCTTGCCTATCTCAACAAAGGGTAGAAATCATCATCTAATGTTAACTTCCTCCCAGAAGCCTTGAATTGCTACCCAAATTGCCAGATTGAAGTCTGCAATTACAGTCCACATCCTCTTGTGGGGTGTGCAGACCAAAATGTTCTTTCTTCAACCACTTGGGCTATCGGCTTGATGTTAAAGTTCTAACACAGTACAAAGAAATTGTCCTACTTGGGTGCCAGCATCCACCCTCAATTCAGGGAAGATTTGTAACAAACCTTGCATATATTGCTCTGCTGCTGGACATAGTTGCTGCCACTGGCCCTCTCCAAGGGCAATTTGTCTTGATCTCCACTGAAGTTTTCAACAAGCTACAAAAGCTTGAGAAACATTAATCTTGAGATAGAAGCTGCAGGGAAAACAAAAGCCAAGCCACATGAAAGAGACAACTACAAAAAATCAAAACATCCCCATATCTTACAAACCAGTTCAAGGTTTTTGGCAGTTGCCAACCCTGTTCAAGGCTTGTGGAATAGCTCAGTATAAGGAAAGTTATGGATTTTGAAAAATGTGATGTGCTTAGCACCAAGAAAAGTAGGAACCCCAAGATCAGGAAGAACAGACCACAGGTGCTGGAATTTGGCTGCAATTGGAGTCTGTCAACAATGGTAAAATGTGGAAATTGAACTGGGAAATGAGCTGGCTATGCTAAACCTAACAAAGATCCTTATGACCAACATAAACCTGAAGCAAAATAAATAGCCACACAAAAGCTCACCTTTCGAGAACAAAATTGTACAGGTTCTCCCCTGGAACCCCAACTGGACAATCCTTCTGCATGCTTACACAAATAGTTGGGTAGACGTATGAAAGGAAGTCCATCCCCTTCTTACATGTGTTTAAGAGTCCTCATTCCTGATCTTTACTGCTGTGTAGAGTACCCGACTGCCCTGAGACATACACTAACATATTCTCATCCATCTGTTGCATGTCATTCTCTTGAGCAAAGCTGTTCCACAGCTGCTACAATCTGGAGAGGTTGAACTACAGTCAGCTCCTCCAGAGGGCCAGCATAGGGGGTTGGAACATCCTGTGATGAGAGGCAACCAATGGGGGCATCCAAGTCATCAAAAAAGTTCTCCATGATCGCAGCCCTTAGACTAGCCCCAATGCCTCCTGTCCTCATGCATTCCTCCACAATCAGAACTCGGTGTGTCTTCTTCACTGACTGGCCTATGGTGTACATGTCAAATGGCTTCAATGAACGAATGTCAATGATCTCTGGGTCATACCCCTTATTCACCAGGGTCTTAGCAGCCTGCAAGCTCAAAAAACCCCAGCATCTGAAGCATTACACTCTCAGATAAAGACAAGCATAATATGTGCGAGCTTTAGTCACAAATTCTCACATATATATTATGGAACTTTCAACTTCTACTGTAGTGTGTCACTCTTGAATCCTGAATCTTGTCACACTACCAGAGTTAATTGGGTTGTAGATGCAATGAGCTGCACAGCCAGAGAACCAACAACACACCTGGGTAACATGGTAACGCATCCGAGAGTAGGTCAGGATAGTAATATCCTCCCCAGGTCGAACCAGTTCAGCCTCCTCCAGGCAGCATGTGTATTCCTCATCAGGGATTTTCTCCTTCAAATTGTACAACAGCACATGTTCAAACAAAATTACGGGGTTTTCACTGCGTATGGCAGCCTTCATCAGCCCCTTGGCATTGTATGGGGTTGAACAGGCCACCATTTGTAGGCCTGGTACAGATTGGAAGTAAGACTCCAGGCGTTGAGAGTGTTCAGCACCCAGTTGCCTGCCCACCCCTCCAGGTCCCCTGATAACCACAGGGATTGTGAATTGACCCCCTGATGTGTAATGAAGCATGCCACAGTTGTTAGCAATCTGGTTGTAGGCCAGAAGCAAAAAGCCCATGTTCATACCTTCGATAACTGGCCGTAGACCTGTCATAGCAGCTCCAATGGCCATGCCAGTGAAGGAGTTCTCACAAATAGGTGTATCCAGAAGTCTCCAGTCCCCAAATTTTTCCGCAAAACCCTTGGTGACCTTGTAAGAGCCACCATAGTGACCAACATCCTCACCAATGACACAGACAGTTGGGTCCCGGTCCAATTCCTCTTCCAGTCCCTCACGAAGAGCCTCAAATAGCAGCAGTTCATGGCTAAAATACCACAAATCGGGCCCACAATAATGTAGTTATCAGTTGTAGCACAGCTTTTTAGTCAAGAAAGGAATGCAATGAAACAAACCAGACCCCCAAGAGCCATGCAGATGGGAAGCTTCCAAGGACCAGACACTTCACTGAAATCCTATGACCTTAATTCCTCTGGACAAAGTGCTACAGATGCAAGAAAGAGAAAGAAAGTTGGCAGCAGCTGACTACGATATCAACGAAGTAACCATTGGATAGTGAGGACCACCACTCTGTCTTGAAAGGACATGTGTACATTAATAATACAAAGTTGCAAGAGTGAGAAGCCCAAAACATTTTTGCAGGATTATAGTAACAGCTTACCCTCCAGTTGTGGTTGCAGAGCTTGCGGATGCTTCCTTTGTCTGCATCCACATCACTCAAATGTCTGAACCCATGGGAAGAGGATCACATCATGCCCAGCTCAACCCATGCCAACAAATTTTACACTCTCTCTGAATAAGTAACAGTCCCTGAAACTTGAAAGAGCCCCAGACTGACTATTCAGCCATCATTAAGAGAAACAGCTGTGCTCATGGTTTTATAACATGCATTGCTTCACTAGGAGGTCATTAAAAAAACTCATAGCATCAATTCAGGAGGCATCGCACTTTCTTTGAACAATTCTTGATTATTGAATGGCAAGACCACAGAACACACCATATCTTCACGTTCAAGTTAGGCTCTACTCACTGCAACAGCATTGGTTGTTACATTTGTGGTACCACGATTCTGGGGAGCAGTGCCAAAGTAACTAGTAGCTGAAGATCTTGTTGCAAGTCTACACCTTCCCAATTCTGTAATGCACAATCAGGGGAAATGATCAAGAACAGATTGAAAAGACACAAAATACAGATGGCAGTTCTAAAGAACTCAAATTTGGTGTTCAAATCACATTATGGTGGAAGGTTAGGTCTCTGTAATATAGGCACAAGACAGAATGGTGGTGAGATGGATGCAGTTCTTGAGTTGTTACCATGTGAGAGTATCGGTGTAACCAGCTGCAAACGAGGAAAGCGGGAGGAAGATGAAGCAGCAAGAGGGGCCACGTTCCCTGTTGTAACTGCCGTGGCTGCTAATGCTTGCCGTGCCATTGCCATATTGTCCTTCTTTGCACCTCTGCCACTCCACGCTTGTGATAGAATGGACAGGCTTTACCAGCCTATGATATACAAACCAGTGCAGGTTGTGAATAAGAGGCAGTCACATTTAGAGAGAGAAATCCAACTTGAACTATCCATATCAATAAACCACAAGGAGCTAGCAATCAGCTCTTGCTGATGCCTGCAATCTGGTGACCGTAGAGGAGATAGATTTGAGTGCAAAGAAGCTCAATACAAAAGAACCGAAAAAAATAAGAGTCACAGGATTGTCATACATCTTGCGAAAAGGGCTTGTTGTTTTACATCCTTCACTAGCATCTATAGTGTCACGAGAGAAAAAAACTTCCCATAACGCATAGATAATGCTCATATATGAAATGTGAGGACATCGCAATGTGCTCTAGCTTGCTATCCAAGCATGATAAAAAGATGCACAATCCGTCCCCCAAACCAGGGAAGAAAGAAGAAGAAGAAGAAGAAGATAGTTTCGGTTTTCTCTTACCAATCAGAAGAAGCTCCTGCTGCTACGCTCTTTGCGTTGGTGTCGAGAGCAGAGTACAAGGCGGGCACAACAACAACAACAACGCGAAAGGCGAGCGAGGCACGACGACGAGTGCGCGAGAGGAGACAAAGAAAAAACGCAGACGAGAAAAAAGACTCGAGGAAATGAGAATCTGCATTCCGGGCGGGCGTAAAGTACGAGGCCACCAAAAGTGTGCAGGTGGGCGTAAAGTACGAGGCCTAAACATTCGTGTCCGCAAATATTCGGGGGCTTAAAGTAAAAAGTAACAACTAATTTAACTAGCAACAGCACCACCACCACCAGAGAGTTCTGATGGATTGCACTTTACACCCTGTAAAAAGGTAGAAAACTTTGGTAGGTAGTAGTAAAAAAAGCCCCAAGGTCTGTGGATGTAAAAGCACAAGGTCTGTGGATGTAAAAGCACAAGGTCTGTAGATGTAAAAGGACAAAGTCTGTGGATGTAAAAGACAACACAATGTTATCCTTAAACAATTATTTCTTAAGATTTGTACCCTTATGTAGAGAACCACCGTGGTTATCAATATATCAATAAAAATACACATGCAATCTAACTACCGATGTTTTTTTCATTATTAGCAAAGTCAATGTAAATATCAATAGACATTTTTGTAAAATTTTCAACAACGAAAATTTGAATTAATAAATGTGGAATCTAACATGAACCATTTTTTCACCATTTTTTTTCCCAAGAAGTTTCCATGAGGTTTGTAAACAAATATTGCAAGCTTGTAAGATACATAGGCTTGAAGGTTTGTAAATAGGTTTGAGCATTAGAGAAAGACACTAGTATTTTTATTTTGTTGTATAGAAGAAACTAATGCCCTTTGGGCAAGGTTCCAAACTAAGGAAAAACCCCCCCATGCCCCCAATTTCCCCTCTTCTTTTTACACTTCTTATATTCTCATATGGTTTTCAATAGTACATCATTATTGTGTCTTTTCTTGTCCATGTACATACATGCATAGAAGGCATGGGATAAGTATATGGGCTTGAAACAAGTATATTATTTAATTATTTTAATATAGATAAACATGAACATGAAAAATGCACCTATTGATTTCAAGATTTTTTTGGGGGCAAAATTTCACCATATTTCAAGGAGAAAAAAGGTTGAATTTGTTACAAATATAAACAAATATTATGTCATTAGAAAATAAAGGAATTCTTACTTTGCTCTTTAGCATATAGCCAACCTTGTCTAAGTTCAAGATCACCAATCCACCTACATCACAAATTTGCCAAAAAAAAAAACCTAGTTGATTTGCTTTTATAGGCAAATAAGGGAAAAGAGCGAATCAATTAGGCTTGGAAGAGGTATGTTCTACCATTTTTTTCGTGGCAAAATTTCATCACTTCACCATTGAAACAAAAGAAAAGGAGTTGCGACCTCTACAAAAGGAATTTTAGTGAAAAGTAACCCAAAATTCATAAGGAAGAGGTTGAAATCACAATATTATTTGGACAATAAGCACGTCACCAATATATAGTGGGGTTTGAAAAAAAAAATCTGCTTTTTTCCTATTTTATGGAACCAAATTTAGTTAAATTCTCTTGTGAAGGATTGCTAGTCCACCTTAGTGTTTTTTTTGGGGGGGGGGTGGGTGTAATTTTGCCAAATTTTGGCTTAAAAGATATGATACCTATACAAAGCATTTTTCATGGAAAAAATCGCACAAATTTGCCAAATTTCAAAGAAAAAAATTGCAAATTGCCAAATTTTTATGATAAGTTCTAGTAGGTACCCAAGGATACAGAAAGATTATGATTTTTTTTTCTTTTTTTTGGCTACTTTCATATCTAGTATGTAGCCAAATCTGGCTAAATCATCTTATGGATGAATGCCACTTCAACTACATCACAAATTAATTTATAAAAAATTTAAATGAAAGCAAATTATTATTTTAAAAACTAAAATTAAATTAAATTAATGAAAATAAAATAAAAACCTTGATCCATAGACCTCATGAATTTGAAAGCGCCCTTTTCATGGATGAAAACTAGATCACTTCATCTACAATCAAGTCCTTGGACTTGGATTGGTGCAAATGAACAGAAACGTCCATGGCCACACAAAGTTTCGTTTTAAAAAATAAGCCAATCAAAGTCCACCACGTGTCACTGGTTCACTCCTGCAGTGTCTCAACCTTAGCTGCTGCTGCTGCTTCTTCTTCTTCTTCTTCGTCTGGTTCTCTTCCGCACAAGTGCGTCTCTCTTCCCCCTCTCTTTTCATCATCAATTCGCGAACTTGGGGGTTGCAAATTGCGTGGATTCTTCTGTGCAGATCTGGTTTGGATTGCTGTCTATCTGAGAAAAAAATCCCAAAAAATTCGGTGTCCGTTTGAATTTTTTTGTGGTATTTTTTGGAAGCTGGTTTCTTAAGCTTTAGAGGCGCGTGCTGTTCTGCTTTTGTTCTTGTTGCTGCTTCTGGGAATTGCCTGCGTTGTTGCCGGGGGAGGGGGTATTTTGAGAGCTAACGTAAAGGAGGAAGAGGTATGGCGACAGCGGCAGCGACGACGACTGTGGTTAAAGGGGTATGTGCAACAGGCTCTGTGGGACCGACGGTCGCATCGTCGTCGTCACAGAAGGCGACGAATGGGGGTTGTCAGAATGTTTTCTGGGGAGCTAAGCTCAACTCTGCGCGATTCTCAAAGGCCGCTGTCTCCACCAGGTTTGCCCCGCATCTTGACAGCAAAATCTGCTGAGTAATTGATTGGATTCTCTTCCTCCTGAGCTCAACCATCTTGTCGCTCCGAATCTCTCGTTAAATCGTGCTAGAAATCTCTTCAAACGAGAGCAGAACTGTCTTGCAACATGAGCCTTCTAAAGGCTGTAAGGAACATAATGGGCAGTGCAGAGGAGGCAGAAGAGTAACATGCGAACGATTAGGTTTTTGCAACTTTTGATCCTCTCTGGAGGAGGGCCAAATTTTAGGGTTCAGCTCGTAGGTGGTATTGCTTCTTCAATGATGCATTAGTGCTGAGAGGAAAAATTGTGCATCTTTGTTTCTTGGTTGCAGTGGAAGAGCAGCAACAATGCCAGTGGTTGAGGCATCACGAGTGGACAGATTTTCAAAGGATGACATCATAGTGTCGCCATCAATTCTGTCTGCAAACTTTGCAAGGTTGGGTGAGCAGGTAGCCAATTTCACTACCACAACTATGTGCTCTCAAAGAAGAACCTTCGATATATGGAGCTTGTTTCCACTGAGAGAAATTTTTGCTGTGTATGTTATGGACATGTTCTCATGTGCCATTCTGTGAACTATTGATGGATTGGTAACCTGTATATTTGCTGCTCTGTGCACATTTCACTATGGATGTGTTTGGACTCCTGAAGACCAATGGATTGGGATGCTTGGAGGTCACAGGTGAAGGCAGTGGAGGAAGCAGGATGTGACTGGATTCATGTGGATGTCATGGATGGGCGGTTTGTGCCCAACATCACCATTGGCCCTCTTGTCGTTGATGCATTGCGTCCTGTCACTGACCTTCCTCTTGATGTTCATCTGGTCTGTTCATCTGTCCTTCTCTCATGTTGCAACTTCTCAGGGCATGCTGAGCTTTGCTGCTTTCCTTTCTCTTGTCTCCTGTAATCTCAAGGGGCACTTGCTTTGCTTTGTTTTGTCTCCTGCAATCTCAAGGAGCTCGCCTTGCTTTATTTTGATTCTCCAGGTATGACAACAGGAAATACATTAGTCACCAATGTTGTGGTGGGTCCACAGATGATTGTTGAGCCTGAGCAGCGTGTGCCTGATTTCATCAAGGCTGGTGCTGATATTGTCTCAGTTCACTGTGAGAATGCAGCTACAATCCATTTGCACAGGACAGTAAACCAGGCAAGCACATCCATCACATGTGGTGATCTTTGGGTGTACACTTATGTAGCCTAACCAATCAGTCTGTGGGGCTATATGGTGAAATGGCTCCATTGAAGCTTGAGAATCATTTAATAGGGAGCAAACCCAGCTGCAGCAAGCATCAAAGTGTGGGGGGCTTCATTTACCTTTCTTTCTCTTAAAATGCCAATGGAAATCTGTCTGTGAAGTGTGCATTGGATGTTGAATCAGTGGTTAATTACTTGGGGTTGTTGTTTGCAGATCAAGAGTCTGGGGGCTAAGGCAGGAGTGGTGCTCAACCCTGGCACATCTCTTGATGCCATTGAATATGTTCTTGATTGTATGTGCCATTCTTTACTGTTGTCACTATAAGGTTGATATCACTAACACTCATAAGATCAGTCCTATGCCAAATAAGCAGGCAGCCAATTGAAAAAGCCTGTTATGGAGGTTGAAGTTTTTGAGAGAGTCGTGGAGCCAGGAGCCAGTCTACAGCTGGATGCAGACATATGAACTTGGCTGTTAGTTCAGGACTTAGGAAGTTTGGCTATTGATACAGGATCTGTGAATCAAATGCCAGCTTCTTACTAGTGATTGTTGCCTCAGCTTGAATATTCACTGGGTTATGTGATGGGGTGACAGCGGTTGATCTAGTTTTGATCATGTCTGTCAACCCTGGGTTTGGAGGACAGAGTTTCATTGAGAGCCAAGTCAAGAAGATTGTCAACCTTAGAAAATTATGTGCAGAGAAGGTGATAACTCCAGCCCTTTCACAAAATAATTTATCATCAATTGGAACTAAGTATATGATAGGGCAAGGTAGGAGTTGTGCAGATGATTTTTTTAAAATATTCTGTAATAATCCACTTTCAAGCCCTAGATCAACCTCCCTATGAACAGGGCTTGGCTGTGCTAAAACCATCATCATGTGGTTCCATGTGGGAGAACTCTTGCCAAATAAGGAAATTGAAAACAGCTATATTGCTCACTTTTGAGGCACATTGCCCAATTCATTTACTTGCAATTGAAGAATGTAGACTGTTCACAGTTGCAGGGCAGAGTGCTGGTATTCTAAGTTGTCAACTATGCCAAATATTGATGTCTATTGACAGTGAGACCACTTGAAAATATGATATTCATTCTCATTTTAATGTGCCTTGAGCATCATTTCAGAAGGATCAAGTTTCCTTCCTTATACAGTAAGCTGAAACATGGGTTATGAAATGCAGGGTGTGAACCCATGGATTGAGGTTGATGGTGGTGTAACTCCCACCAATGCTTACAAGGTATGTGTAAGATTCCCATGTTTTTTCACTTTCTCATATTGTATAGTCACTTTGTTGTGGGTTAGCCCAGGAGGATGTTGACGTTTTTATCTGAGTCTGCTTTATTCTGTAGGAGCATTTAGATTATGATATCTCTTGATTATTGCATAGTAAGGTAGTCTTATGGTTGCACATCAGATTTGTTCACATCCTTCCCATTTTACATGGAAAATCTCCTTATTTTGGAGGTGCAGTCATCTAATGGTTTTCTGTTGTGGGGATCATTTCAATTTAAAGATAGATTGTATGAACAATATGACAAGCCTTGAATAACACAGGTGATTGAGGCGGGAGCAAATGCCTTAGTTGCAGGATCTGCTGTCTTTGGAGCCAAAAGTTATGCTGATGGTATGTGAGATTTTTTTAATTGATGATCTTGTCCATCCTCTTTCCCATGTTATTTTGTTCTTCTTACCTTAATGTAGTACTTGCCATTGCCACTTTTGACCCACTTTCTGATTTACTGGTCTATGATACTAAGATTAATATCTCACTGAAGAGGTTTCAATGATTTCTCTCTGGATTTCTGTTTTGGGAACAGAGACCATGTTCTTCACTTCACAATGTGGTTCTCACAATGTTTCCTGATGTGATGACTTGGTACAGCCATAAGGGGCATCAAGACAAGCAAGAGGCCTGCAGCAGCAGCAGTGGCAGCATAGATAGACCAACAGTTATGTAGGATGGAACAAGTTTTGGCAGGTGATGTAATCTGTATGTGCATAGCCAACATATGCACATGTATTTTGTATTGAACTGCAGTCATTTGTAGTTTCGTATCTTGGGAGCCTTGTGATACTTTTCATTTATGAAGTCCCACGAATGTATTTGCACTTGTCTTTTAAGGATTGAACATGCACCACTGTCACCCTAGTAAACTGGTTGTTGAATCCAAAAGCCCATTCTCAAATCCATTTTTTTTTTAATTTCTACAACTATCACCAAGACAGTTTCTTGAATGTTGATGCCAGATCTACTATTTCAGTACCTGCATCCCAAGAGTTGCTGTGTGGCTGTATTTTCTTTCAGGTTCTTAGTGTCCTTGTGAAATGAAATCAGCATATGAATTGGCATAGAACTGGCATTAGAAAATGCAGAAGTTTATAATTTAGACTAGAAAGTGACCCTTTGATCACCATTTCTGTTTTGTGTGGCCTGTTTTCCATGCTAGCCCAAAAGATTGGAGACAAGGACTTGATGCAACCACCCAAAACCCAAATCGTCCAGGTTTGCTCACATTCCAGCCAGAGCCCTATGACAAATCTGTTTTCTTCACATGGATGAGTTCCCTTTATGATCTCCACAAACTATAAGGCTGGAAGAAAGTCAAGTTGTTTTGAACAAAATTGAAAGCCCTGAGAAATTTGTTTTCTTTAGCATCTGGGTTATTTTCGGGACCTTACTTTGGTGGTTTGATAAGACTTAACAAACCTTATAGTGTGAACCACTTGTAAAATGTATCACAACAAATGTGTTGAGTGTACTACTTGTTAGCCCTGGATCAAAGGATGTCTGAATTGTTGATTCTTAGGTCTTTATTCAGGGGAAATCATTTGCATGAAGGACTTTCAAGATACCCTGAGTATGCCAATCCTGCCATTGGTACAAGGTGGGCAGCTTGGAAGTCATTCCAGCAAATGTCTCCCCTTATGCTAATAAGCATTTTGATTGTAGTGTGGAAGTTTGCCAAAATCAGAAAAAGAAAAAGAAAATGGCAATATTCTGTCTAATGTTCCTTTTTTCTGAAAAATATTGCCAATTGTCACATTTGGATTCTAATTTGATTTTGGTAGCACTTTAGAGAATATTTTTTAAAAACCCGTTGCCCATTAGTGCTAAGTTCCTCTTGGGGTGCTAGCCATGGATGCAACAGCAGAAAATTGAAAAAACACGTACTTATCAACACTAGTTCATACCTAAGTAATGAAATTTAAGCCCACTTTACATAGAAGTCAAGGCCAATGTTCAACTCAAATTAAGCATTCCTATTGGTGCAAAAGTTGAAATTAGCCCCAAGGGTTTTACATTGGGAGTGAAGGCTGAAATAGAAAAAATATTTTCAATCTGCCCAGGTTACTAATAAATGTTGAACTTTATGGCCTTGTTATATTGGCCCCAAGGCTGAAAAAAGGATACCATTGAATTTGGGAAGCCAATTTGCATTGTCAAGAAAGGTTATATTTTTAAAACTTCATGCAACAAGCAAGGACATCATACAACTCATCCCTTTTGTTTGTGCATTCTATGCATTTGAGTCTTCTTTATTTTATAGTCATCGTAATCATGAAGGTGATTTCACAATCATCCCATCTATCATGGAGAATCATCAAGGTGATCCTTTTGAGGGGGGGCATTATTCGTTTTAGTCCATTTTAAGGTTTTATGTTCTACAACTAGTCATTTCTCTTTTTGTCTATTTCCATCCATTCTAAACGACATTCACATCATAGGTCCTTCAATTGTATCATCTACCTATGAACATTTCTACACCAAACTTCATGGGATAGGTCTTTCCATCCAACCTTATAAATGCATTGCATGGTCACCCTTTAGCTTGCCATCAAACTTCAACACCTCATCATAGTTTACCACCCCATCCAAAGGAATTAGAATCCTCGGGGTTTCGATAAACACCATAATTTTTACATCATGTTTCATCAAAGAAGCCTTGCAAAAGGATGTTTAACATGTGGACCTTCCCCCTAAAATGGGTGATGTTCATGTGGCCTTTGGAATTTTAATTCATTATTTCATGCAACATTCATTGTATCTTTTACAATGCACACCTCCATTTCCACCTTCATAAAATCCCTTATTTCCTTTGACTCTTCCCTCCATAAAATGTTTGGATGCCTTTTGGGTCCAAGATCCTTTAATAGTCCAAAAGACCTTTAGCTCGTAAACAAACCTCTTTCCTAATAACTTTTGATGGTATTGGGTTCATATCAACATCCACCATTGCCTTAGTAACCTATTTATGGAGTTGAACCTTTTTCACTTCAATCATAGCTGTTAGGTTTATGGTTGATCAATGGCCCTTCCTTTTTGAAGCTTTAGCACAAGTTGACAACAACACATTTCCTTTCCAATAACATTTCAAGGCAACATGTGATCTTTTACCACCCTAGCCCATGTGTGTCCTCCTCCATTTGAACTCATCAAACAACAAATGATTCAACCTTAAAATTCCATTTCAAAATGTATGCACCATCATACCCTTTCCAACATGCTTTCCAACGAGACATTGGAGGCCCATCATGTTTGATTTTGACCATGTTATGGCCCAGGGGCAAGCACTTGGCTTATAGCTTGACCAATTTTCCCAACCTTTCAATTATCTTCCTTAGTTTTTTGCATAGCACTTCATATGCGACTTGGACTACCCCATCTTTCGATATGTGTGCACACATCCCATCGACTTTATGGGTATTCACCTTTTAGGTTGTGCTCATGGCAACAAATGCACTGGAACCTATGATGCAATTCACAACACCTTTGCCGCCATTACATAAGATGTTAATTTCCACGTGAAACAAAAACAATTACATGCATTTCTTTCAATCACATTCAACTCCTTTCGTCGACATTGTGCTTACTAAAGATGGTATTTGTAACTTAGCCATGTTATCATTATCGACCCAATGGGAACAAATTTACCTCGATCTTGCACAACTCAAAGATTTGCTACATCAGATGTAACTCAAGCGAAGGAAAAGAACTATCACAATCGACACCCCATTAATCAATTCCTCCCTTTAGCAATTGAGGTTTTTGGTTACTTACACAAGCATGCCGATGTATTTTTACATGATTATGCCAATGTCATTTGGAGCTTGAAGGGGACAAAAGGCTCTCATCTTTTTACTTTGATCACTTTTCTTCATTAAAAAGCTTCGATCACATGACAAAGATGTAAACATGTTCCATCTTAAATCGTACGATAATCATAGGCTTAACTACTTCTTGATTTCCACCCCTTCAAAACACACCTCCCATCACCACAACTAACTTATTGCAAGCTATCAATTTTTTGCATGTAAATATGGCCAACCTTCCACAAATGGTCGATTATGAACATACATAGATTTTCATAACAACTTTGACCCAACTTGACGTCTTGTCACTTTTCCCTTTTCCTTCATTTTACTCCTTTATACATTTCCCTAATCATTTATGAAGATTTACATGTCTTCAATAATAATAATTTGCAAGCCTTAGGGCCAATGTTCCAACACTTATTAATATTTTGATGTCAATGTTCTAACATTTATTAATAACTTGGGGCCAAACAACAAGCCAAAAATGCTCAAAATTGGCACCAAGTTTTTTCAGCCCTAATTCCTATAGTAGTTAATAAACTTATTCATGCGATATGTCAGGCAAGTGATGAAATTGTTCATTAGGGGTTCAAACCATGTCAAAACAATTAGGTGAATAGTAAATTGCTTAATTTATTTATTTATATTAAGTGCCATAATTAAAACCAAAGGGCTTTTTTTTCACTTTCACAAGTGCTAAAAAAAAAGTTTAATTCTAACATTAATTCCCAATGCAAATCTTCAAATAGATAACCCAACAATAGATGTTAGCATAATTGTATTAAATACAAATTATAACAAAATTCAACAATCTTTTTTTTTACTATTAATTAAAATTCAATAAAAATATGAATAAAAATATTTATTTAGAGAAAGGATGACAAAATGAAGAGGATACCCCCAAAACAAAACAAAATTGAATTGAGTATAACTTAGAATGTGACACAATAATATTTGGTGAACATTCATCCAAGCATGGATGATGGGACCAAATCAAAACTACATCCATGTAGAAGGGTTAAGCTAATAAAGTTTGGCCATTATTATATGGTGTTTTTTTTTCATTTTGGATGAATTTTCGCCACTTGGTGACCAAAAAAAAAGAATCCAGTACTACTCATCCAAAGGATTTTTGTGGAAAAAAAAATTAAAAATAAAAGACACCCAAAGCTGCCAGATTTTGAGGGAAAATATTCTGAAATTGCCATTTTTAGATAACAGCTTCTACTTTCCTCTGTAACATGTAGCCAAATTTGGCTAATTCCTGTTGTGGATGATTCCTAGTATGGCTACATTAAAAAAATTAAATTAAAATAAATAAATAAATAAAACTTGTATTAGGCTACATGCTTGGGGTTTTCTGTTTTTTAATTTCCCAATTTTGCGAGGTATGTGGACTGCCAAGTATCCACAAGAGGATTTAGCCAAATTTGGTTTAAAAGATTTTTAAATATTTTTTAAAATTTGAGACCCTATTTACTGGCAACATGCAAAGAACCTATGATCTAAATATGAAAAAATCAATTAATTAATGGATGATTGTCATCCACGTACATCCCACTTACTTCATCTCCCTCCCCTCGTCTTCGTTCTCTGCGCTCTTCATACACGATCTTGTTATTTCCTTTCGCCATCGCTCGACTTCTCTTCTTGTCTGCTGCCGTGCGTCTGCACAAACGCGCGAGGATTGTCGACTTTGGCTGGACCCTCACATATGTGACGTTGTTACTTCCGAGGTACGTGATCGTTCTCACTCTCGCCTCGTCTTCCTTTTCTCTCCATTTTCATTCCATTTTTATTATTTTCTTCGTTTTTTTTTTTCGTTTTTTTTCCTTTCTTTTCTTCTCTTCCATAGCTCGTTCTAGCTTTATCAGTGAGAAAACCTTTTGCATGTCTTTGGTTAGTC